>Ga0315315_10003418_pt1 | contig 14566 bp, 13 predicted proteins | sample M140m3416metaG_FD_203699 | JGI IMG/M metagenome (GOLD analysis project Ga0315315, IMG submission 203699) | Ammonia-oxidizing marine archaeal communities from Monterey Bay, California, United States - M1 40m 3416 | ecosystem: Environmental > Aquatic > Marine > Intertidal zone | place: USA...
TGATGTGATTGCCTACGGAAACTGTAGAGCGAGTCGCTCTACAGTTTCCGTAGGTGAATGATGATGTGATTGCCTACAGAAATCGGGAGAGAATCTCTCCCGATTTTCGTAGGTGAATGATGACACACCTCTGCTGATCGCTACGCGCCTGCAGATCACCCTCTCCGCCGCACGTTCGTCTGCAACATTCGCGCGTCGCTTGCCGACCTCTGCCTGCGCAAGCAGAAAGGCGTGTGGGCCCCAACTGGCGAGGCGCTGCGTGCGATGCTCCAGCAGCGCAAGTTCACCGACCTCAACGGCACTTCGGAGGTTGCAGGCGACCTCAAGGTAGGTAGTTAGCCGCGTGATAGACTGCGTAGGGCATGTGGCATGCCAAACTCTACACCTTCAGGCACGTCGAGGCAATGTTCACGACAACTCCTAGAAACTTCGATTTTTGGAGATGTCATGGACATCGGCAACATGCCATTTCCCGCGTTTTGCTAGCTGTTGCACGCTGACATGAACTTCCTGACTATCCACGACATTTCCAAAAACCGACATTATGTGGATATTTCTTGGACGGCCTACTCCACCCTACTTTAATGTGCAAAGACTTAGCATCAGCCCTACCAGTGACACGCCCCTCGTGTGGGCGTGTCACGCACAGTCCATCGTTCTTCACAACATGACGCTCTCCCACGCGACGTCTGATTTCGCGGTGCCGGTCGGCGTGAAGATCACCGGTGTGGACAACAAGACCTTCTCCCTCACCGGCGAGTCCTTCTCTCACGTCCTGCCGGCCAATACCAGCACGAACTCGGCCCGTGTGCTCCAGTCGGACGACGTCGCGCTCGGTGTGTAACAGCCCAATTGAGAGGCTATAGCCTCTCAATTTCAATCCAACTTCTCATTCCATTGTCGAATCTCAACCGATCGCAGCCTATGAATTTGCGCGCAAGTTCCCCGGCTGTATACTATTAGGGTCTCAAACCTGGCTTTCTTGGCACTCCATGTGCATTTGCTCACATGTCTCGTCCGAATCTGTTTCGTATGCAGACACCGCCGAAAATCTTACAGAGAAAGGGGTCCACGAGGTAAAGTTGCTTCGTCGGACTCAACCCACAGCTTCCATGCGTGGTCATCAAGCCAGCGCCTGTGAAATTCTGCCCACAAATCCCTACCACACACACCCCTGCGAATGGCCTTGTGCACACCCACACGTGTTTCTTGTTGACCGCAGGTCCAGGCGCGCCGCTTCTGCCTCATCGCGTTAGCAGCAACGGATTGGAACCGCTACAACTCATGCCCACCTTAATGTTTACTACCTACTGACATGCCCCCAACGATCATGCCGTTCTCAGGGCCGACCACCCGATTGTTTCGGCCATCTCGGAGAACGCGAACAAGCTCCAGATGGGCGAGATCAGCATGATGCCCGAGGGACTCGTCAAGATCGGCACGGAACTGTACAAGACCGTGCTGCCGATGGTGAAGGCGCAGGTGGAGAGCCAGATCAAGGTCCGAGATTTGTCGTCAGCCAAACTTTCGATTTCTCCCGCCGACCAGACATCCTGGAGCGAGGTTCGATCGGATCTCATCGCCGAGAAGAAGGCCGCTCTCCGTTCCGAACTCGAGACGGAGCTTTCTGCGCTCACCGACGAAAGCGAGATCGACGTCCTTCGCAAGACCTTTTCCACTCGCGAACGGGCCATCGAACACGAGGTGGACTCGAAAATTCACACATTCAGCGCCACGCTGGATCTTGAGTACAAGTGCGTGTCCAAAGCATCGAGCACAGTTCACAAGCATTTAATAATTTCACTACTGCCTTCTTTCACGACTGCCTTGTATCCTGTGCGCAGCTTCCTGGCCAAGTAATATGGGTTTTTGGGCGAGCCTTTCGTGCTAATCATCCAGGCCAACGCACTTCATTCTACCATCCATTGCGCAACAAGACACCGTTTGTTTCGCTTTTCTGTACGAACAAAACAATACTAATTTAGTTACACACCGTACTAAACGCTCCCAAGGCGCCGCCTGGGCGCTGTTCCGAGTTCTTGATCCGTCCGTCTTTTTTTCTAACGGCTGTCTGAGGCAATCAGGTAATTATCCACTGTTTCCGTTCTTTTTTCTCACACTTCAGTCTCTCCAAGAACTGTGACGCATTCCCGTCTTTGTCAATCAAATTAAGATTTCGTAAAAGCAAGCATTCATCCTTCAACAACTTGTCCACAAGTTGGTCCGCCGCTTCAAACATTTCGTCCGAGTCTTCAAACTCCACTACATTTCCGTCGTACCTAATTTCATCAGGCAGATAATCCAAAAGCTCGTAGTAAAACATACAATCCCACATAAACAGCGCATCACTCTTGCATACATTGTTTGTACCTTCCGACATCAATCTGTCGACAAATTTATCTTTAACTGCTTTCTCATAAGAAAATTCCTTATCAAACATCTCGTCCACGTCTCCATCTTCATCCACCAAGCGAAGTTCGATCAACTGCATGCAATCCCATGTATACCCAGCATCTTCACTCGACATGTTTTTCGAATCATTAGAACTCAAGTTTTCGACAAAGTCTTTTTTGGAAAGTCCTTCCGGATTCGTAGGTAAATTAACAGGAATAAACAATTGCTTTCGGCGCATTTTAAAGGTGCGCCCACCAAGCCTGCCTAAGCAACGCTGAAACTTAACACGACAGTTGCTTGGATTTTTAATGTATTTCTGGCCACGAAGCCTTTGAAACTTACCAGAGCACATTTCAAAACGGACCCATTTGTCCATTTTCCGACTTGCTGTAGCCCACGATCCTAGAACGTCGGCGTTTACGTACCTACGACGCCCCTCCACCCCTCAAATACGCCCTCATGCCAAAAGATAGTGACTCCAGCGGGTCGCGTGCGTCGTCGCTTCCATCATCGCTCCAATGCGACAGTTCCATTTCTGTCGGCGCATTTGCTGTGGGCGCCTTGCCCTCGAGAAAGCAGAAGCCTAGTGAGTTCTTTTCGATATAGTCTGCAGCTGCAAACCTAGCACAATCGCTCTGTTTGAAACGCTTTGAGACCATGACCAGGAACTCGACACACACCGGCAAGCGATGAAAGCCATCAACCGAAGCGTGTTTGTTGCTAACAAGGGTGTTAATATCGCCAAGTAGGCATCCCAACATTTCACTCGACTGTTGGCGCCGTTTCTTGATATGATTCGGCGACCCATCGCAACTGTAAACTTCCGAAAAGCAACTCCAAAAATCCATTTCTGCTCTTTCTTTGTTATCCAACAAGTGCCTTAAAAGATCGCCATTGCCCGCAACAATAGTTCCAAAAGCATCGTTTAACTTTTTGATGTTGTGTTCAGAAGTACCCATCTTCGAAACAAACTTGCTCTTTCTTTTAGCAAGGGGGCGCGCATTTTGTGGTGAAGGCGTCGTTGTAACACCAAAAGCACGCCTCTCTTTCGAAGCCCGCGATGCATTAAAGACTGAATGTGTGCTAGTCGAAGGACCACTTGAAACGAGCGTCGTGCCAAGTGCAATCAAGTAGGAATTCGCTTGGTTGATTCGAGAAACACAAAAAGGCGCAAAGTCCTCTCTCGGTTCGGTCCAACGAGCGACAAACTCGCCCTTTGCATCCGTATGTCTCCTATCGGTCACTCGCTCGTATACGTGGTCGCTGGTGACACCAAGATCGTTGCGCCTCACCGAATTTCGAAGTTCTTCAAATGATTGAAATGGAGCTGCGGTGATGTAGAATTGGTCTGATTGCTTTAGGTCCTTGGCTATACTTTCGTTTGCAACCAATGGACGCATCTCAGATACGGTCGTTGAAAAGGCGGGCGGTGGAGTGGAGGTGACGAGCCGAAATATTGTGATTGCGTCGACTGTAGAGTTCCCCTTTTCGGCAATAAATTTTCTGCAAAGCCCATTGAACGTTTCCAAAACGGGTTCCTCGTGCAATGGTGCGATGTATTCATCAAAAAACCCAACCGCAGCAGCAGCAGCGAGCATCGACATCCTTCCATGGAATTCACTGAAATTGTATGTGGGGTGAGTCATGAAGTCGACAAGAGTGCCGGCAACTTGGGAAACCCTTGTGAAGTAGAACTCCGAACGCCAAAAAGCATTCATTGAAAGAGAAAGAAAATCGATCGAGTCGCTCGAAAAGGAATGGACTTCATCGTGTGCTTCCACCTTGCTAAAGCCGGGCCGCCTGGCCATCAACGAATTCAATAACACTTCCGTATTCAGCAGACTGTTTGTATCACGACTGGGCTGCTGCACCACTCGAAACGCCGGGAAAAAGTCAGTGTAAACAGCATCACCCAATTTGTCGGGTTGGCTCGTTTCGACAGGGACGTCCTCAATCTGGCATGTTCCAAACCCAATACCCATGGCCATCATGCAATGAGGCCTTCTGCAACACATCGAACTCTTATTGAACTTTCCATATTTTTTTTGAACGTAAAGTGGAGCAACAGTGTCGTTAAAGGCTCGTTTCACATCTTCCGGAAGTGAATCCAATATGCCACCCAACTCCACCGGTTTGCAAGCGTTGTTACCCAAAGTATCGCGGACGCACACGAAAAGAGCTTCCGCTGGAGTTTGTGCATATTTAGCCTCGCCCATTGTGAACTGATGTTCAAAATGAACGGGTAGTTCCGCAATCTCTTCTTCTTTCCTTTTATCGTCTCCGTTAGAGGATACCTTCTTCTTTCCATTAGCAAAGTAACGAAGCAACCTTCTGCTACTTCTACCAAAAGTTGTTACGCGCTCGCAGAGTGCTCGAAACGGCTCCGCGATGCGTTCTAAGCTTCTGTCCATTGCTGCTCCCTGCAATTCCTCTGGCAATTGACTCAAAACCACCTTGGCATCGCTGCACGCTTTGGAAACACGGGCATCAAACAGGCTTTTTTCGCGCGCCATTTGTTCAATCCTGTCAATCCTGCCTCTTATTATTTGGTGGTCACCCCAAACACTGAAGGTCCACGTCTTATTCCTCTGGCGAGCAAACGTGTGGAATTCGACTTGTGCAAAGACAGGTCGAATGAACTCAACTTCAAACTCGTTCCAAACCTCGATTACTTCCATATTTAAATTCGAAAAAAATGTTGCTTTTTCGCAAAGGTCGGACTTGAAAGCAGCCCCTCGTAAAATGCATTGAAAGCAAGTATTGTGAGTAACAGTTGGAGGTAATATAGCAACAATGGTCGAAGAACTATTTTCGCACAGGACTTCTTCCCGTTGTCGGTTAGCAACCTGTCTTTGATTGCGGTGCGACCACGCATGTTCGCCAATATCGGGTCCTATTTCATAACCTTCCCGCAAAGGAAATAAAGGATTCGGTGCCCGCATAAATGGAGAGTCTGGGTTGTATTCAGCGCATTGATCCAGAAGCTTTTGAAGCGGAGCCATAAAAATATAACGTTTTCAGACTCCGAACAACTCCACACACCTCCTAGTACGGACACCTCTCGCTTGTACTGGCGCTGACGAGAGCAAGCTGCTTGTCCAACTACGACACCCCTTTACCCCACAGTTCCAGTGCGGCATTTATACAAATAGTTATGTGTGTTAATTAGATTCGTTTGTGTGGAAAAACAGCAAGTTACTCGTATTGTTGTAAATGTATTCGATTGGATTGTTACAAAACTCGTGCAAATTTCCAAACTTCCGACAATCGACGTGAGCAGCTTCCGAGCCGATGGCCATTATAATAATCGCCACAACAACGCACACAGCAACAACCGAGCAGAGCGTTGTCGCCGTAACGATGGCTACATTGAAACAAACCCGCTTCAAATACACAAGCTTAGAATTGACCGGTACGTAGCTCTCCGTCGTGTCGATTTCTGGGGCGTCCGACATGACTTCGACATCAATTTCGCCTTGTTCGGATTCATTGTTGAGGTCGTCCGTTTTTAGGTGTTTCAGCTGTTGCATCATGGCCTCACTGTGATCCATACTGCAAGCCTTTGGATTGTGCCTCCGTGTGGACGAATAGCGGCGGTTAACTGTTCAACGGCGAAGAGTCCCGATGGACTTCTACTGCGATGCACTAAATAGTTAGAAACCAAGTTTTTTGAGGTGGGAAATGGTCGCGCCCGTCTGGCTGCTGACATCGTTAGCAAGGTACCCGATGTCGCTCAGCGTCGGCGCTCTGAGACCACAGTCGAGCAATGTACTGATGGATACACCTACCAGCGCACCCCTTTTGGGCTCTGACTGTTGAAGCACGGCTTTAGCTTCCTCTGGAGCGCCGACGCACATGCACAATAGGTCGTCGACGGAAAGGTTTAACGATGGTGCTGTGACACCGGCAACGGCTACTGCGTCGCCAGGTGTGCTAAGGAATGCCTGGCAAACGGCCTCCGCTCCAAACGCACCGACCATGGAGTGGCAGAAAGCGGGGTCTGTTAGGTGCAATGCGTCGAAACCGAGGCATTTCACGTCAGGTGCCGAGGCACAGCCACTCTCTTTAAGCTCGGAAACGGTCATCCTAGAGGCCTTGATGTGGCGAGCATCCGAGTGCGCCAATAGCTTCTCGTATGTAATGCACTCCGTTTCCACCGCCCCTTCCACGCCCAACGAATGCGAAAATAGTGCGATACGTTTTCTAGTTTCGGCGTGCGGTGTTACAGAACCTCGCATCACTGACATTTACGTTGTGTATGTAACACCTGCATGAATGCAGTTCGATTCATAGCGAGCGTGATTGGGCAAAGCCCGTGTTCGGACAGCGCGCGAACACTCAAAAATCAGCACACAGCTCCAGCGCGGGTGGCGTAAACTCTAACACCTCTTTCAATGAATCTAATACGTTTTGAGTCGAAACGTTAACTCCTTCAATGCGTTTTACCACATGCCCCCGTGCAAATATATCAAACCTCGGCATCTTAACGACCCCGAAGCGTTCGGCTACGCTTGGGAACTCGTCAATGTCGACCGCGAGCCAGTTGACACCGTCCACCATCTTGGACTCGAGGTCGTTTGCTACAGAGCAACACTTTTTGCACCAATCCGCCTTAAATTGTATTAAAACAACCTCATTGTGGTCGCACAACGTCAGATAAGCGTCGAATTCACCCTCGGAACCAAACGTCACGGCATGCATTCCAGAGTTGCGCTATTAGGACAATTTATTCGGTGTTTATGGAACTTGCACACGCACAAATAGCGGAATGGGGCTCCCAACCGGTCAGAAAATCGGTTGTACCTAAGGTTCCGCAACTTCGTAATAGATCAGGTGGACTGACTTCCCCTTGTCTTGTGCAGGAATGTTTACAGATATGTCTCTGGCTAACTTCGTTTTGTAGCCTTGAAAAGTCCACTGTGTGTTCGGGGGGATCAAGATTTCATCCTGATCTGGGTACATACTGGAAGCCATGAAAATGGGCAAAATGTGCACTCCTGGCATAATGGTCAACTGTAAAAAGCATGGTTGATCGAAATTTACGAACTGTGAAAGCGAGCTGATGTAAAAGTTTTCCACAGGTGCGATCGATGCAGAGATGAATGCGGGCTCAATAAACTGTTCACCAGCGGTTTTGTTGGGTAGAAACCGTTTACTTTTTACTGCTCGGGTGGCATGCAGCGAGGTTTCAAGTCGTGGAGCTTTAGAGAGGATCTGACGAAGTCTCAGCACCTCAGTGGACAGTATCTGGTTTTGGCGCAATGGTTCGTTGAACTGTTTGGCACCTTCTGTGTATGATGTTATTATTTGCTTATCATCTTCCGAAAGTTGGTTCATGAAGGGGCCATACAGCTTTTGGAGGTCTGATTTCGGCGCGACCAGGTGAGTTGTTGGATATAAAACATGTTGTGCTTGCATTGTCTTGTTTCAGGAGATTGTGTGTTAAATACCTGCGCTATTAGGACAATTTATTCGGTGTTTATGGAACTTGCACACGCACAAATAGCGGAATGGGGCTCCCAACCGGTCCGAACGGAGTCAAAGACCTGATTAAAAACAGGTTCATGTCCACGTGGCGCGAGTTTGACAGTGTTCAACAGGCGAGGGCAGCAGCCGGTTTTGACGCCTCGCAAGCCGTCGTAATTCTTGACGGCAATGTCTTGGTGCGCCAGGTCCCCGTGGCGGCATCCACATTTGAGGACTACACTGCGATCTTCAATCGGTTCGTGTTCAAAGCGCTCGATGCCGCCGACGTTGTGATGGTCGTGTTCGACGAGCCACAAAAGGTTACCAAGGCCAAGGCGGCCGAGCAGGCCAAACGCGACGCCCAGTCCAAAAAGGTGGCGCCTGTTATGTCCTCGGACTTGCAGGCAGAGTTAGTACCGCAAACGGATGATTTTGATTATGACTTTGTCTTACGAACGAATCCTCACGATGTAATGCGCTCACGCGAGGCCCGACCTCGTCTTTTTGATGCAATTTGTAAACAAACAATGAACATCGTCATGCAACGACATGAGTACAAGAACAAGATTTTGGTGTTTGACGGAATTGATGGTCGTGGCGCGTCTAGACCGGCAGGCGAAGTACGGGACCCGTGCATGTACTCGAACGACGATCACACCGAAGCGCTGTTAAGACGCTCCGAGTCCCATTTGCTTGGCGAGGGTGACCTCAAGATAACTGATTTGGAATCCGAAATTCAACACCTTCGAGATTCAGGAACGTTTTTTTTGTGCATCCGTGTGGTGTTGATAGTTACAATTGACACGGACTCGTTTGCAATAGAACTGATGCACGAGTCGGCAAAACGCGAGCAGCAAGCTAATAGATCCGACTTGAGCCCACCTGTAAAAACAATTCTGTGCTTTCGCGAGGCGGCCAAGAAACGAAAGGACGATTCCACGCCCGCCTTCCAATCGGCTACGTTTTCGTGTTTCGACATGTCCTTGCTTCACGAGGGGATCATGAATGGGCTTGGGGCGGATAATCAAGCCTGGCATCGCCACGTGTCTGCGTTGCTATCGATGTCATGGGCGCTCTGCGGCTCGGACTTTGTGCACCTACGAGGCATGCGCGCCGACGTCGTGTTTGACGTTATTTCGGACGTTTGCCGCGGGCAGAACGTCGGCGTTATACTTGATGCAGTGGAAGCCGCGTGGCAAATAAAATCTGATACTCCAAGTTCGATGACCGCCCAACTACGAACCCAACTCGTCGAATCTCTACGGGTGGTGGTGGAGGGCGTGATTTCGAGGCTGAAGAACATGCCGCGTATGGCCAAATCGGCTTGCAACATAAAGGAACAGATAGACAACGACGCAAACGACGATGCCACATTAAAGAAAGGTGCATGGGTAGGCGTGTACTGGGCGGGTTTTCAGTGCGAGGACAACGAACTTTTTGAATGGGGGTTCGTAAAGTAGCTCTACGCGGTTGATAGTGCATTTCATATATGCATAAATATGCAGTACCCACGGCGTAAAAGGGTGGTGGGGTGTCGTGTTTCAGAAAACAAAGGCTCGCGGACACTGCTGCATTCTAGTGAAACAAGACTTTCTGTAGAAAATGCAACCGGAATACATCGGCGGTCATTTGCACGTTCCAGCTTATGCCAGACCTTATCAGGCCGGATACGCTGTTGAACGACCGCCAGTGTGCTCCAATCTTCGGGTTCCCGATTCTTTTACAGATATGGTCAAGTTTTTGGAACGTGTCGCTGTAGCGGAGACAAGACCAAGTGCATCAAGGAATGATGCGTTCCATTTTCTTAATAGTGGCTCTAACATCAAATTAAAATTAACAGGCGTTATTGGCTGTGGCCATGCGGGAAGACTTTTCGACAAGATGTTCGAGTTAAACTTATTTGGTAGTGGAGGCAAAGAGTTTTACAACAAGCTGAAAGGAGTTTCGATTTTGATCTGTGAGTTACTTGGGGAGTTGTTACAACACTGGGATGCTGATTTGAAATGTGTGCAAGATGGAAGAAAAACGAGATTTGATCCAATTGAAGGATATAAAGAAACAGACTTTTGTCCGCTGCAGGCAATTTATAGGATCTTTTCAACTGAAGGGGGAGTGAAGTATGCAAAGTTTCGACATGAGTTTATTGCCGACAGCGACAAGTACAAGGACGACAAAAAAAAAAAAGCCGATGAACAAAAGTTTAAACACCCACAGACGTTTGAAGATTACGACGTCGTTAAGGAAATGGATGAAACTGCAAGAAGCGTTCGCGACTCCGAGGTTGATAATAACAAGTCGAGGGCGAGTGAAAATCCTGGTAAGACAAAGGTCGTCGACGAACGTCGGGCCCTTCCCGTTCTTGGCCCTTTGGGTTACTATCATTACTTGCAACATAGAGAGCTTGCCGAACGTATGGATCCATTATTGGACAGCAATTTCTGTGGCGTTTTACCCCCCGAACTTAAAGAAAAATTCCAATCGGATGTTCTTTCGCTTGAAGTGGAAGGGGTAACAGCTGCCAGCTTTGTCAGGCAACATCGCTTTGACAAGAAGCTCCGGCGTGCGGGGCGTGAATTTGCGGAGTGTTTTATGTCTATGTTTGCAATGGACGGATCGTTCTTTGTAAGTAATTTGAAATTTCGCAATGCAATGTTCATTTTGTCTTACCAGCCTCCGTATCAAGGGGCACCTTCCCTGGAGATGGCACAGTGCATCGACTTTTGGTTTACAAGACTGCTTCACACCCTCTTAAAAGTTGCGGATTCTCGCCTGGAAGATAAATTCCGTGTGACTGACATTGTCACGCCGGTTGAGTACGCTCAGCGACGCAAGTTTCTCAGTGGGTCACTTCGACCTCGCCTTGACAAATTGACGGTTGGTTTAAATTCTCATGTTGCAACTATGATATCGGAGAAAGTCGTATCATTTCTGATTCACAGATTTGGTGCATTCAATGTTGGCAACTTGAGTACGAAATCACGAGACTTCGTACAACAGAGAGAGAATTATCATTCTTCAGACATTCAAGCCATTATATCGGTGTACCATGAAAATCAACACGAAGGTTCCAAAAAGCGTCCAGCGCCTGACTCAACCGCGTTGGTGATAAGCGATGATTACGAGTGTGACCCCACCTTGGATACGGTTATTGTTGGAGGCTCGTGCGCAGAGAAAACTCACTCCATAAACGATGCGCGTTTGATCGCGCGTGTGGTGGTCACCGATGCACCACCGCACGGTTTCAGCTTTCCGTTGGCGCTTACTGAAAACCCATCTACTTCTCGCGCGATGGTGTTACGGGATGACATCGAACCTGAACCTTCGACTTCTCGCGAAATGGTGTTACGGGATGACATAGATTCACCAACTTGTTCTGAAATGCTGTCAACGCTGGACGACGATGAGGTGGCGTTTTACGGTGCATGGGGGAAGATTTGTTGGATGTCGAGATCCATGCGCAAAGATGTGAACTGGATAATTATGCAAGTCGAATCAATGGAAGCAAAGGTAAAGGCTTCAATAAGGGAGTGTGGTATTCTTATTGAATTGAACAAACAGTTTGACAAGATTTACCAAAACAAAGTGGCAGATCGTCTAGCTGATAAACTTGCAAACAGAGTCCCTGTGGAGGAAAGGAATATGAGCGTAGATTGTGAAAATAAGCGCCTGTTTATGCACGCTGCCGACGAGCTAAGAAGATTCTTGGTGGCCGAAGTTAAAGCAAATGAAAACGAACAAACGCAAACGACTCCATTAATACATTGGACAAGGACACATTTTTGTTTCGGGAAGGATCTTGGCAAGATGGTGAAAGCTCACTTAGGCAACACACAAAGCCAATGCACAGCGATTCACTCGGGGCTATGCAAATGTTTGAAAGAGTTTCGAAATATAAATGAACTGCTTGGTTGTTACAGAAACGACGCGTCTATGGCATCAACTAACCAGCACGCACCTGCTACGTTTTACAACTTTGTAGACGAGCTTTCAGCATATGTGACGGCTGTTACCACCACCAATCGCCTACAACCACAGAAGCCATGGGACTCTGCTAGATTCGAAAAATTAGAAGCATACAACCTCTATAAATTTGCAGCAACACGGATACAGACGTATCGTTCGAATCGGGATGAATGGAATGAAAAGGTACTAGGTACACCAAACAAAGCTTTCACTCTTTGTGCGTCGTGGGCAGGATTGGATGTTGCTAAGGGCTATGTTTTTCTCCAGAGTGCCTTGAGTCATGTTAAGACTGGAATTTCTCACATTTTTGCAATGCTCACTACGTGCGAAGTCAACGACGCGCTCTTGATTACACCGGACAAAAAGCAACACGACGATTTTTGCAAGGGCGACACAGAACTATGCAGCAACTACTTGATGTCGGTTTGTACGGATCCAAACGCTCGGCACATCGCAGTTTCCAGATTTTTAGAAATCGGTGGCATCAAAGAATACGCACACAAGGGGGCTCAAAATTGGGCAACCTTATGCGCCTTGATTCAGATTTCATTCGAGGCTCTCAAATTTGCGCGTTCACACGTCTTTGACCGCAACACAACCGTTATTTCACGCGGGCAGACAACCGTTGTTTTTCGCGACGACGATGCCTTTTTGCACAGGTTAGAAGACAACCGTCCGCGTGCGAAAGCCATGGTGACAGAATTTATGGACAAAGCAAGTAACACATTTCCTATGCGTGCTGATTGGCAATTTTCTGATATCGTTTCGCCGGAAACGTTTACGCTGTTTGCGTTGACCATGCCATCTATGATTAAAGAAGAGGGCTTCATTAATTTACCGGGGTGCAAGCTGCGGACTTCGGAAGACAACTATTTGTTCAAGGTGAGCGACGCCAAGCTCATCAATCCTGACGAACCACAATTCTTCAACTTCTTCTTTTACGACCGCATATTCGGGCGTGCGGTGGACGCCGATGCAATGACCGATCTCTAGGTAGGCGCCGGTTTGACCGAATGAGATGTTGACTATTTGTTTTAAAGCTTGTACATTGCCGGTACACGTCTCGTACAGTACGGTACACGTACACACCGCCTTTTCTTGGTAGTTGTTTTTTGTCAATTCACACCACATAACCGATAATACAAAAAAACGTGCACACTGCTCGCACACCCGCACACCAAGAGATAACCGCCGCGCAGTAAAGCAAAAATTGAACGACGGAAAGCATCGCGCCGCGTGGCATGCTGCCATCTCTTAACAACTTGCCCATCGATGGTAAACGCAAACGTGCCCTCCAACCGTGCCTCGACGAGCTTAGGTACGAAGACGGCGAAACGGTGAACCGAGACAGGGACCGGCGCGTGCAAGGCGGGTCATCAAAGTTTACGAGGGTTACAGATCGCCAACCAGATGAGGAACTCCCGTTTGGCAGCTCCCTGACGACCCGCGAGCAGATCGTCAAGCTTTCTTCGCGCACACAAACCTCGTGGGAAACCGTGCTGGGAGAGCTATACTCCGACCGGACGGCGCCGACAACCACTCCGTCACAAGCACAGCGCGCGGACCGGGCGTTTGTGGAAAGGTTTGACAACCAGGCGAAGCCACAGTTCTACCTGCTTACGGTCGAGCGGGAAGCCATGCTATCGCACATCCAACCAGATGGCGTCTTCTGGAGTCTTATGTGGGACGAAACCCCAGACCCAGCGGTCGGAGATGTGTGCTACACCAACGGCTTCGTCTGGACGAACACGAATCCGCGCTGGGCGTGGAAAAACGGGGACGGCTCGCGCACCATCCGCGTGCGAATCGAGATTCCGGCGGGTACGCAGGTGGTCGTTGATCGCGCACCCGTCTACGGCGGAAGCCCGTGCCAGTTAGACGAGCATCGCGAGTCTCTCTTCCCCGACGTTTTGCTGGGGCCGGCCGAGTTTCGAGTGACGGGGGTGGTGCGGTACCGGTCGACAAAAGAGGACTACGCAGATTCCGATGAGCCGCACGAGCGTTTTCAGTACGTGGAACCGCGCAAGCAGGGGCTCGCTGAAAGCGACCTGGAGTACCTGATGGTGTCAGAACCCTTCCACTTTTGTTCAGATGGCTCTATCTTACTCCCTATCTCCCACTTTTGCGCTCATGTAGAATCTGAACGGAAGTGAAATTGTTTTGATACTGGCAGGTACGCGCAGATGCGTGTGTTAGACTCCGGCGAGTTCATGGACGTGCGAGCGGTGGTGGTGCGGCAGGTCAAGGTACCAGCCGTAGGCTCCATCCGATTTCCTTGATTCACACCAGCCATCTGTGAACACAAGAACGGGAAACGAAGGGGGTGGAGCCGTCCATAAAATATCCAGATTCAGACGGAATCTGGAAATGTAACGGATTGTTTTTGAAGTCGTCCACAAAAACTCCATGGCTTCCAATTATCTGGACTTTTCATGGACGTCCTGCACATGAAGCCATTCTGACCGGCTCAAAATGGCCCAAGCATCCACTGATCTGGACTTTTTATGGACGATTCACGAAATGTCCACATTCGGTGAGACTCTGGAATTGTCATGGACTGTTTCTAGGGTCGTCCATGAAAAGTCCAGATCCGTGGAAGCCGTGGAGTTTTTGCGGACGACCACCCCCCTCTGGGAAGAAAAGCCGCAGGGTGCACTTTTTTTCCGTTCATGACAACGCGTCGTTTTGTATTACCACATCACGTTTTTAATTAAAGGGCATTTCATCAAATTAGAGATTAAGT
>Ga0315315_10003419_pt1 | contig 14563 bp, 10 predicted proteins | sample M140m3416metaG_FD_203699 | JGI IMG/M metagenome (GOLD analysis project Ga0315315, IMG submission 203699) | Ammonia-oxidizing marine archaeal communities from Monterey Bay, California, United States - M1 40m 3416 | ecosystem: Environmental > Aquatic > Marine > Intertidal zone | place: USA...
TAATCTTTAAAAGAGTGGATCTCAAAAGTAATAATTTAGTAATACCAAATTTTTCAAATGTAAGTAATACGTCTTTGAATACAACAATTTCTAATGAGCATGGTGTGAAAGTTTCAACAATAGAACATTTAATGGGTGCACTATTTGGTTTAGGAATTGATAATGCTTTAATTGAAATTGACAATGAAGAAGTTCCAATATTAGATGGTTCAGCAAAAGAATTTATAGACAAAATAGTTGTAGCAGGTTTAAAAGTAAGCAATTCCCCAATTAAAATTATTAAAATTAATAAAGAAATTACATTTAAAGATGGACAAAGGTTTATATCAATTGCTCCATCAAAACTTAGTTTGGATATTGATTTTCAATTAAAATATGAAAACTCAGTAATTGGCAATCAAAGAAATAAAATAAATATTTATAAGGACGATTTGGAGGAAATCTTTAATTCCAGAACATTCTGTCTCTATGAAGACATTGAAACAATTAAAAAGAATGGTTTAGCAAAAGGTGGAAGTCTGGAAAATGCAATTGTAGTTAAGAATAATGATATTTTAAACAAAAATGGTTTAAGAAATTCAAAAGAATTTGTAAATCATAAAATTTTAGATTGTGTAGGTGATCTTTTTACTTGTGGATACAGAATGATAGCGAGTGTTACTTGTTCTCAAGGAGGTCATTATTTGACCAACCAGCTATTAAGAAAAGTATTTGAAAATAAAGAAAACTTTTCAATAGTTGAAATTAAGGAAAGAAATTTACCACACTCTATAATAAATAGAAGCCTCTTAAGATCTATTGCTTAAATTAAAGATCTTTATAAAATTCCATTAAGAATATATAAAACAATAATGAATCAATTAAGGTATTTGATACTATTTTTTATATTAATTATTTTTAATTCTTGTGCAAAAGAAAAAAAAGAAGTCTCAAATATAAAAGAAATAAATCAAGATCAAGAAATGATTACAGCCTATCAAGAAGCTTACGAAGCATTAGAGTTAAACGATCCGTATTTTGCAGCAAAAAAATTTTTAGAGGCAGAACTTTTGTTTCCACAATCAAAATGGGCACCTAGATCTGCATTGATGGCTGCGTACTCTTATTATATGCAAAATTATTATGCAGAGGCATTATCAAATCTTCAAAGATATTTAAAAACTTATCCAGATGATAAAAATACAGCATACGCCCATTATCTAATTGCTATGTGTTATTATGAAACCATTGAAGATGAAAAAAGAGATACTAAACCTCTGCTTAAAGCAAAGACTCAATTTGAGCTTGTTTTAAATGAATATCCAAATACTGATTTTGCAATGGATGCTCAGTTTAAAATTGAATTGATCCAAGATATTTTAGCTTCAAAAGAAATGTATTTGGGAAGACATTATATTAAAAGAGGAAAATGGATAGCTGCTATTAATAGATTTAAAAATATAGTTGAAAATTACGATCAAACAATTTTTGTTGAAGAAGCTATTCATAGACTTGTTGAAATAAATTATAGAATTGGGCTCGTGGATGAGTCTCAAAAATATGCTAATCTTCTAGGCTACAATTACGGCTCAAGTGAGTGGTATAGAAAATCTTATAAAATATTTAATAAAAATTATGATTTAAAAATTACTGAAATTAAAAAAGAAAAGAAAGGTATTTTTAAGAAATTTAAAAAACTTTTTGATTAATATGAACAAAGATTTGATCAAAAACCAATATCAAAAAAAAATAAAATTATTTAAAAAATACAATAAATTTTATTATGATGAAAGCAATCCCAAAGTCTCTGATAAAGAATTTGATGAATTAAAAAAAAGCATTCTTGAATTAGAAAGCAATTATAAATTTTTAAAATCTAAAGACTCTCCCTCAGAAATTGTAGGTTATAGACCATCTAAAAACTTCAAAAAAGTTTTTCATAAAGCACCAATGCTTTCGTTGGCAAATGCTTTTAATGAAGAAGATTTAATAAACTTTGAAAAAAAAATTTTAAATTTTTTATCCGAAAAAGAAAATTTTAAAATTTCTTATAGCGCGGAGCCAAAAATAGATGGTATTTCAGCTTCATTAACTTATAAAAATGGGCAATTTTTAAAAGGACTTTCTCGGGGCGATGGAAAGGAAGGAGAAGATATCACCGCAAATTTAAACACTATTAAAGATATTCCAAAAAGAATTTTAGATAAAAATTTTCCAGAGGAAATCGACATTAGGGGTGAAGTTTTTATACAAAATAGTGACTTTAAAAATTTAAAAGAAAAATTTGCCAATCCAAGAAATGCTGCATCAGGTTCATTAAGGCAAAAAAATCCAACGGAGACGAGTAAAATTCCACTAAAGTTTATTGCTTACACTTTTGGCTATCAAAAAGGTATGGATATTGAAAATCAATTTAATTTTTTAGAAAAATTAAATGAATGGGGATTTAAGACGAACCCTTTTAATAAATTAATTACAGGAGTTAAAAATTTATTATTAAATTACACTGACATAGAAAAAAAAAGATCTGAACTTGATTTTGATATTGATGGCATTGTTTACAAAGTCAACGACTTTAAACTTCAAAAAAGATTAGGAAATGTTGCTAATGCACCGAGATGGGCTGTGGCACACAAATTTTCATCTAATAAAGCTGTTTCTAAGGTTTTAAAAATAGATATTCAAATTGGAAGAACAGGAGCATTAACACCAGTAGCAAAAATCAAACCTGTAAATATAGGAGGAGTACAAGTATCTAATGCCACTTTACATAATGAGGATGAAATTAATCGTAAAGATATTAGAATCGGAGATATAGTTACTATTGAAAGAGCAGGAGATGTAATACCACATATACTATCTGTTGATTTTAAAAAAAGATCCAAAGACAGTGTAAAATTTATTTTTCCAAAAAATTGCCCTTCATGTGGTTCAAAAACTGTAAAGGAATTTAATATAGTGACAAAAAAAAATGATGCAGTAAGACGCTGCACAAGTGAGGGGTTTGAGTGTAAAAAAATAGCAATAGAAAAGATTAAACATTTTGTTTCTAAAGATGCATTTAATATTGATGGTTTCGGAAAAAAAATAGTTGAAAATTTTTGGAAAATTAAACTAATTAAATTACCTCAAGATATTTTTAAACTAGATTTTAAAAAAATTGAGTCATTAGATGGATGGGGCAGGCAATCTGTTGAAAATTTAAAATATTCAATTAATCAAAAAAAAGATATATCTTTAGAAAGATTTATTTACTCCTTAGGTATAAGACATATTGGATTGGAGAATGCAAAGACTCTTTCAAAGCACTTTAGATCATTTTCAAAATTTAAGTCTTTTTCTAAAAATTTCAATTATGACGAATTATTAAATATTGATGGCATTGGAGAAACACAAGTGAGTTCTATTAAAAAATTTTTTTCAAATAAAATAAACTTAGTTGTAATAACTGAACTTGAAAAAATTTGTAATATTAAAGATAAAAAAATTGATAAAAAAAATGGATTATTAAATAATAAAAATTTTATGTTAACAGGAAAATTAAATGGAATTAGTCGGGCTGAGGCAAAATCATTAATTGAAGAAAATTCTGGAACAACTGTAAGTAGTGTCTCTAAAAAACTAGATTATTTAATCGTTGGAGAAAAACCTACAAAAAGAAAAATTGAGATAGCAAAAGAGTTAAAAATATCAATAATTGATCAAAGTCAATTTTTAAGAATGATAAACAAAACTAGCTAACCACTTACGTTCATTAAAATTCAAGTATTTTGATATTTTAGAATAAACATTTAAGTGATATTTAAATAAATAGTCTTTTTCTAGAGAGCTTAAAAGCTTGTAATTAATTAATTCTTTTTCAATTGGAACTAATGTTAAGTTGTCGAAGTAAATATCTTTCTTATTTTTTTTAACAAAAATTAGATTTTCAATTCGTATCCCAAAATTATTTTTCTTATAATAACCTGGTTCATTGCTTAATACCATTCCTTCTCTGATTTTAATCTTATTATATTTGGATATTGATTGAGGCCCTTCATGCACATTAAGAAAAAAGCCAACACCGTGTCCTGTACCGTGGGCATAATCTAAATTACTTTCTTTTAAAAATTTTCTAGCTCTGATATCAATTTTTTTACCAATATTATCTTTTTTTAAGTTAGTGTTAATTACAGCAATATGTCCCTTTAAGACTTTAGTGAAAATATTTTTGATATAGGATTTAGGTTTTGAAAAACATATTGTTCTAGTCACATCAGTCGTTCCATACTTATATTGTCCACCTGAGTCACATAAAAAAATATCATTTTTATTTATGTTCCTACAATTTTGTTTGGTAGCCCTATAATGAACTATTGCACCATTTTTTCCAGAGCCAGCAATAGTTTCAAAACTAGGAAATAAATAATTTTTATTTAATTTTCTGAAACTTTCAAGTTTGCTCTGTGCTTGCACTTCATTTATTTTTTTTTTGTTAATATTTTTTATCCAAAACAGAAACTTAGTTAAAGCAACACCATCATAAATATGAGCTTTAATCATATGGTTTATTTCAGTTTTATTTTTGATTGCTTTTAAAATATATGTTGGATCTTCCCTTTTAATGATCTTAAATTTTGATTTGATAATATTTTCAAAATATATTGAACATGATTTATCATCTATAATAAAATTGTTACCATTAAGACTTGAAACTTTTTTTGGAAAATCTTTAATATCAATCATTTCCTTTTGATTAATTCTTTTATCTTTAATAATATTTTTTGTTTTTTTAATTTTACTTATCAAAAATATTTTTTTTGATTTACTAATGATCATTCTAGAGTTCGGCAAGGGGCTATTGGGACCATCCTTACCTCTAATATTTAATATCCATGCTACGTTTTCTGGTGAACTCACAAATAAAAAATCAGAATTATTTTTTCTCAAATATTTTGAAATTTTATTAATTTTCGAGGTATGACTTTCACCAGTTATATGGCTGTTTAAAGAAAAAAATGAGGAATTATCGTTTATTTTTTTAATTTCAATTTCATCAATCAAATTATTATTTATAAACTTAATTTTGTTTTTTTTTGTAAAGTTTCTTTTTATATCAGCATATGTAAATAACTGAGGATCAATACCTAAGGTAAGACCCTCAAATAAATCACAATGTTTTAGTTTTTCGCTACTAATTATTTTAAAATATTTTCCAGACTCTATTTGACTTTGAATTGTGTATCTTCCATCTGTAAATAAGAAGTTTTTATCTTTTAAAATAACAGCAAGTCCTGCTGACCCACTAAAATTAGTTATGATTTTTAGCCTATTAATTTTTGAATATTCGGTGAAATATTCATCATTTTTCGGTACAATGTACCCATCGATATTGTAACTCTTAAATTTGTTCCTTAAAATTTGAATTTTATTTTTCATTTAATTCTTTTCTGGTATCTGATCCATCCAGGGCTTCTAGCTTCATCTTCAATTTCAAAATCTTGATTGAATTCAAAATCATCTTTTTCATTTGTTTCTTCATCAAAAAAGGAATTTTTTTCTACATGTTTTTCAGGAAGTTCTTCTATAAATCTTGAAGACATACTGTCGATCCAATCACCCTGATAGAACCTATTCATTGAAAATGATATAATTGCTTTTTTCTTTGCTCTTGTAATTCCCACGTAAGCTAAACGTCGCTCTTCTTCCAAACCATTTTGTCCTTTTTCCTCTATTGATTTTTGATGAGGAAATAACCCTTCTTCCCATCCTGGTAGAAAGACAACATCAAACTCTAACCCTTTTGCAGCATGCATAGTCATCATATTAATTTTTTCCCCTTCCCATTCTTGGTCAATGGATGTTGCAAGCGAAACATGTTCTAAAAAACTTTCTAAATTATCAAATTCTTTCATGGCGCTAAGTAATTCCTTAATATTTTCTAACCTGTTCTCATTATCAATATCTTTTTTATTTTTTAACATTGCTGAGTAGCCAGACTCATCTAAAACAGTTTGTAATAGTTTGATATGATTAAATTTTTTTATTGTAAAATCATTTCTCCATTTATTAAGTGAATTCAAAAATATATTAAGTCCAAACTTTGTTTTGGGTTTTATTAAATTTTGTTCAATCATTTTTGTTGCCGCTGCTTCTAAATTTAAATTATTTTCTTTTGCAAAACCATGAACAGTTTTTAATGTAGTATCACCTATTGATCTTTTTGGGATATTAACGATTCTCTCAAAAGCTAAATCATCTTTTTCTTGATGAATTAGTCTTAAATAAGCAACACAATCTTTTACTTCGGCCCTTTCATAAAATTTAGTGCCTCCTAAAATCCTATAAGGAATACCAATTTTAAGAAATCTTTCCTCAAATTCTCTAGTTTGAAAAATCGCCCTTACAAGAATAGCTATATTGTTATAAGAAAAATTTTTTTTAATTTTTTTTTCTATTTCATCAGAAACTCCAATCGCTTCATCTTTACCGTTTTTGAAACAGTTTAATTTAATTAAATCTCCTTCTTCCATTGTAGTAGTTAGGGTTTTACCCACTCTGTTTTGATTATTTGAGATTAAGCTTGAAGCAACAGAAAGTATATTTTGTGTTGATCTATAATTCTGCTCTAATCTAATTACTTTTGTATTTTCATAAATCTGATCAAATTCTAAAAAATTTTTTATTTCAGCACCTCTCCAACTGTAAATTGACTGGTCATCATCACCGACACAACATAAGTTTTTATTTTTTTCTGATAATAGATTTAACCATTTACTTTGGATGAAATTGGTATCTTGATACTCATCAACAAGAATATATTTAAAGTTATTTGAATAAATTTTTCTAATATCAGGATAATTTTCTAAAATCTTAACTGTATGTAAAATTAAATCACCAAAGTCACAACAATTTAAATCAATTAATTTTTGTTGATAAATTTTATAAAGGGGTAAAATAGTTTTTTCATAAATATCTTTATTATTTATGATAACCTCTGATGGATAAAAACCTTTATTTTTCCATCTATCTATTATTGCAAGAATGAACCTTGGAGCCAGTTGTTTGATATCAACATTTTCAGCTTTACAGATATTTTTAATTAATCTGATCTGATCATCAGTATCTACAATTGTAAAGTTGGAGTTGAGATTTGCGGCTGAAGCATGTTTTCTTAAAAGTTTTACACAAATTGAATGAAAGGTACCCAACCAAGAAAGTCCCACAGCTTCAGACCCTAAAATTTTACTGACTCTATTTTGCATTTCTTTTGCAGCCTTGTTAGTAAAAGTTACAGCTAAGATTTGATTTGGAAATGCTTTTTTTTCCTTTATAATGTTGGCAATCCTACTTGTTAAAACCTTTGTTTTTCCAGATCCGGCCCCGGCGACTATCAGTAATGGCCCATCTAAGTACATAACCGCTTCTTTTTGTGCTTTATTTAGGTTTTTTAAATAATCAGAGTTTACCATTTGAAAAATTTAATTATAAGTTGAACAAATTACCATGAACAAACAAAATTTACTTAATAAAAAAGTTAAGAAACAATTTTTATATATAAATGATTTAATAGAAAGTTATTTTAATAAATTAAAATATTTTAAATCAAATTTTAAAAAAATTCTATTAAATAAGGAAAATACAGTTTTTTTAGCTATAGCAGTAGTTGTTATTTTGACACTATCTTATTTACTTATTCCTACTTTTTACAATAAGGATAGAATTCAGAATCAAATAAAGAGTCAAATTTTTAAAAAATATAAGATTGATATTAAATTTAATGAAAAAATAAACTATGGTTTATTACCAAGGCCACATTTTTCAGCAAAAAATTTATCTATTTTAAGAGAAAAAAAAGAAATTGGAGTTACAAAAAATCTAAAAATATTTATCGGTATTGATAATTTTTTTTCAATTAATAAGTTAGATATGAAAGATTTAGCTTTTAATAAAACAGACTTTAGTATTTATTTCGATGATTTTTTATTCTTTAAAGAACTTTTAAAAACAGAACCTAACGAAAATAAAATTCATTTCAACAATAGTAATATTTTTTTTAAAAATCAAAATGATGAAGTATTATTTATAAATAAAATTTACAAGAGCAAATTTTATTACGATTCAAATAATTTACAAAATATTTTTATAGGTAAAAATGAAGTATTTAAAGTTCCTTTCAAACTTACAATAAAAAATGACAAATTCAATAAAGCAGTTTTTACGAAATTTAATTCAAAAAAAATAAGATTAGATATTGAAACCAAAACTAATTATGAAAAAGATACTAGAAATGGTTTACTAGACATTTTATTTATTAATAAAAATACCTCAATAAACTACCAAATAAATAAGGACACATTTAAATTTTCATCCAAGGGAAATAAAAATTTATATAAAGGACTAGTAGATTTAAAACCTTTTTATCTTTCAGCAGATTTTAACTATGAGGGTTTAAGTACAAAAAATTTACTTAATGATGACTCAATTTTTATAGATCTGATAAACTCTGAGATACTCAATAATAGAAATTTAAGTGCAAATTTAAATTTTAAAGTTAAAGATATAACAAATATTAACGAATTAAATAATCTTTATTTAAAAACCACATTAGAGGAAGGAAATATTAATTTTTCAGATTCTGTTATCATGTGGAAAAAAGATTGTGAGATAATATTTAATGATGGCTTATTAACTATTAATGATGATGGTATTAATATAATTGGCTCAGTTATATTAAACTTTAAAGACGTAAATAATTTTTATAGTTCTTTTCAAATTAAAAAAAATGATAGAAAAAAAATTAAGCAGATTCAAGTAGATTTTATTTATAATCTTAATAGCAAAAGTGTGCGATTTGACAATCCAAGAGTTGACGCTTCTCAAAATGAAAATCTTGAAATATTTTTAGATGACTTTAATTCTAAAGAGAATAGAGTGTTTAATAAAATTACTTTTAAAAATTTTGTAAATAATTTTTTCAGTGCTTACGCTGGTTGAATCATTTTCTTTGGATCTACAATTTTTTCGTAATCTTCTTCATTAACTAATCCAGATTTCAAAGCTTCTTCTTTTAGAGTAGTGTTATTTTTAAGTGCTAATTTTGCAATTTTTGCAGAATTATCATAACCTATATGTGGAGCTAATGCCGTAACAAGCATTAAGGAGTTATCCAAGAGTTTTTTTATCTTAATTTTGTCAGCTTTAATTCCCTTAATACAATATTGTGAAAAATTTTTAGTACTGTCTGCAAGAAGGTCTATAGATTGTAAAATATTATGGGCAATTAAAGGTTTAAAAACATTCAATTCAAAGTGCCCATGAGAACCTGCCATTGTAATTCCATTATGATTTCCAATTACTTTAACACAAACCATCGTTACGGCTTCAGATTGTGTCGGATTAACTTTGCCAGGCATTATTGATGATCCAGGTTCGTTTGCAGGTAAAATTATTTCACCGTATCCCGCTCTTGGACCCGAGCCGAGAAATCTTATATCGTTAGCAATTTTCATTAAACAAACAGCTGTAGTATTCAAAGTACCAGAAAAGTTCACAATCTCATCATGGGCTGCTAGTGCTGCAAATTTGTTCTTAGTTGGTTTAAACGGAAGTTTAGTAATTTTTTTTATTTGATTAATTATTTTTCTGTCAAAACCTTTTTTAGTATTAATTCCTGTCCCAACAGCCGTGCCTCCTTGTGCTAAAGAATAAATTTCATTTAAGGCATTTCTAATTCTAAAAATACAGTCATTTAATTGTGATTGATATCCAGAAAATTCTTGCCCCAGTGATAGAGGTGTTGCATCTTGAAGATGAGTTCTGCCAACTTTGACTATATTTTTGAATTGAGAAACTTTCTTTTTCAATTCTTTATTTAATAGTTCTAACGAAGGTAAAAGTTTATTTATTGTTTCCAAAGCGATTGCTATATGCATTGCTGTAGGAAATACGTCGTTCGTAGATTGAGATTTATTCACATGATCGTTGGGGTGAACGGGCTTTTTTGTACCTTTTTTTCCACCTAAAATTTCTATTGCCCTGTTTGCTATAACCTCATTAACATTCATATTAGTTTGGGTACCAGAGCCTGTTTGCCAAACTTTTAGAGGAAAATGTTCGTCAAGTTTACCTGAAATTACCTCATTAGAAGCTTTTATAATTGCTTTAGATATATTCGGTGTGATTTGTTTTTCTTTACCATGAACTGTTGCCGCAGCTTTTTTTATTATTGCTATAGATTTTATTAAAACTGGCCTTACTAAAAACTCTCCAATATCAAAATATTTTTTAGATCTTTGAGTTGAAGCACCCCAATACTTGTCATTCGGCACATTGATTGAACCTATACTGTCAAATTCTTTTCTTAATTTCATTGATTAATAAGTAATTATTAAATTATTATAAATATACATTAATTTTAAAAAACTTACAGGAGCAATATGTCAAATTTTAGTAAGGTTGGAATTTTTATGAAAACTTTCGGTCAAGAAGTTAAAGATAAACCATCATTTAGCACTGATAAAATCAATAAACTTAGGATAGATTTAATAAAAGAGGAGCTTGAGGAACTTACTGAAGCTATGAAAAACAAAGATTTGTTAGAGGTTGCTGATGCTCTTACTGACATACTTTATGTAACTTATGGTGCCGGGCATGCATTTGGGATTCATTTAGACAAATGTTTTGAAGAAGTTCAAAATTCAAACATGAGTAAATTAGATGAGAATGGAAAACCAATTTATAATGAGTCTGGCAAGGTAATGAAAGGACCTAATTATTTTAAACCAGATCTTTCAAAATTTGTAAATTAAATCTCTAACTTTAGATCTATAGATGAAGCACTATGAGTAATACTTCCAACAGAAATTCTATTCACACCTGTTGCTGCGATTGACTTAACTGTTTTGAGATTAATATTTCCTGAAGCTTCTGTTTCGTAATATTTATTTGCAAGTTTAATACCAGTTTTTAGATTTTTAATATTCATATTGTCAAAGAGAATAGTGTCAAATTTCAGACCAATAATTTGTTTTAATTGACTTAGACTATCAACTTCAACAGTAATCTTTTTACCTTCTTTCTTTTTAATTGCTAATGAAACTAATTTTCTTAAATTTGAACTACCAATATGATTATCTTTTATTAAAAATTCATCACTTAAATTAAATCTATGATTAGTTCCTCCACCTAATTTTACCGCATATTTTTGAATAACTCTTAAATTAGGAATAGTTTTTCTAGTACAGCAAATTTTGCATTTTTTTCCTGCTAATTTTACGAATTGATTTGTTTTGGTGGCTATACCTGAAATGTGAGATAAAAAATTTAAAGCAACTCTTTCTGCAATCAATATATTTTTAGCTTTACCTTTAACAGTAGCAATTAAAGAATTTTTTTTTACAAAAGAACCATCTTTTTTTTTAGCAATAAATTTTGTTTTAATATCAATTAAAGAAAATGCATACTTTGCAAACCGCAAACCACCTATAACTGCATTCTCATTTGAAATTAGTTTTGCCTCAATTATTTTACTATTTTCAATTAAATCTGAAGTTATATCTCCAGATGGGTAAAGATCTTCGTTAAGCGCTAGCTTGACAGTATTTTTTATAAAATTTTCACTTAATTTAATTTTTGACACAAATGATTATCTACCGATAGCAACCATTTTTTCAACAGACAATCTCGCTTTATTTATTGTCTCTTGATCCATAATAATTTCCCCAGTTTCATTTTCCAAACAGTCCAAGATTTTCGGTAAGGTAATTTTTTTCATATGCGGGCACATATTACATGGTCTAATAAATTCTACGTTAGGATTTTCTACTTGAATGTTATCACTCATTGAACACTCTGTAACCATCATAACTTTTTTTGGTTGATTATCTCTCACATAATTAATCATACCAGAAGTTGATCCTGCAAAATCACTAGCCTTAATAACATCAGGTGGGCACTCTGGGTGTGCAATTATTTTTATTCCAGGATTATTTTTTCTAATATTATTTATTTCATTTTCATTAAATTGATCGTGAACAATACAAATTCCTTTCCATGAAATTATCTCAACATCAGTCTGTGAAGCAACATACTTAGCAAGATAATCGTCTGGTAAAAAAATTACTTTTTTTACTCCTAGTGATTTAACAATTTTAACAGCATTTGCAGAAGTGCAACATACATCTGTCTCTGCCTTAACATCAGCTGATGTATTAACATAAGATACTACTGGAACACCTGGGTATTTTTCTTTAAGCAATCTAACATCTTTACCAGTTATTGATGAAGATAATGAGCAACCAGCTTTCATGTCTGGTAATAAAACTTTTTTATTTGGACTCATTAATTTTGCTGTTTCAGCCATAAAGTGAACACCAGCCATTACAATTATATCAGCAGAAGTTTTTGAGGCTTCTACTGCAAGCGCTAAAGAGTCAGCTGAAAAATCTGCAATGCCATGATAAATTTCAGGAGTTTGATAGTTGTGAGCAAGAATAACTGCATTTTTTTCTTTTTTTAATTTATTGATTTTGTGAATATATGGGGCATGTGTAGACCACTCAATTTCTGGCATTACTTTAGAGATCTTTTTATAAATAGGATCAGTTGTTTGTTTTACTTCTTGCGTAAATTCCATATTAAAATTTATCAATTTGAAACCTGCTTGTCATTGATTTAATGTGGGTCATAATTGCGGCCATGCTGAAATTGGTAGACAGGCACGGTTGAGGGCCGTGTGGACCTAGTCCATGAGAGTTCGAGTCTCTCTGGCCGCACCAAATACTTATATTTTAAGCCACTCGGGTATGAAAATTTTAAACGTTCCGTTTTCACTTTTAAATATCTGTTTTTCATCAAAGTTTTTATCTAAAAATTTGATTAATGCGAAAGGATAATCATCATTAATTAAAACTTTTCCAATCTCAACTTTATTGCTATAGATTTTTTCATCTTCAGATAGTTTTCCATTAATGATCTCAATTGGCAGCAATCTTTTTGAAAGTTTATTTTTTAATTTAATTCTAGCAGTGTTTTCTTGTCCAACATAACAACCTTTTTTAAAATCAATTCCATTAAGCTCTTCAAAATTACATTCAATACCAAATAATTTGTTTTGTAATTTATTTAAGCTTTTAGGCACTATTCCAAGCTTATGGCTTTGAAGATAATAGTTTTCAACTTTATCATCCTTAAGATCTAATTTTTTTAGTGATAAATAAAGTTTTTCTAAATTTATAATAAGCCTTGCACCCAAATTTTTGTTTCTAGGATCTAAAATTATTGAGTCTTCCCTAAATTTAAAAGTAAAACCCAAGATATCTCTTGAGCCATCAATTGATAGATATTTTTTATATCCAAAGCTAGCAACTACAAATTCATTACTTAAATTTAATATTTCTACTTTTGATCTAATTTTATAAAGGTTAAATTGTTTAAATATTTCCTCTGATTGAGATTTCTCACAATCAATAAAATAACCTAATTTGTGTTTTACAATAATGAATTCATAAAGAAACTTACCTTGTGGAGTTAACAAAGAAGCAAAACAGCTTGAATTATCTGTAACTTTATTGATGTCATTACTAATTAAGTTTTGTAAAAAATCTTTAGAATCTTTTCCACTTATATAAAGTATGGCTCTATCTTCTAATATATAAACATTATTATTCATATTTGATTGATATCATATTTTAATATAATAACTTTTTTCATAAATGTTAGATCTAATAATTAAAAATGGACAATGCTATATTAATGGAAAGCTAGAAGCTAAAGATATATCTGTTAAAGATGGCAAAATTTTAAAAATTGGTGAAATTCTAGAAGAAGCGAAAGAAGTTTATGATGCCAAAAAACAAATTGTCTTACCAGGTTGTATAGACACTCAAACTCATTTTAGAGAACCAGGTTCAACTGACACGGAAGATCTTCATTCTGGAAGTAGAGCAGCAGTAGCTGGAGGAATTACTGCAGTGTTTGAAATGCCAAATACAAATCCGCCTACTTCAAATATGAAAGAATTCCAAAGAAAATTAGACCTTGCAAAAAATAGAATGTATTGCAATTACGCTTTCTATTTTGGTGCTACGGCTGATAACGCAAATGAATTAGCAGAGTTAAAAAATTTGGATGGATGTTGTGGAATAAAACTTTTTGCTGGTTCTTCAACTGGCAATCTTCTTGTAGCAGACGAAAAAGATATTGATAAAGTATTCAAAAATAGCTCTAAGGTTGTTGCTGTTCATTCTGAAGATGAAGAAATATTAAATAAAAATAAAAAATTAATAAAAAATGGTGATGTACACTCGCACCCTATTTGGAGAAGTGAAGAATGTGCAATGTCTTCTACTAGAAGAATTGTCAGAATAGCAGAGCGTTATAAGAAAAAAGCCCACGTTCTTCACATAACAACTAAACAAGAAATAGATTTTTTATCTCAACATAAGGGCAATATTACATTTGAAATCACTCCTCAGCATTTAACAATTTATGCACCTGATTGTTATGACAAACTTGGAACATACGCTCAAATGAATCCTCCAATAAGAAATAAATCTCATTATGATAGATTATGGTATGCAGTTAAAAATAATTTTAATGACAC
>Ga0315315_10003420_pt1 | contig 14563 bp, 14 predicted proteins | sample M140m3416metaG_FD_203699 | JGI IMG/M metagenome (GOLD analysis project Ga0315315, IMG submission 203699) | Ammonia-oxidizing marine archaeal communities from Monterey Bay, California, United States - M1 40m 3416 | ecosystem: Environmental > Aquatic > Marine > Intertidal zone | place: USA...
TCGTTCAGGCAGGCAGTGCAGCATTGACATTGGGAGCACCATCGAGCCCCGGCGTTCCGACCGGATGTACGAACGACACGCTGTCCTTGCCTTACAACGATGTGACTGCCCTTCGTGAAGCATTCACTGAATATGGAGACACACTGGCAGCTGTCATCCTTGAACCGGTATGCGGAAATATGGGCTGTGTGATTCCGCAACCTGATTTCCTGACAGCCGTGCGACAGCTGTGTACCGACCATAGCACCGTCTTGATCTTCGACGAAGTCATGACCGGTTTTCGAGTTGGCTTACAATGTGCCCAACACCGTTTGGGAGTCATTCCCGACATGACAACCCTTGGGAAAATTATTGGCGGCGGGATGCCTGTGGGAGCGTACGGCGGTCGGGCTGACATCATGGAGGCCGTGTCGCCTGTTGGGCAGGTTTACCAGGCCGGGACACTGTCGGGAAATCCGGTTGCCATGGCCAGTGGTCTGGCGACTCTGCAAACGCTACAGCAGCAAGACCCCTACAGTCATTTGGAAGAGCTTGCAGCTCAACTGGAAACCGGTTTTTTAGAAGTTGCCGCCGCGGCCGGTATACCAGCGTGTGTTAATCGCGTTGGCAGTATGCTGACGCTTTTCTTCAGTGCTGGCCCTGTCAAAGATCTGACATCTGCCACAGCATCCAATACAGACCGTTTTGCACAGTGGTTTCACGGGATGCTCAATCGCGGTGTTTACCTGCCCTGCAGCCAGTTCGAGGCCATGTTTGTTTCAGGAACCCACACTGCAGACGATATCGAGCAAACGTTGGCTGCTGCTGCTGATACCATGCAAACCTTTGCTGTGTAATACTTTTCACAACAAAGCGATACTTTGCTGCCTGGCCGCAGGCCGGCTGGTGGGTTGATCCTTGTCAACAGAGTTCAGCGACTCAGCGAACAAAGAATCGCAGTCGCATAGCAGGTTGAGTGCAGCGAGAGTGATGGCATTGTGCGATGCTGACACTTGGAAAGTAGTAACGTCCGAGGCAGACCAAATTCGCGGTGGGTTAGAGTTAATTGACCCGTTCCTCACGAAGATACTGAACTGATTGTCGAGACCTTTTATCGCTTGATCAGGAATTAAATTGATGCGTCAGTTGTTAAAGCACTTGTCGATCATCGCCATCTTACCTGCCGCAATTCTATCGGCTTCGAAAGCTCAGGAACTCACCATCGAACATCCGCTTGGTGCAGCTGAACGTACAGATCTTCGCGAACGATTTCGGCGGATACTCGATGAGACACCGCCGCCGAACGCCAGCACTTTCGATTCTGTGTCTGCCCATTCACGCCGTGGTGACGCTCTGTTTTTTCTTGCTGAATACAAACCGGCGGTTGAGGAATACCAGGCCATGGTGCGACTGGATCCCAAGCTGGACACATCCCACTGGCGACTTGGGATCGCTCTGTATTTTGCTGGCCAGCCAAAAGAAGCAGCGGGGCAATTCGACAAGTACCAGTCGTTTGATGATGTCGATCGTGAAAACGGTATCTGGCGATTCCTTTGCCACCATCGCGCCTTCGGTGCAGAACGAGCAGCCAAACAGCTGCTGCGATATGTCAAAGATGATCGTGAGCCCTTCCCTGTCGTGTATCGCCTTTTCGATGGCAGCCTCACGCCGGAAGAAGCCCTCAAGCGAATTTCCGAGACACTGCCCCCAATCGAACGTGATAAACAACTGTTCTATACAGAACTCTACATTGGCATGCTGAAGACAGTTCAGGGCGACACTGCCGCTGCTCAAATGAACCTGCATCATGCGACGTCTCGTAAGTGGCCTCGAACAGCAGGTTTCGGCCCCAACTATATGTGGCATGTGGCACGTTTGCAGTGGAATGAATTAGCCGCGAAAAATGCTAAGACAGATCACCCGTAGTCTTGTCGCCGCGGTGGCTGAGCAGCCAGTGCTGTAACCATGTCAGAGGAATGCCAATAGGTGCCACTACAACCTCGCCGGTATACGTTTCTGCAGACGCAGAGATAAAGCCAGGCTTCACACCAACGAATGTGACGGTCAGATCTGCATGAACACACTCGCCTAGGCCGGTTCCGTTATCGCAATTCATTCCTGACGGCACATCCACTGCAAGCACATTTGCCGGTGACGCGTTGATGGCCTGAACCCACAGATTGAATGGTGCCCGCAATTCTCCCCGCACACCAGTTCCCAGCAGGCTATCAATGATCCAATCCTCAGGTGCCATCTCATCCAATAGCATCTGGCAATCGGAATTGTGATTCACCGTCTGTACTGGAACACCGCTGTTGATGAGAAAGTCCAGATTATTCTGTGTATCTGCAGTCAATGACTTTCCCGTGGATACCAACACTACACGAGATTCCTTTCCGGCTGCTGCTCGCTGACGTGCCAATGCCAAACCGTCTCCACCATTGTTGCCGGGACCACAGACAATCGTTACCCGGCCGACCTGGCAGACGCGGTCTAGGTGTTCCGATACTCCGCGAGCTGCATTTTCCATCAGCACCAAACCCGGGATGCCAAGTGACTCCATCGCAGCTTTATCAATCGCTCGCGCTTCGTCCTGAGTAATCACTAAGGCCTTGGCTATTCTGGGCGATTGGTCGCTCATTGGTGTGTATCCCCAGGAAATCCCGTATCCACTGGCTGCAACTTCGTTGACAGCCAAGACGAATGCCGACGAAATGGCTAAACTCCTGCATCCGCACGCTAATGGGGCGGAGCATACTGCTGGCTATTTCGTCCCGTTTGTAACTTACGGGCAGACACAGACTAGGCATCTGTACGTGCTGGATACGTATAACGACCGCTGGGCACTCGTGACAGGCGCTTCTTCAGGAATCGGCCGTGAGTTCGCGGAACGTCTGGCTGGTCATGGAATGCATCTTATTCTGGCAGCACGCCGTACAGAACAGATGAATGAGCTGGCACAGGAATTGCTTACGCGTCATGGTACCACCAGCCACATCGTCACCATTGACCTCGCAACTTTGGATGCAGGGCAAAGACTTCACGAAGAAATCCAACGACTGAATGTGGATGTGGAGCTGGTGATCAATAACGCCGGAGCCGGTTTGATTGGCGATGTTGAGACCACTGATCCCCATCGAGTCCGCCGAATGCTGACTCTGAATATCCTGACCCTCACAGATCTCACGTATCGTCTGTTGCCCGGCATGCTGGAACGCGGGCACGGAGCCATTATTAACATGTCATCGGTTGCCGCGTTTCAGCCGGTCGCGTTCATGGGAGCCTATTCCGCGAGCAAGTCATTCATTCTGCATTTCAGTGAAGCTTTATGGTCCGAAGTTCGTGGCCGCGGTGTCACTGTCATGGCACTTTGCCCCGGAGTGACGGAAACAGAATTCTTCACGCTCGCAGGAGCTCCAGGCTGGCTGCAAAAGCATACAGCACAAACTCCGTCACAAGTGGTCCGGAAGGCACTGAAGGGATTGGAAAAGCGGCGACAGTACCTCATCACAAGCTGGAAAGATTATCTGATCACGATGCTCGTTCGCATGACAACCCGCCGAGCAGCCGTGAATGAATCTAAACGCTACTTCCGACCGGGACGTCGCCTGGCAGATGATGAACTGGCAGAGCAAACAGACAAGGACGGAGTTGCAAAGCCTGACGATCACGGCCCTGCCTAAGAGCAGGCGAATTGTGTGGTCTCGCACTCCCTACCAGCGGAAGAGTCCGGTGCCCCATGTCAGTCCGGCTCCGAAGCCGCACATCAGAATCAGGTCACCGCTGTTCACACGACCCGCCTGATCGGCTTCAGCCAGAACGAGCGGGATCGATGCCGCAGACGTGTTGCCCACTTGATCGACATTGTTAATGATTTTGTCTTCCGAAATTCCCAGGTTCTTCAACGCATGATCGATGATTCGAATGTTGGCCTGATGAAGCAGAAACAGGTCAACTTCATTGGTGGACACGCCGGAACGATCAAGGACAAGCTGAATCGAATCAACCACATTTTGTACAGCCCACTTAAAGACTTTACGACCGTCCATTTTTAAGAAGTGGTCGCCAGCGGCAATCGTGTGAGGCTCCGCAGGCTGCATGCTCCCACCAACCGGGCACAGCAGTAAGTCAGCCCCTCCACCATCTGCCCCCAGTTGGTAACTCAATAGCCCCTGTTCCGAACTCCCCGACTGCAGAATCACTGCCCCGGCACCATCACCAAACAGAGGAGCGATTTTCCGCTCTGAAGGATCAACATGTTTACTGACAACGTCTGCCCCAATGACCAGTGCGGCCTTTGAATTCCCCGTTGCGATATATTGCCCCGCAGTGACCAGAGCATACATGAAGCCCGAACACGCGGCCTGAACATCGAATGCGGGAGCATCCAATCCCAGCTGGTGCTGCACGATACAGGCGCTGGATGGGCATTGATAATCAGGAGTGAACGTGCCGACGACCACGAGGTCGATGTCTTTTTTGGAGACTCCGGCTTTTGCAATGGCTTCCTTCGCAGCTTCCACGGCAAATTTACTAGTTGACTCCGTAGAAGACGCATGCCGACGCTTGAGAATTCCGGTACGTTTCTCAATCCACTGTGGATCAAATCCCTGCTGCTGCTTTAATTCCTGATTGGTAACGACATTGGCTGGCAGTGACGTGCCAATCCCGCTGATGCTAATTCCCAGCAGCTTTTGAGTTCGAAATGAGCGGTGGAATACGGGCTCTGCAGATTCACCAGAAGAAACTGGACCGGATGTCGCGAGTTCTTCTCGAACCGCGTGAGCATCGATTTCGGCGGTTGAGCGATCAGTTGCCGTTGTCGATTTCGTGTGCAATTTCATCAATGAATCCATTCAATCGTCGAACTTGCAGACCGTTGGGTCGCAAACATCCTGCCAGACGCGTCCTGCCTTTTGAGGATAATAAGGATTATCCTCATATTGTTCGTCGCGTAAGGGTGACGATCTGTGTCATTTTTTGCAACCGGTATGATTCTACCGGTTAGTCGGTGCACATAACTGGCATCAAAGGGACAACTGGCGGGCATTACCCTCTTTCACCATGCTTCAACCCTCGTTTCCGCGGAACGAGTTTCTCTGCCTGCCGATTCTCCTAAAGACAGACCTACCGAGACAACTGGAGAGGCAGGATGCGCACCTACGTTCCACTGGCAGTCTACGTCGTGGCCTTCGCCATCGGACATACGACAATTCAAGCTGCAAACGACCGACGTTGGGTCACGGATATTAAACCCATCTCCAGTGCAGTGTCTGCGGATCACCCAGCTGCTGAGATCAATGGGTTCGATCAATGGCGTGCTGTTCCAGACCACGGAATGTCCTATTCCGGAGGCTCCGGGTTTCAGCACTTTGCCCTGCCGTTACATCGCTACACGAATTGGTATCGCCCGCGGGCAGCCACACTCACCAAGTGTCGTCGATGTGAGAAAGATTCATTCAGGCCACGAGGCCTCGGCCATCTCTTCGCGACTCCCTGTGATGGAGTCCGCATGGAATATTCACCATACGTATTGTGTGCTGATAAATCGCAATACGGCCCATCTTACATCGCCCGACAACCTGATCCAAGATGTGATCACTGCGACCATTAAACATACTGAAACGACGTTAAACCTGTTCTCGAACTGCAGCGTCGTCACAGCGCACAATCTGAGCTCCCAGCTTGTTGAGTTTTTCTTCGAGTTGCACGTAGCCGCGATCCAGATGATAAATCCTGCGGATTTGTGATTCACCGTCCGCGGCTATTGCTGCCAATAACAAAGCGGCGCTGGCTCGTAAATCGCAGGCCATCAATGGCGCTGCCGACAAAGATGTCACGCCCTGCACTACGGTCGAAACTCCGGTCCGCTGGAGACTCGCTCCCATTCTGTTCAATTCGGACACGTGCATGAATCGGTCCGGAAAAACGCGATCGGTAATCACGCTCGTCCCCGGAACCGTCGCCAGCAACGCCATGAATTGAGCCTGAGTATCTGTGGGGATGCCAGGATATGGCACCGCCGTTAAATCGGATGCCTGTAATTCTCGTTCGGCTCGCACACAAAGTTGTGAACCGGTCACTTCAATCTCAACTCCGATCTCACACAGCTTCGCGAGCACTGCCGTCAACTGATCGACCGGAGCATCATCGATCTCAATCGTGCTGTGAGTAATTGCAGCGGCGATTGCTAACGTCGCTGCTTCAATCCGATCAGACATGATCGTGTATGCACCACCATGCAGTCGCTGTACTCCGTTGATTTCGATTTCAGACGTCCCTAATCCCTGAATGTCAGCACCCAGCTCATTCAGAAACACTGCCAGACTGGCCACTTCCGGTTCCATGGCCGCACAGTGAATTATGGTACGGCCTTCAGCCAACGCCGCAGCCGCCATCACGTTGCAGGTTGCGGTCACGCTGCTTCCGTTGGGGCCATCCAGCTGGATGTCAGCACCGCGAAGAGTCCCAGCTTCTGCAACGATGTAGCCGCCGGACATCCGAATGTCGGCGCCCAGTGCCGCCAGTCCCCGCAAATGCAAATCGATTGGACGATGTCCAATGTTACATCCACCGGGCAATGACACTCGCGCCGCTCCAAAGCGAGCTAGCAGCGGCCCCAGAACGCAGACACTGGCGCGCATTCGGCGAACCAGGTCATACTCGGCAACTACTCCATCAGCGGCTCTTGTATCAATGTCAAGACAGCCATCGCTGGCAGATACCTCAGACCCGAGACTCCGTAACAACTGTGTCATCGTGCGAACATCAACAAGATTCGGCACGTTGTTGAGTTTCACTGGACCATCCACAGCCAGTGCTGTCGCCATGATCGGTAAGGTGGCGTTTTTAGAACCATCGACGCGTACCCTGCCCGACAACTGCCGCCCTCCCTGGACCTTCAACATATCCATTCGAGATCCGTCCTTAGTAAAAATACCGACATTCGTCTTACCCTGATCTGACATTCATGCGTTCTTAATCGTCAAACGCATCATCAGGACTGCCACACTCGGAACATCAGGCGAATAGTAGACTGTGACCGCCTGACCAACGGAGTACTTACTGATGATCTCGGACATCTTCGAACGATTACTCGTGGAATAGTCGCCTCCCAAGCAAATTCGATCAGATTCAAATTCATTTCCATTCAGCGAACAACGATAGGTCACATGAGCGGTATAAGTCGTGCCATCGTCGCCCTGCGACTCAAGGGAGGTCGCATCCAGAATCTCACCCTGAGTTTGAGGCCACTGTTCACAGGCTTTGGCGCCGTTCAGAATTGGCAGTTCAATAACCAGTCCTGCAACAATTCCAACCGTAGTGAACACGCCACCGAGCAGCAGCAGAATGATAGTAGGGAAGAATCCGAGCTTCATGGTGAAACATTCAATCTGAGGCTCATGTTCAGAACGGGATCAGATGATAGCGATATCACAGCAAAGTCGGGAGATCAGCGTCCGACGAATTAACGTTTGCCCGGAAGCTATGCTGAACAGCGAGCTGGCTATGTCTGACCGGAAAGCCGGTGATACAACGCAATACAGTGACGATCCGTCATTCCGCTTACGTGATCGGTACACGCCAGCAGTTTTTCATACAGCGACTGATGCTCATCCTCCTGCAGCCCCGTCAGCCTGCGGACGTGAGCATTAAACCCATTGGGTGAATCCGTCAGGACAGCGTTGGAAATGATATTCAGCAAACCCTGAATGGCCTGATAGCCGGTCGCTTCCAGTTCAAGAACTCGTTCACTGTGGAACACATGCTGCACCGCAATTTTCTTTGCATCACGATGTGCCTTAGCTGCCGGGATGCGTCCAACAAGCGATCCTGTAAAGCAACCGTCCAGAATACTGCCAAGGTGTTCTCGAAAGATCTCAACGCTTTGATTCACGAGTTCGTTGATCACCATTGCACGGCCCATCGACAAGCGGTCGTCATCGGGAATGTTGGATGATCCCGTTGCGCCCGTTTTTAAGTTTTCTAACGCCTCAAACGCATCGGCATGGGAAATTAATCCCGCGCGGCAACCGTCTTCCAGGTCAATAATTGCGTAGCAAATGTCATCGGCAGCTTCCGAAAGAAAAGCCAGTGGATGGCGAGCGTACTGGCCACAGTCATCCGGTTTGCGACCAATATTTGCAAACACTTCCGCAAATAATTCGGCGTCCTGCACGAAATACCCATGTTTGCCATACTGTGCTTGCTGTTCAACAAACGCAGGCCGAGGATATTTCACGAGTGCTCCCAGCGTGGCCGCAGTCAAACGCATTCCGCCGGCTCGGTTACTCATCTGTAAACGAGTCAGCACACGGAAACTCTGAGCATTTCCTTCGAACTGCATCAGGTCCATTCGTTCGGCTTCCGTGAGCGAATCGAACCGAGACTCGGCCAACGTCGACTTAGCCCAATCCTGAATTGCCTGTTCACCGAAATGGCCGAACGGCGGATTACCAATGTCGTGAGCCAGACAGGCCGTCGCCACGATGGCTTCGAAATCTCCCTGCGAAACCAGGCTTCCGATTTCGTCCTGCACCATTGCATAGACAAACGTGGCCAATGATCGTCCCACGCATGATACTTCCAGACTGTGAGTCAGCCGCTGTCGCGTGTAGGCCGATTTCGGAAACGGCACTACCTGTGTCTTATCACTCAGTCGTCGAAATGCGCTGCTGAAAATGACACGATCGTAGTCTTTATGAAACTCTGAACGCGACGCATCTCCGGAAACTCGATTGGAGCTGCCAACGCGATGAGTACTCAGAAAATGCTCCCACATACTCGTTACCTAACAAGGGCAAGGCCCTTGACCTCATTCGAACTACCGCACGGAACCGATTTTCCACTTCCGTTGATCACGCTGGCCAAAATGCACACAGCCCATTGAATCGACAACGTCAAGCGCTAACTATCATTCACTACTTCGAATACCTCACCCAACGCAGCCCGCACTGTCAACGATGCCAGGCCATCCAGTGGAGTTTCATCACGATTGATGATCACCAGCTTGGCCCCGCCGCTGGCAGCGATTCGCGGAAGGCTGGCGGCCGGTTCCACTATAAGTGATGAACCCAACGCCAGAAACAGGTCCGATTGAATTGCCCATTCAATTGAAGCATTAAGAACATTCGCCGGCAGGGGCTGCCCAAAGGACACCGTCGCATGCTTCAGCCGCCCTCCACACTTCGGACATTCCGGGACCTGATCCGTTTTCTGAAACTCCTTCACCCAACGATCGATATGATCATGCCAGCTGCAGTCCAGACAACACACTTCGCGAGCCGTCCCGTGCAACTGTTGTACTCGTTCACTACCTGCCTGCTGATGAAGGCCATCGATATTTTGAGTGATCACGCCGTGAAGTTTCCCGGATGCTTCCCAGGCAGACAATGTTCGGTGAGTCACATTCGGTTCAGCGTCCGCGAATTTACGATGAGCTTCCGACTTCTGACGCCAATACTCGTGACGAGCTTCCGTACTTTCGCAGAATTCGTCGAAGTACACCGTGCGGTATTTTGACCACATTCCACCGGGCGAGCGGAAATCGGGGATGCCGCTTTCTGTGCTGATTCCGGCTCCGGTAAAAGCGACGGCGAACGTACTCGTGTCGATCCACTCACGAATCTGCTTCGCAGCCTGTTGGGCGTCGCTGGTCTGCACTGTGATCACTCCCCGTTGGACGCCGTGACGATGCGATCTACATCACGATAATCACGATGAACCTGAGCCGCCGTGAGTCCGACATCCGACATCAGCTGCGAGATCGGAGCGCATTGACTGGGATCACATTCAATCCCCACCCACCCACCGTGACGCAGAATGGTAACTGACTGAGGGATCAGCTTCCGAATCAGATCCAGTCCGTCAGCTCCGGACAGCAATGCTTTACGTGGTTCGTGAAGCCCGACTTCCGGCTGCAGCTCTTTGAACTCGTGAGCGCACACGTATGGCGGATTACTGATAAATCCGTCGCAGACCGAATCGCCCAGCTGTTGCTTCACCGCATGCAGTCCATCCCCGTGGATAAAAGTAATTCGGTCGTCCACTTTATGGATTTCTGCGTTCCGTTGAGCGTACTCACAACAGACTTCAGAAATGTCACCGGCGATGATCCGGCACTTTGGCTTCTGAACAGCCAGGGTGATTGCGATGCACCCGGATCCAAATCCAACTTCAACGAACGTCGACGGCCGTTCATCGGGGATTTGCTCCAGCGCCAGATCGATCAGCGTTTCCGTTTCCGGTCGCGGGATCAGAATCCCACGTCCTACCTCGAATTGCCGACCGTAGAATTCACGGCGACCGGTGATGTAAGCCAGTGGCTCTCGACCGGCCCGCCGCTGCACATACTCCCGCATGCGAGCACGTTCGACATCTGTCATCGGAACATCGAAATCCGTGTACAGCCGAATCCGCTGACACTGCCGAGCATGAGCGCACAGCAACTCTGCTTCAAGACGAGCTGATTCAATGCCGCCTTTCGCCAGAAAATCGGTTGTCCAGGTCAAAATCCGCTGAACGGTCCACACGTCATCGGTGGAAACCGGTTCGTTCATTGCATGCATCCGTGAGGAACGACCAACATTGAGCCCTGCTTTTCCTGCGTTGTAACCCGACTAGCGAAAGACTGCATTGAATGTTTCAATCGTCTGGCGAGCAGCTTCAGCAGAATCCGGAACAGGAAACGCTTCCGCCGATGCATAACCATTAAAGCCTATGTCTTTCAAGGCCTGAGCAATCGAAGCAAACTCCATGTGGCCTCGGCCAGCCGCCTGCCGATTGGAATCGACAAAGTGAACATGCCCCACACGAGTGCCAGCCGTTCGCAGGCCGTCGGCGATGCTGGTTTCTTCGATGTTCATATGGAATAGATCAGCCAGCAACACCACGTTATCTGTGGACAACGGTTCCAGCAATTCCATGCCCTGCTCCATCGTCATCGCCAGATTCGTTTCGTAGCGATTCAGCGGTTCGTAGATCAATTGAGTTCCCTGTTTCGCCGCATAACTACCAAGCGACTCCAGACTGTCACGTAGTAATTCGGTCGCGGTTGACTGATCGGTTATCGCATCCCAGCGACCCTGCATTGATCCGATGATCGCGGGAGCACCAAAGGGCGCCCCTGCATCAATGATTCCCCGAATGAAGTCCTGGGCAGCCGCTCGACGTTCCGTATCAGGATCACATAAATGCAATCTGTGAATCACCATACCGGCTCCGGTGCCCACGGCCGCCAACGAGAGATTGAATTCCTGCAAAAGTGCGGCCAATGGCAGATCGTTGATAGCTGCAGCTGAAGGAGCGAATATTTCCACAGCATCGAACCCCAGTTCCCTCGCCTTGCGACATCCTGCGGTGACATCATCATGAAAGACAAAAGGCCCCTTGCGAGCCTGTTCGACAATACTGATCGTGACGGCAGATTTAATCATGTCTGAGGAGAACCTGAGGGTTGGGAATGCAGCTCAACGCGTTCCGCTCATTCTAGTGATGTGCGAATTTCGTGAACAGCGACGCATTCGAGTAGCCGATCATTACGCATCTCGCAGCCGAATATCGACACTTGCACTGTGAGCCGTAAGGCCTTCTTTGGCTGCCATGAGCCGCACATAGTCGGCATCACCCTTCAATGACTGCTGGTCATACTGAATCACAGAACTGCGTTTCAGAAAATCGGTCGAGGCCAATCCGTTGGAAAAACGAGCAGTGCCTCCGGTGGGTAACACATGAGACGGGCCAGCGATGTAGTCTCCCAGTGCCACCGGCGTATAATGTCCCATAAAGATCGCTCCCGCATTTTGAATCTGCGCCAGCATTGTTTCTGGTGCCGCCATCGAAATATGCAGATGCTCCGGAGCCAGATCATCCGTAAGTCGAGCGGCATCGGCAGCATCTTTCGCCAGAATCAATGCCCCGTAATCCATCAGACTGATTCGAGCCAAATCGCCGCGGGGCAGCTGTTCAAGCTGACGTTGCAGTTCTGCCTGAATCTGCTTAATCAGTGGTTCGTGCCAGGTAATCAACACTCCCGATCCCGGACTGTGTTCCGCCTGCGAAATCAGATCGGCAGCAATGAAAGCCGGATGAGCTGTTTCATCTGCAAGGACAATCACTTCACTCGGCCCGGCGATACTATCGATGTCGACGTTGCCAAATACGTGCTGCTTGGCCAAAGCGACAAACAGATTGCCGGGGCCCACAATCTTGTCAACTCGTGGAATACCCTCAACGCCGTAAGCCAGCGCTGCCACCGCCTGAGCCCCGCCAATCCGATAGACCTCCGTCACTCCTACTTCATAACAGGTTGCCAGGATATCGGTATTCCATGCACCGAATTCAGTCGGCGGAACGACAACTGCAATTTCTTCGACTCCTGCGGTTTTTGCAGGCACGGCCGTCATCAGTACGGTCGATGGATACGCTGCCGCGCCGCCAGGCACGCAGATGCCGACTCGCTTCATCGGCAGATAGCGTTGTTGCAGTCGGACGACACCTCCGTTGATGTCGCGCACGACCTCTGCATCTTGAGGTAATACGGCAGACTGAAACTCAGTGAGGTTGTCACGGATTTTACGAATCGCAGCAAGAAATTTGGGATCAGCTGCCTCAGCAGCACCTTTAAGTTCTTCCTGAGGGACTCGAACGGTTTCAGCGGTCAGTTCACTTCCATCCAAACGCGCCGTGTAATCAAGAACCGCCGGTAAACCCTGTTCCTGAACATCGCTGCAGATGCGTTGCACGACCGCGCGAGGACTGAGGGCTTCGCCGAACAGTTTGATAGTCCGTTGACGACCGGCTTCGGAAACAACGTCACCGCGAGGACTCAGTTTTTCCCGGAGGCTACGAAACAACTTGCTCGCATCATTACTGCGGCAGTCGATGGTGGGGATTGGAAAGAGAGAATCTGATGAATTGGTCATGATCAAAACAAACAGCAAATAAACGGGCGGGCAATTGTCCCTGTTGTAACGGACTGATCGTCGGGAACGAACTCATTCCTCACTGGTACGCAGATGATTGAAGCCAGCAAAACACAGATGTACAGCAACTCATCGCAATTTTAACCGTGAAACAGACCGTTTCTAAGTCTAGACAGCCGGAATTGGCTTCTCAAATTTTTTATGGTCCACTGCTCCTGCAACAAGCCATTATTGACTGGTGCCGTGGAGTCTGTCCGAAAATGAATTCCACCACCAGTCATGGGAAGACCAGGTCTCTCAGCCCACATTCGCCGGGACGGCGCAATCACATGGAGGCCGTTGCTTGAGTAACGGCAGACTGTTCTCCAGGATCTTCAGGCTGCCGACTGCTGCTGCCGACTGCTTTAGTTCTGAAGCTTTGCGTTCTGATTGAGGCTGCTGGTCTGAATGTCACGCTCGACGGATTACAGATTTGAACCAGCCGCCGGTGGAAAGAAGCCAAACACGGCGTATGGAAGCCGGTGGTAGTAGCACTGCCGGATCCAGGTGAACGATTTGAACTGCAGGTTGAAACCGTCCCTCAGAAAGACGGGACGACCAGTCTTTATCTTGTTAATGCCAAAGCGAGAATCCAAGTGCAGGGACGACAACAGCGATGGAATGAAGGTGTGAAACTGTACAGTATTAGCGGGGATACAATTGCGGATGTGGTCCTTTCCACCGATATCAAACTGCAGCGTAACGTTATCGCCAGGGTTGGAAGTTCGCGTTTGAGGATTTTGCCATTTTTCCACGCGGCATCAATCCGACTGATGGGATTTCGCCTACTACAAGTCGGAAATACCAAGCGAGCTTTGGTGACAGAATTCGGTCGGTCACTGAAATTGATCGTTCAATGCATGGTGGCTCGTACGAGCAGCAAGCTGACTGCAAAAATCAACGCGAAGATCCGAAAGAAGGCTGAACGTTTTGAAATTCCGCCTAGAATCTTTGCCCTACTGGCCGGACTGACAGAAACAGAAGAAGGCGGGAATGGTCCTGTTGTCGGACAAGCCAGTAGACCAATCTAGTGCACGCTCCTACGATATATGGGCACAATTGAGGCTATTTCGCTGCCTCGCCAATGAAATGGACGGGCATGACAAATACTGACGAGTCATCTCAAAACCCCCAATTGCCGCATTACACGGAAACTGGTGACGCAGATACCGAACCGAACGCCATCGTACCGGAAAAGTCTGCAGACGACTCCAGTACCCCAACGGGGCCAGGTACAGACCTGCGTGCCGCACGACTTCGTCGCATCCAGCAGGGTCTCAAACACGGTAAGTACGATTCCGACGAATTGCTGGATCAGGCCATGGAAATCATGCTCAAACGAATTAGCGAAGACACCGAATGATAGAAATCGGCAGCGGATTACCGATTGATCCTTTGCAAGATCCAACCAGGCTGCGAAAATCTCGCGGTGCACCGCGATATAACCAATCTGGTACCCCAAATATCGATCGATTCTAGTTTCAGACAAAGGTAGTAAAGTGGCAGATTTGGCACCGGAAAACGTGTCGTCGGCTCCCGCAGAAAAGTTCCGGGAATACCTCGCGACTCAGGGGATGCGTCTGACTCAGGAACGCGACATCATTGTGCAGGAGATCTTTGCA
>Ga0315315_10003421_pt1 | contig 14563 bp, 14 predicted proteins | sample M140m3416metaG_FD_203699 | JGI IMG/M metagenome (GOLD analysis project Ga0315315, IMG submission 203699) | Ammonia-oxidizing marine archaeal communities from Monterey Bay, California, United States - M1 40m 3416 | ecosystem: Environmental > Aquatic > Marine > Intertidal zone | place: USA...
ATTATTCATTATACTCTTCTCATAGCACTTGGGATTCAAAAGAAGATTTTATTAATTGGACAAAGTCAGAGTCATTTCGTTTAGCTCACAAAAGTGCAGCACAACATAGAGATTTATATCTTGGTCCTCCAGATTTTGAGGGTTTTGAAGTTGTTTTTTAAATAATATATGAAAAAATTTTATTTACTAATTTTTTTTCTATTTTTTTCATCAAGTGGTTATTCACAAAATTATAATTTTAAAAAAATAACAAAATTAGAAGAACCCTGGGGATCTTCATTTATCAGTAATGAAGAAATCATTGTTACAGAAAAAGATGGAAAAATAAAAATAGTAAATATTAATTCAAAAAATACTTTTGAAGTTAAACATAGCTTAAATATTTTAAATATTGGACAAGGTGGATTATTAGATATTATCTACCAAGATAATAATGTTTGGGTTTCATATTCTGAGGATAGAGGTAATGGAGAAACAAGTACTTCAATTGCTAAGTCAACATTAGATAAAAAGGAATTAAATTTTAAAAATATATTTCAAGCAAACCCCCCTATAGACTCAGGCTATCATTTTGGCTCCAGGTTAGCAATTAAAGGTGAATATCTTTATGCGTCGGCTGGTGAAAGAGGAATGGGTATGATTGCACAAGATCCCACAAAACATCCCGGAAGCATTATAAGGATTCATACAGATGGTAGTATCCCGAAAGATAATCCAAAATTTGAAGGTAAATCAGATTGGTTACCAGAAATTTATCAAATTGGTGTTAGAAATCCACAGGGTCTGACAATATCACCTTATGATGAAAAAATTTATTTAAGTAATCATGGAGCAAAAGGTGGTGATTGGTTTGGAGAAGTCAAAAAAAGTGAAAATTATGGTTGGAAAATATTAGGATGGGGTGGCAAAAACTATTCAGGTACAAAAATTGGACCAAAATGGAAGCCTGGTTTTACTAAAGCAATTCAATACTGGGTACCCTCAATTGCTACTAGCGCAATTGCAATTTACAAAGGAGAAGAGTTTAAAGAATGGAATGGTCATGCATTAATAACTTCACTAAAAGATAAATCTTTAAGAAAATTAATTTTTAATGATTTATCTAATGTTAATGAAGACGTTATTTTTAAAAACAAAATAGGAAGAATTAGAGACATTCAAGTACACCCTAATAATGGAAAAATTTATTTTTTAACAAATGATAGTCTTTGGCTAATGGAAAAAAATTAATTATTTAAGCTTAAAAAAAAAATTTTTAATTGTTTTATTACTTCTTTAGGATTCTGTTCAGGAATAAAATGTCCAGAGTCAATAGCCTTTCCAATAATTTTTTTATTTGAATATTTTTGCCATATTTTAATTGAATTAAACTGTTTTCCTATTACTCCTTTTTTTCCCCACAATACTTGAACTGGAATATTAAGTTTTTTTTTTCTATCTTTTTTATCATGCTCTAAATCTATAGTGGCTGAAGCTCTATAATCTTCACATGAAGCATGAATTTTTTTCTTTTGTTTAAATGATTTAAGATAAGCTTTTTCAGCTTTACCAAATTTATGATTTCCTGACCATTTATCTAGACAGCTTTTCATCCATTTTTTTGGATCACTCATTATCATTTTCTCGGGCAACCAAGATGGTTGAATTAAAAAAAACCAATGAAAGTAAGCTTTTGCAAATTCTCTATCAGTAGTTTCATACATATCTAGCGTTGGACAAATATCTAAAACACTTAAAGCTAAAATTTTTTTTCTAAAATCTCTTGCCATTCTATGAGCAACTCTTCCACCTCGATCATGACCTACAACAAAAAACTTTTTAAAATTTAATTTATCCATTAATTGAATCATGTCTTTGGCCATTTCTCTTTTTGAATAATTAATATGATTTCTTCCACCTGATATAACTAAACTATCTCCGTATCCTCTTAAGTCAGCAACTACTACAGTAAAATATTTACTTAATTCTGGAGCAGTTTTATTCCACATAATATGGGTCTGGGGGTAACCATGAAGCAAAAGTAATGGTGGACCATTACCCTTAAATTTACAAAAAATTTTACCTTTATTTACTTTGATAAATTTTTTTTTAAACCCTTTGAACATGATTGAAAATTTTAATCATTTAACATTTTATTTTTTGCTTTTTCAAATTCTTCTTTTGTCAAAGCTCCGCTTTTATATAATTCATTTAACTTATTAAGTTCATCACTTAATTTACTATCTTCAGTTGATAAATTAATATTTTCATTTTCTTCTATTTTTTGAGATCTATTAGCCTCTTTTGCTTTGAAGCCTTTAGTAATTGCAGCAACACCTAAATACAAAACAAAAGCCATAATCGGAATTACTAAACCAAAAAAAATTATTTTTTCCATTACTTACTTTATCAAAAGGAATTGTTTATTAAAAATATTAAATTTGAGATCTTTTAAAACACTCAATAGTATTCTTTAGCAAACATGCAATTGTCATAGGGCCAACTCCCCCAGGAACCGGGGTTAAAGCTTTTGCATTTTTTGAAACTCCATCAAAATCAACATCACCAACTATACCCTTGTCAGTTTTATTAATACCAACATCAATTACAATTGTATCTTTTTTAACCCAATCTCCTTTAACAAGCTCAGGAATACCAACCGCAGCTATAATTATATCTGCTTCTAAACATTCAGCTTTTAAATCTTTTGTTTTTGAATGTGTAATAGTTACAGTACAATTTTCTTTTAAAAGAAGTTGAGTCATTGGTTTACCATTTAAGTTAGATCTTCCAACCACAACTGCTTTTTTACCATTTAAATTTGGTTCAATTTTCTTAATTAATAGATAACATCCAAGTGGAGTGCATGGAACTGAGCTTTCATAACCTGAAGACAAGTTACCTACATTCATTGGATGAAAACCATCTACATCTTTTGAAGGTATAATAGTTTCTATTACTTTTTGTTTATCTATATGTTTTGGAAGTGGTAATTGAACTAAAATTCCTGAAACAGTCTCATCTTTATTTAATTCCACAATTTTTTCTAATATAGTTTTTTCTTCTACTGTATCCGGATACTTAATAACTTCTGATTTTAAGCCAACTTCATTAGCTGATTTTTCTTTATTACGAACATAAATTTGACTTGGCGTCATATCTCCAATCAGAATTACTGTAAGTCCAGGCACCTTGTTATATTTCGATTTTAATTCAGCAACTTCCTGTTTTAGTTCCTCTCTAAGTTCTGCAGCTGCCTTTTTTCCATCTATTAAAATCATAATACTTTCTTAAAAAATTATTGGTGCAATGTACAGCTTCATACACATTTCAATAAACCAAATCAATAGCAGAAGAATTATTGGAGATATATCAAGATAGCCCAAATTAGGTAAAAAACGTCTAATTCTATATAAAATTGGATCAGTAAGACGGTGGGTTAATTCTAAAATTGAATAAACAAATCTATTTTGAGTATTTAAAACATTAAATGCTATTAACCAACTTATAATAACGTTAGCTATTACAACATAGGAGTAAAGTTTTAATATTTGTAAAACTAGATAGAAAATTGCTATCATTTTTTTTCAACATAAATAGACTGGCTAGGAAATGCAAATGATGCTTTATTATTTTCTACAATTTGCTTTACCTCAATTGCAAGTCTTTCTTTAACAGAAAGCATTTCATTCCAACTATTAGTTTTCGTAAAACATCGAACATACATATCAATTGAGCTATCTGAAAATTTATCAATTCTAACAGCTACTCCTACTTCTGTATTGAAATCTTCACTTTTATTAATGTACGCTTCAATTTCATTTCTTATAGTTTTTAATTGATCAATTGTAGTGTCATACTGAAGAGTAATAATCCAACTAATTAACCAATTAGAAGTTTCACTTACATTAACAACAGCATTTTCAGCAAACTGAAAATTAGGGATAATTGCAAGAGATTTATCAAATTTTCTTATCGTGGTTGATCTAAATCCAATTTTTTCAACTATACCCTCGATAATTCCTTCAACAGCAATCCAGTCACCAATTTTAAATCTTTTTTCAACTAAAACTAAAATTCCTGAAATTAAATTTTTAAATAAATCTTGCGCACCCAAAGCAACAGCTACACCAAATAATCCTAGTCCTGCGATAATTGGGCCAATTTTAATTCCCCATAATTCAAGTACTGCGGCGAGTCCTAAAATAAAAATTAAAATTTTTAATGATTTAATAATCCAACCAATTAGCTCTCTTGTTAATAATTTATCAAGACCACTTAAAATATACGAAATAGGTTCTATTATTTGATGGATAACCCAAAAGATTAAAATAGTAATCAATGTTCTATTAATTGTATCTACTGCCTCTCTGCCTTCAATCGAAAATGTCATATAATAACTAGCTATAAAAAAACCCAAAACTATTGGTAAAAATCTTGCTGGACCAATTAGTGCCTGAACAAAAGTATCGTCTAATTTGTTAGTTGTTCTTTTTGATATTATTTCTAATTTTTTAATAATAAGTTTGCTAATCAAACCTCTAAAAACTAAAAATATTAAAAATATTCCTATTCCTATTAAAATTTGAAAAATATCAACTCCAAAAATTCCTTTATTCCATACAGATAAAAATATTTCTGAAAAATTATTTATTATTTCCATAGCTAAATTTTATATAACAAAAACTCCTCTTCTCCAGGATTAAAAAGAAATATCTTCTTCCATTTAATTTCATTCAATATTGATGAGGTTTTTTCACCTATACACATCAAATTAGTATTCATCCAAAAGCTTTCTAATTGATAAATTTTAATAAATTTCAAAAAACTAGATGCACTATTTTGTGAATATACATAGACTATATCAGGCATATTAGATTTAAGTGCTTCAATAAAATTTTCATCAAATTTTTCGTTATGGATAGTTCGGTAATTTATAATTCTTTTTATATCATACCCCTCTTTCAATAACTGCTGATCAAGATCCTCGGAGATTGTTTCACCACTTACATAAATTAATTTTCCATTTTTTTTATCAAAATTTTGAAAAATTAATTCTTTTAAATTCTTAACATTTCCTTCAGCTGCAATAACATTTTGAAACCCAACACTTCTAGCTTTTTTTTCTGTAGCATTACCAACACAAAAACATAATAGTTTTTTATCAATTTGTTTTAAATCTAAAAATTTAACGGCATTAGCACTGGTAAAAATAATTGCTTTATAATCTACAAAATTGATCTCATTATAATTTACTTTATCTACCTTTAACAATGGAAGATGAGACACTTGATTTCCTAATGATTTAAACTTTAAAATCATTTCAGAACAATCTTCTAATGGTCTTGTTAATAAAATATGCATATTATTCTTTATAAGAATTTTTTGATTTTATTTTTAATATTTCTCCTACTTCTTTACCAAGTTCTTTCGCATCTTCAACTTTGGAAGATTTTTTTTCATAAAATCTTTGGGAACCATCTAAAGAAAAAAGTTCTGCCTCTAAAATAATTTTATTTTTTTTTACTACTGCATGTGCCCCAACAGCAGTTTCACAGTCTCCTTCTAAAACTTTTAACACATTTCTTTCTGCTGTAGCTCTTTGATAAGTTTCCTCATGATTAATCTTTTTTAACACAGAAACTGTCTCGCTATCATCTTCACGACATTGCAGTGAAATAATTCCTTGTCCAGCACTTGGGATTATATCCTTTACTGAAAATACTTCTGAAATCTGATCATTCATTTTTAAAAATTCAATTCCAGCATAAGATAAAATTATAGCATCATAGAGTCCATCATTAAGTTTTTTAATTCTTGTATCTACATTTCCTCTAATAAGTTTACAGTTAAGATCTCTTCTAATTTTTTTTATTTGAAACTCTCTCCTATATGAAGATGTACCAATTATCGCATTTTGTTTTAATTCTTTAAGTTTTTTTTTATTAGAAGTTATTAAAATTTCTCTTGGATCATTTCTCTCTAAAAATGTATTTATAATCAAACCTTTTGTCTCAATAGCTGGTAGATCTTTCAAAGCATGAACCGCTATATCAATTTTTTTATCTTGAAGCTCGTTTTCTATATTTTTTGAAAATAAACCCTTACCTCCTACTTCAGATAATCTCATGTCCTGAACCTGATCACCTTTTGTGGTAATTTCTTTAATTACAATATCTTCATCATTTAAATTAGTATTTTGGGTAATCTTACTTTTAGCAATTTGAGCATAAATTAATGCTAACTTACTTCCTCTAGATCCAATTATTATCTTTTTATTCATAAATAAATTTATTTCTTACTTGTATTGAGATTGTACAATTAATAAAAACTATTTGAATGAGTAAAAAACCCTTAATTCTTGGTATAGAGTCGAGTTGTGATGAGACTGCCGCGTCCTTAATAACTGAAAACGAACAAGGAATTCCAGTCATTTTATCTAATATTATTTCAAGTCAAGTTGACGTACATAGGGAATTTGGTGGGGTAGTTCCTGAGCTAGCAGCTCGATCACACATGGAAAAAATAGATTGGATAGTTCAAAAAGCAATTGATGATAGTGGAAGAAAGATAGAGGAAATTGATGCTGTAGCTTCAACGGCTGGCCCAGGATTAATAGTTTGTTTATCGGTTGGTCTAAGTTTTGGAAAAGCTTTTGCTAGTGCACTAAATAAACCTTTCATTGCAGTTAATCATTTAGAAGGTCATGCATTAAGTCCAAAACTTAATTCAGAATTAGACTATCCTTATCTACTTTTACTAATTTCTGGTGGTCATTCACAATTTTTAAAAGTTCAAGGTCTTGAAAAATATAAAAGATTAGGCACTACTATTGATGATGCTTTAGGTGAAGCTTATGATAAAACAGCAAAACTTTTAGGAATTGAGTTTCCAGGTGGACCTCAAATTGAAATTTTAGCAAATAAAGGTGATCCAAATAAATATGATTTACCAAAACCAATTTTTAATAAAGGTGGTTGTAACTTATCTTTTGCGGGGCTTAAAACTGCAATTTTAAAAATAACTAAAAATATTAAAACTAATCAAGAAAAATTTGATCTCGCAGCTTCTTTTCAAAAAACAGTTGAAGAGATATTATATAAGAAAACCAAAATAGCATTTATTGAATTTGAAAAAGAAAATAGATTAAAAGAAAAAATATTTGTGGTTGCTGGTGGTGTTGCAGCTAATAAAAATATTAGATCTATGTTAACAAATTTATGTGATGAAAAAAATTATCAAAGTATCTTTCCACCAACAGAGCTATGTGGTGATAATGCAGCAATGATTGCAATGGTTGGATTAGAAAAATTTAAATTAAAAAAATTTAATAGTTTGGATTATCCTGCAAAACCAAGATGGCCTTTGGATGAAAGAGCTGCTTTTCTTAAAGGTGCAGGAGTAAAATTATAGTTCAATATTTGATGGTTTTAATCCATTTATAAAATTATTGTAAACTTTTTTATAACCACTTTCTAAATTTGTAGTAAATAATTCAGTCTTAAAAAGGCTTGAAACTTCTTTATTTTTTTCAATTTTAATTTTTAATTCTTTAGAATAATAGGGATCATTGGCAATTTTAATTGCAAGTTCTTCATAGTCATTATTATTTGTGGTTATTAACTCAGTTAAATTAATTGTGGATAATAAGCTAGAAGCAACTCTGCTTGCAAATGATAATCCTTTTTTAGTCAAAACAGGTACATTCATTCTCAATGCATCACTACAGGTAGTGTGTGCATTGTATGGAAATGTATCTAAAAAAAGATCTACAAATTTAAATCTATTTAAATGTTCTTCTAATTTTAAATGTTCAGCAAAAATAAGTCTGTCTCCATCCACACCATTTTTTAAAGCTTCTTTTTTAAGATTTTTTTCAGATATATTGTTGTCTTTTAGCAACCAAATTATACTTTCTTTTTTTTTGTTAAGAATATTCATCCATACACCAAACATTTCTGGTGTTATCTTTTGATGACTATTAAAAGATGCAAATATAAAATGATTTTCAGGTAAGTTTTGGTGGTATCTAGTTAAATATTTTTGGGAAACCTTTTTATTCTTTTCATTTGGTTGATATGTATCTGGTAAAAAAATTATTTTTTCAGAAAAAAATTTTTCATTCTCAGGAGTAATTAATTTTTTATCTGCGATAATATAATCGATATATTCTGATCCGCTTGTTCCTGGATATCCTAAAAAATTTATTTGTAAAGGAGCACATTTTTTTGAAAAGATACCAAACCGATTAGAATTTCCTGTAAAACACATTAAATCAACAGCAATATCAATTTCTAAATCTCTAGAAAGATTTGCAACATCTTGATCATTTTTTAAACTAACATCTTCAAATCTATCGAAACATTTGATTATTCTTTTAGATATCAAGTCCTCTTTTTTTATTTTAGGTCCAAAATAAAATCCATATATTTCAAATTTCGACTTATCGTGTAGTTCAAATAAACCAACTAGTAGATGTCCCATCGCATGAGTTCTAAAATCTGAAGAATAATAACCAATTTTTATTTTTTCATTTTTCTTCAAATCCAAAAAACTATTTTTATTTTTTAAATTTTCATCTTCATGAAAATTTAACCATATTTTAGATGTTTTTAAATGAATAGAAGGATCATCATAAAGTGTTAATGCTGTATATGGTGTAGCAATTTTTTTGTTATTAATAATTTTAGTTTTTAATTCTTCGATATTTTCATTGTAATTAGTCCATTCACACATTTTAGCTTTTGTATGAATTATACTTCCAAATAAAAATGATTTTTCTGAGTCTAGTAAATATGCATTTTCATAAGATATTAATGCTTCTTCAAGTTTATTTTGTGCAAACAGAAGATCTCCTTTTTGGAAATAAGCATGTATCTCATTCGAACTTAAACTAATTAATTTATCCCACTCTTTAATTGCTTCATCAAATTTTTCTAATTTTTTAAAAATAACTGCTTTTCTCTGTATTGCTGGTATATAATCGCTTTTGATAAAAACAGACTGTTGATAATTTTCTAATGCCTTGTTTAAATCATTAAGTTTGAAAAAAACATTACCTCGATTATAAAATGCTTCAAAATATTTATCATTTATTTGTAAGGCTTTATTGAAATTTTGAAGTGCTCTATCAAATTTATTTATCTCAAAATAAGCGCTACCTAAATTATTATAACCAAAATAATATTTTGGATTTAAATTAATCGCCTTTTCCCACTGTATAATTGCTTCTTCATATTTTTTAAGTTGAAATAAAATAACAGCATAAATATTAAAAATTTCAAAATTTTCGTCAATTTTTTTAATTAAAGCTGAACATTTTTTTTCAGCTATGGCTAATTTCTTATTTTTTAATAAATTGAGTATTTCAGATAATTCTTTATTCATAACTATGTTGCAAATATATTTTTTTAATATTATTTCATACTTTAAATTTAAAAAAGTTAATTATAATGAATTATTGGTTATTAAAGTCTGAACCTGATGTTTGGTCTATTGATCAACAAAAAAAGGCTGGGGCTAAAGGAGCTACATGGGATGGTGTTAGAAATTACCAGGCCGCAAAAAATTTAAAAAATATGAAAAAAAATGATTTATGTTTTTTTTATCATTCAAATATTGGAAAAGAAATTGTTGGTATTGTTGAAGTTATTAAAGAGTCTTATTTAGATAAAACAGATAAAAGTGGTCGTTTCGTTGCTGTTACAGTTAAGTTTAAAAACAAATTACAAAAACCAGTAACACTTGAAAATATTAAAAATGATAAAGAATTAAGCCATTTAGCACTTATAAAACAAAGCAGACTATCAGTTATGCCGATTGACACTAAAAGCTGGAAAATTATAAATAACATGAGTAAAATTAATAAATAAAATTATCTCATGCCCGTTAAAAAAAAGAAAAAAACTAAAGCAAGAAAAAAAGTTTCTAGAAAAGTTAAAAAAAATAAACAAAATAATCTATCTGCTCCTGAGCTAATTATTAAACCTAAAAGTGAATGGATAAAAAATAGTTTAGTAAATAAAAAACAATATCAAGATAGATATTCTAAATCGATTAAAAGTAATGATGATTTTTGGAAAAAAGAAGGTAAGCGAATTACTTGGATCAAACCATACAAAAAAATTAAAAATATAAAATTTAGTAAAAAAGAAGTTAAAATAAACTGGTTTCAAGATGGGACTTTAAATGCCTCTGTGAATTGCATTGACAGACATTTAAAAGATAAAAAAGATAAAACTGCAATAATTTGGATTGGAGACAATCCGAAGGAAAGCAAAAAAATATCATATAAAGAATTACATCAAAAAGTTTCTAGGGCCGCGAATGGTCTTAAAAAATTAGGTATAAAAAAAGGTGATCGAGTTACTATCTATTTAACTATGATTCCAGAGTTAGCAATATTAATGCTAGCTTGTGTAAGAATAGGAGCAATTCATTCTATAATATTTGGAGGATTTTCTGCTGACTCTATTTCTGGAAGAGTAAATGATTGTGAGTCAGAATACATAATTACAGCCGACGAGGGTATCAGGGGTGGTAAAATTATACCTCTTAAAGACACAACAGATGAAGCATTAATGAGTTGTCCTAAGATTAAAAAATGTATTGTTGTAAAGCGTACAGGCAATTATGTTTACTGGGATAATCAAAGAGATGTTTGGTATCATGAATTAATTAAAGATGTATCTAATAATTGTGAACCAGAAGAAATGAATGCAGAAGATCCAATGTTTATTTTATATACATCTGGTTCAACTGGAAAACCCAAAGGTGTTTTGCACACAACTGGTGGCTATATGGTTTATGCATCTATGACTCACCAGTACATTTTCAATTATAAACCCAAAGATATTTATTGGTGTACTGCAGACATAGGATGGGTAACGGGTCATAGTTATATAATTTATGGACCACTAGCTAATGGGGCAACTACAATTATGTTTGAAGGTATTCCAAATTATCCTGACAGTTCTAGATGGTGGCAAATTATTGATAAATATAAAGTAAATACTTTTTACACAGCTCCTACTGCTATAAGGGCTTTAATGCGCGAAGGTGATAAGCCTGTTAAAAAAACTTCAAGGAAATCTCTTAAATTATTAGGAACTGTAGGTGAACCAATTAATCCTGAGGCTTGGATGTGGTATTATAAAACTGTTGGAAATTCTAAGTGTCCTATAGTTGATACTTGGTGGCAAACAGAAACTGGTGGAATTATGATCGCCCCTCAAACAGGCGCTATAGCATTAAAACCTGGTTCAGCAACGAAACCATTTTATGGAATTAAGCCTGTGCTTGTTGATAAAAATGGTAAAGAAATTAAAGGTCCAGGCGAAGGAAAATTATGTATTGCTCAATCATGGCCAGGACAAATGAGAACAGTATATGGAGACCATCAAAGGTTCATTGATACCTATTTCTCTCAATTTGATGGAAAATATTTTACCGGAGATGGGTGCAAAAGAGATAAAGATGGATACTATTGGATCACAGGTAGAGTAGATGATGTAATTATAGTTTCTGGACATAATTTAGGCACCGCCGAAATAGAAAGTGCGTTTGTTGCTCATCCTAAAGTAGCTGAGGCTGCTGTAGTTGGATATCCTCATGATATAAAAGGCAATGGACTATATTGTTACGTAACTCTAAACGCAAATGAAAAAGAAACGGGAGAACTAGAAAGAGATTTAAAACTATGGGTTAGAAAACAGATAGGACCTCTTGCTACTCCTGACTTAATTCATTTTACTCCTGGACTTCCAAAAACTAGATCTGGAAAAATTATGAGGAGAATATTAAGAAAAATTGCTGCTAACGAACATGGTCAATTAGGTGACACCACAACTTTAGCTGACCCTAGTGTTGTTCAAAGTTTAGTTGATAATAGAAAAAATATTTAAAATTCAATTAAATTTTCAAATTCTTTTTTAATTATATCCCATTTTAAAATCATAGAATTTAAAACAATTTTTCTATCTAATTTTTTAAGCTCTTCAGCTATAGGAGCCCATTTATAAAGTGATAATGCACTTGGATTAAATGGTAGGTTATTGCAATATGTTTCCCAATTTATATTTTGAAGTCTTTCATCAAAAGTTTTTTTTGCTTCCTCAATTATATCAAGGGGCATTTTATTGGTCGTTTCATCATCTAAAATCTTATTAAAAATTTCTTTAGATTGATTAATATTTTGATAATTAAAATTAACTCTTAAATATGAAAATATAAAAAATGTTAAATCTTGTAAAGCAACAGAATAAATATTCCATTTTGCTAGATTAACTGATGACATAAAAATATCATTATCGAAATGGAGAACATATTTAGTTCCCATTCTAGTTTTCAAATAACTATACAAAGTAACTTGTGTTACCCAGGCAGACTTTGTTTGAATAAAATGTTCAAGTTCGTCTAAATTTTTAATTTTTTTTTTTGGGATAAAAGCTTTAAACAAAGCAAATAAATAAACCTTAAAATCTTCAAACTTTATGTCTTTCCATGAAAGTTTATATTTTTGCATAAAATTTCTAGTATGAGACCATTATATCTCAAAAAATAGGTTAATAAGTACATAATAAAGTAATTTTTATACTTTTCAAAACCTTCATAATGGTTATGGTTTTCTCAGTTATAACTAAATAGAGAGGTATAAATGTCAAACGCGACAAAACACTGGGAAAAATCCAGGTCATTGTTATTTGTAACACTGGCAATCTGGGCTGTTTTCTCAATGGGCATCTTCCTTTTTGGAGCTGAAATGAATGAGGTCACTGGACCTTTCGGTTATCCTTGGACATACTGGTTTACATGTCAAGGATCTCTTGGAATTTTCGTAATATTAATTTTCTGGTTTGCGAATAGACAAGAGAAAATCGATGATGAGTTCGGCTTCACTGAAAGAGAGGATGACTAATGATTAAAGGTAAATTTATAGACAATTTGCCTAAAGTTTACGGAATCTATACTGGAGGTTTTATAGGTTTCATAATCTTAATGGCAATTGGTGAGCAGATGGGTATGACTGCAAAAGCAATAGGTGTTGCTTTCGTAGCATTTACAATATTCATCTATGCATTAATCGGTTATCTATCAAGAACGGCTCAAGCAGATGCTTATTATGTAGCTGGAAGACAAGTTCCAACAGTATTTAACGGTATGGCGACAGCAGCAGACTGGATGTCTGGTGCTTCATTCGTTGCAATGGCAGGTGGAATTTATTTTAAAGGTTATGGTTATATGGCTCTACTTGTTGGTTGGACTGGTGGTTACATATTGGTTGCAACTTTATTAGCACCATACTTAAGAAAATTTGGCTGTTACACAGTTCCAGATTTCATAGGTACGAGATACGGTGGTAATTTAGCAAGATTATGTGCTGTAATAGTTTTAACTGTTGCTTCATTTACTTATGTGACTGCTCAGATTAACGCTACAGGTACTATTGCATCTGTTGCTCTAGATATCGACTTCAAATACGCTGTATATGTTGGACTAATAAGTATTTTACTTTGTTCAATGTTAGGAGGTATGAGAGCGGTAACTTGGACTCAGGTTGCACAATATATCGTACTAATTATAGCTTACTTGCTTCCAGTATTCTGGATCAGTAACAAAATGGGTGCAGGTTTTTTCCCGCACTTTATGTTAGCTGACGAAGTAGCTAGAATTGGTGAATTAGAACAACAGTTTGGGTTTGTTAAAAACTCTGCTGCTGATTTAGCAACGGTACCTAAAGGGTTGGCTGGAATAACTAAAGCTCACTCAGCAGTTAATGCTACACCTTGGGCATTTATTTCATTAGCATTAGCGATGATGATGGGAACAGCATCATTGCCTCACGTGATGATGAGATATTTTACTACTCCAAGTGTAAAAGCGGCTAGAAAATCAGTTGGTTGGTCATTATTCTTTATCTTCCTTCTGTACTCTTCTGCGCCTATGTTAGCTACACTATCAAAACTAACGCTGATTGATCCAAATTTATCGACAGGTATTATTGGTAAATCATTTGCAGAAGTTCAGTCAATAGATTGGTATCAAAACTGGAATCAAGCAAACTTGATGTTCATCAGTGACTTTAACGGTAATGGAACTCTTGAATTAAATGAGTTTTTCATGGGCGGTAAAGCTGTTGTGTTAGCAACGCCAGAGATTGCTGGACTACCGTATGTAATCTCAGGTCTAGTTGCTGCTGGTGGTATGGCAGCTGCCATGTCAACGGCTGATGGTTTGATTCTAGCAATTGCTAATGCGATCTCTCATGACGTTTACTACAAAATGATAGATCCAAAAGCAGAGACTGCAAAAAGACTACTTGTTGCAAGGATATTACTTGTAGTAATTGGTTTTGCTGGAGCAACTATTGCAGCAATGGAGATTCAAGGTATCTTGGGTTCAGTTATCTGGGCTTTTGACTTTGCGATGTCTGGTCTGTTCTTCCCACTTGTACTTGGTGTATGGTGGAAGAGAGCTAACAGACAGGGTGCTATTGCTGGTATGGTTTTAGGTCTTGGTTCTGCTATTTGGTACCTAGTTTGGGTACGAACTGGTGGAAGTGGATTCTTAGGTCTATCTCAGTTAA
>Ga0315315_10003424_pt1 | contig 14560 bp, 11 predicted proteins | sample M140m3416metaG_FD_203699 | JGI IMG/M metagenome (GOLD analysis project Ga0315315, IMG submission 203699) | Ammonia-oxidizing marine archaeal communities from Monterey Bay, California, United States - M1 40m 3416 | ecosystem: Environmental > Aquatic > Marine > Intertidal zone | place: USA...
ATGAAAAACCTAAATTTTGCTGAAGGAAAATTTGATTCATCCATTTTAGATATTGAACATACAGAGGTTTATCTAATCCATAAAAGATTCTAAGATTAGTAGCTTCTTCGGCATCTACCATACTTCCAGTAGCCTGCAATTGAGCAATGTAAGCAGTTACATAATCTCCCTCAGGAAGATTGATTATAAAAAAAGATATTAGAGTTACTGCCCATAGGGCAACAAACATAAAAACAACTCGCCTTGCAATAAAATTAAGCATTTAAATTAGTTTTCTTGAATTTCCTTTGAATTTATTATCTAACAAAAAATAAAAAAAGAGGGCACAAAAAGTGCCCTCTTTTCTAAAATAATCATTATTTGATTATTGGTTACCGCCTTCTAACCACCAAGTTTCAGGGAAACCGTTTCCTGAAGTTTGTGCGTGGTATGAGAAAGGAAGTGGGTTTGGAACGTTTCTAACGTTCTTCTTGATTATAGCTGTGTAAGTAGGCTTGTTCATCACAGTTGTGATAGGGTTAGCATTTTCACAGTTAAGCTCAACAACCTTTTGTAGGTTTGGAGCATATGCAGCGGCATCACTTACAGCTTCATCATAAAGAGTCTGCCATTCACCAATCCATCCTGGTGCGATTTTTCCGTCCATATGTTCGTCAGCCCATTTAGGAGCGATGAATCCTCCTCCACCAACTATTCCTAGATGGTTTGGAGTAATAATTGCTCCAGCTCTTCCAGATGACTCCCAGCTGTTAAGCATAGTTTCGTTGTCATCTCTCTTAGAAGACCAAAGACTTCTTTCTTGAGCATCAAGTTTTCCGTCAACTCCTAGATGCTTTTTCCACATTTCGATTACCATAGAGTCAATACCTTCGTAATCTTCGAAAGCTGCAACAGCCACAGAGTGTACTACTACAATTTTCTCTCCTGTGCCAGGCATTAATCTCATGCCATCAGCATCTTTTTTATCAAGTCCAATTGCATCTAACATTGCGTTAGCTTCATCTGGATTGAATTCAATCAAGTGTTCTCCAATGTAGTGACCTGGATCATTAGGGTCGTCCCATCCGGCACATAGACCACCAGTTTCACCTAGTCCTAGGAAGAATACTTCGTTAATTTCATCTCTTTCAATACCCATTGATAGAGCTGCTCTGAAATCTCTGTTGTTTAGGAATTCAGCAGTTTCTGTATCAACAGCTCCGCCGTCACCTTCCCAAGATTGGTTAATGTATAGGTTAGCTATACCAGATTCAGGTTGTCTCCAGAATTGAATTCTGTAGTTACCTTTATCAGAGTTCTCTTTGAAAACAGGTAGTTTTGAAAGGTCAATGTGTCTACCTTGAACAGTAAATTCACCAGCAATAGCCTTTAGGTTTAGAACCTCTAGGTTTTCTGCTAGATCAAGTGATACAGCGTCCATGTAAGGTAGTTGGTTTCCTTCTGTGTCAACAGCCCAGTAGAAACAGTTTCTCTCTAGAGCCCATTGGTCAGAAGTAATTGGTTTTGTAACAGCCCATGCTGTCATCATAGGTGAATCAGGGTTAGCGTTAGCGTGGTTTAAGAACAAGAAGTACTTAGCCCAGTTTTCGTAACCTGCAGCTTCTGCTATAGCATTAGCTTCATCTAGACCTATTACGTCAGGATGGAAATCACTCAAGTAGTGTGATGGTGCATATAGACCTAGACCAGAGTCACCTCTAGTATGAGGACCAGCAACAACAACAGAAGCTAGAAGAGTAATCAAAAGACCATAAGGTTCTTTTGAGTTAATCTGTAGAGTTTCTTTTGATACTTGTGTAAAAGTTAGAAGTTCTCCTCCAGACTTCATCCATGATGGTGGAGTCGGAACTAGATCTTCATTTTGAACCATATGGTTATACCAAAACATGATGTCATCAGTGTTGTAGTCATCTCCGTCAGACCATTTTAGGCCTTTTCGAAGAGTAAGAGTAAACTCTGTAGCATCATCGTTTGATGTCCAACTTTCAGCAATGTTTGGCTGAACGTCAGTCATATTAGTTCCGAAGAACAATATGTGGTCTTTCATAGGTCTTTCCATGTTTTGTCCATCAGCTGGACCTGTGAAAGCTCTGTACCAAGTACCACCATATTCTCCAATGCTTTCAGCAGGCTGAATAACAAGTGGATTTTCAGGTAGTCTATCCTCTAGAGCTGGAATTTCTCCAGCTGCAGCTTTAGCAGCACACATAGGAGATTCGTTGAATGAACTTGGCATTTTGTCTGATAGACTTGGCCATGATACATCACCTTCTCCTAAACCAGCAGCTTGGTCATCTGCTGTAGCAGCTTTTGAAGTCTTAGAAGTCTCTATTAGCTTTGGCTCTGCTTTTGTAGCAGGTGCAGCAGCTTCAGCAGCTTTAGCAGGTGTCATACCTGACTCTTTAGCTTTAGCGGCAGCTCCAGTAGCGCTAGTAGTGTTAGTAGCTTCTTCAACTTCTTCGTCTGAACATGCAATAGCAAATAAACCTAGAGCGGCTATAGCTACTATAACAAGTCCAAATCGGAATTTTTCTAACATACTTTCCTCCGTATTTGTAGTTATTTTTTCATTCCATAATACAAAAAGGGGCATATGCCCCCTCGTATTATTCTGTCTATTATAACCTATATTTTTCAAAAAAAATCAAGCTCTAAAACATTTAAGAGGTTTTATTTATATCGAAAAAAAAACAACCTGAGTATAAATTCATCTCAAATGATGTACATGTATTAATTAACTAAATTAGATAATTCTTCTTTAGTTATTTTCCCAGCATGAGTAAATGCAATCACTCCATCATTTTCTGTAAAAACCCAAGAAGGGAAATATGAAACACCAAAATGGTTTGCAATTTGATTATTTGCATCATCATATATAACAGGATATTGCCATTTTTCATTGAATAACCATTCATCAGGAGGATAATTTGATTTTCCTGAATCACTACTTGTTGCTATTAAAACAACATTTACACCTTTTTGTATAATTTGGTCTTCTTCTATCCATTTAATAACCTCCGGAATTTCTTCCTGACAATAAGGACACCAATGTGCAACAAAAATAAATATAGTAGGAGATTTTCCTGGATAATTTACATAAATATCATCTCCTGGAACTTTAAATTTAATTATTGGAGAGTTTTTCCCACTCGCAGAATCTAATCCTGAATTTGGGATAGCAATTTCTATTTTCTCTCCTGTCAGTTCTATATTTGAAATAAAGTTGTTTTTTTCAGAATTTGAGCATGAAAAAACAAATAACAAAGTTAAGGAAAGAAAAATTGTTTGTAAAAAAACAACAGAGTTTGATTTTTTCATAATATTTTTACCCACTGATTAGTATTCATGGATAATTCTAATGCATTAGAAATACTTTGTAGAGATTCTATTTCTCTTATATATTTTGTTTTTTGATGTTTATTAGAAGAATTAAATATACTTTTAAGAAATTCATTCATACCAGGCCATCCATGAAATGGTTCAAAAAACTCAATCTTTTTATTATTTTCTGAAATTATTTCAGAGGTCATTAAATTGATTTTCATATTTTTTTCTTCAAAAAATAAATCTAAGACCACACTCAATCCATCTTTTGATTCCATGTCAAATTCCCATTCAGCAGTAAAGTCTTCATAGTCTAAAATCGCTATTCCTTTTGATTCAGAAGGAAATTTTGATTTTTTTTCTACTTTACTCAAAACCTTTAAAGGAATAGAGTCAAAGATTTTATTTAGTACATCTATGTACCATGCTGAAGATGAATATATTCCAAAACCTGGCCACCAATTAGCAGACAGTAGAAGCTTTGAGGACAAAATTTTACCGTATTTTTTTTCTTGTATAACAGACTTCAAGAAATTTACAATTGGTAAATATGACATTTCTAGATTAGGAATCATTAAATTATTTTGAGATTTTATTTTTGCAATTATATTTTCAGAATTATTCTGATTTAATGTTAATGGCATTTCAAATACACAATCAATATCTGAAGATAGTATCTCAAGTAAAACATCACCATGTATTTCATCAGGCACACTCAAAATGACCAAATCTAAACTTTCATCCTGAATAAGTTTTTTATAATCCAATGTGTATTTTGCTTGTTCTCCAAAAATCAATTTAGCTCTATCAAGAGAATTTTGTGTTTTAGTAGATATATGAGTTACTTTTATATCGCTTGAACTATTAATAAATGGCAAGTAAGCGTCATTGATCCAATTTCCAAACCCAATTAATCCAATTTTTTCATAAGTCATATGTAAATTTTATATTATGAAAATAAATTTGGGTTATTATTATTTTTAATAATTGTAAATAATAAAAAAAATGAGGGTTTTATGACTACTAGTGAAAATTATAAAAAAGGTATTAAAATTACAGAAATAGACACTCCTTCTATAATAGTTGACCTTAATTTAGTTGAAGAGAACATAAAAAAAATGCAAGAGTTTGCTAATGATAATAATGTTTCTATGAGACCTCATTCTAAAACAAATAAAAGTCCATACTGGGCAAAAAAACAAGTTAATGCTGGTGCAATAGGTATATGTTGTGCGAAATTGGGTGAAGCAGAAATGATGGCTGAGGGAGGAATTAAAGAAATTTTAATTCCAAATCAAATTGTAACTGAGCAAAAAATCAATAGATTAGTTGAAGTAAACAAGAAATCCAAAGTTATGGTTGCTGTTGAAAATAAAGATAATGTTTCAAATCTTTCAGACCATTTTGAAAATAATTCTATGAAATTAAGTGTAATTATTGAAGTAAATGTTGGTATGGATAGATGTGGAGTAGAACTAGACGAAATAGTAAGCTTTGCACAATTTATAACAAGTAAACCAGGTTTGGAATTCGAAGGAATCATGGGGTACGAAGGACATACAGTAAACATAGATAATTTTGAAGATAGAGTCAATGAAACAACTAAGGCTATGGATAAATTAATTAATGCAAAAAATTTACTTGAAGAAAATGGAATCAAAGTGAATATTGTATCTGCCTCAGGCACAGGCACTTATAACATCACAAGCAAAATCCCAGGGATTACTGAACTTCAATGCGGTTCTTATATATTTATGGATGGGAATTACTTAAAAATATTTAATGATTTTCAACCAGCTTTATCTCTTCTATGCACTGTGGTATCTAGACGAGATAACCGAATAGTTATAGATTGTGGATTAAAATCTGTTTCAATGGATCAAGGCTTGCCAGAGGTTGTGTATCCTAAAGGAGTAAAACTAATTTCTCTATCTGAAGAACATTGTAAATGCGAAATAGAAGGGGATGTGGATCTTAAGATTGGTGATAAAGTTTTTGTAAGGCCAATGCACTCAGATACTACTATTAATCTACATGAAAATTATTTTGTTCACAGAGATGGCGTTTTTGATGAAAAAGTAGAAATAGTTGGAAGAGGAAAATTCAAGTAAAATGCTTGATTACTTAATCAAAAACGGATTGATCGTTGATGGTTCAAACTCTAAGCCTAAGAAATCAAATATAGGTATTCTTAACAAAAAAATCATTACAGATATTCCTTCAGACTCTTCTGCCAAAGAAGAAATAGATGCTGACAATAAAGTTATTACACCTGGGTTTATTGATGTTCATTCTCATGATGATTTTAAAGTTATTTCTGACCCAAAAGTATCTCATAATATACTTCAAGGGATAACAACTATGATAGTTGGAAATTGCGGATTTGGAGTTTCCCCATTTGATTCTGCAAAAGAACAGATGTCTGCTCTCTATGAAGTAAAAGACTCCAAAATAAAATGGGGAAATTTTGAAGAATATTTTGAAATTTTAAATAATCATAAAATGTCTATAAACGTAGGAGTTCTAATAGGTCACCATACAATAAGAAGACACTCATTAGATGATTTAAATAAATCAATTCCTAGTGATTCAGAATTATCTGAAATGAAAAGTATTATTACTGAAGGAATGGAGGCAGGCTGTTTGGGTTTTTCTACAGGCTTAGTCTACGAACCAGGAAGATATTCTAAGACAGAAGAAATTATAGAATTAGCAAAAATATTAAAAAAATATGATGGTGTTTATGTATCACATATGCGCAATGAAGCTGAAGGATTAATAGAATCTATAAATGAAACAGCAAATATAGGAATTAAATCAGAAGTAAAAGTAGAAATATCTCATCTTAAGTCAGTAGGTAAAGATAATTGGGGGAATTCTGATAGAGCTCTTGATTTGATAAATAAATATTTTGAAGATGGATTAGATATAAATGTTGATCAGTATCCATATACTGCTAGATCCACTATGCTTAAAGCTCTTTTATTAAATGGAACTTTTAACTATAAAAATAAAATTAGCCCTATGGGTAAATCTATGCCAAATGAAGTTTTATTATGTTCGGTTCCTAATGAAAAATCATTTGAGGGTAAAACTTTAGAAGATATTCAAAATATTTATGATCTGCCCGTTGAAGAAACTGTAAATAAATTACTAACTGAAATTTCAGATAAAATTTTAGTTGCTGCATTTGGAATGGATGAAAAAGATGTTAGAAATATCCTAAAAAACAAACTAACAATGATAGGGACTGATGGAATTGATGTTGGATCTAAACCTCACCCTAGGGCTTGGGGTACCTATCCAAGAATTTTAGATGAATACGTAAACAATCTATCTATTATTTCTCTAGAAAATGCCATACATAAAATGACAAAAATGCCTGCCATAAAATTTGATATAAAAAATCGTGGTGAAATAAAAAATGATTTTTGGGCTGACATTTTAGTTTTTGATCACAATAAAATAAAAGATAATGCTACATTTATTAATCCTAAAAATGGTCCTACTGGTATAGAATATGTATTTGTAAACGGCAAAAAATCTGTAGCTAATGGCAACATATTAGATACATACTCAGGATCAACAATAAGAAAATGACAGAATCAAAAAGCAAAAGACTAATCAAGAAAATTACAAAATGGATAGTTGTAATCTTTTTTGGATTTTTACTTTTTCAATTATTTAGACTAATGTTTATTATGTTGTTTTTAGACGGGAAAAATCCTCTATAATTTTTCTTTTCTCTTACGTGTAAAAATTATTTGTGCTTGACGCTGCCTAGACTTTTCATTTTGTTCATTACTTCTAATGTTTATACAATTGGGACAGCTAACACCTTCTTCAAAATATATAGATTTCTTATCTTCATCATCTATAGGGTTTCTGCAACCATGGCAAAGTTCAAAGTTCCCTACCTCAGAATTGTAATTCAGAGATACTCTCTCATCAAAAACAAAACATTCTCCATCCCAAGTCCCTTTTTCTTTTTCTACTTTATTTAAATAGTTAATAATTCCACCTTCAAGTTGAAAAACATTCTTAAACCCTATGTCTTTCATATATGAAGATGCTTTTTCACATCTAATTCCACCAGTACAATACATTGCAATTTTTTGATCTTTATCTGATGATAATTCATCATCTATATAATTTATGAAATCAGTAAAAGTTTGAGTGTTCGGGTCAATCGATTTTGGAAACTTTCCAATAACAGTTTCATAAAAATTTCTAACATCGATAAGTTTTACATCTTCTTTAGATATAAATTCATCCCAATTTTCAGGTGCTATAAAAGTTCCAGTATTGTTAGCTGATTTTCCTAAATTCATAAAAGTTACAATTTCTTTTTGAATTTTTACCTTAAGTCGCTTAAATGGTTCTTTCTCAGATTCTGAAACTTTAGTGTTGCAATCGTATCCTAAATCTTTCAACAATTTATTAAGTTTATCGATGGAATTTGAAGATCCTGAAACTGTTCCATTTATACCTTCAGTAGAAAGTATAACGGTTCCTAAAATAGAATCATTTTTAGAGGTATTAAAAATTTTGCTTCTATTATTTTCAACTTTATCAAGGCTTAGGTCACAAAATTCATAAAAACTAAGTATTTTATGCATAGAAATCCATCTAAATATATATAAAAATCTAAAATAATTATAAATCAAAAAGGCAGGTAAGTATTGTCTAGTAAACCAAATGTAATAATAATTTTTGCTGATGATCTCGGATATGGAGATTTAGGATGCTATGGTTCAAAAATAAACATGACTCCAACTTTAGATAAAATGGCTGAGGAGGGTAAAAAGTTCTCTAACTTTTACGTGAGCTCACCAGTGTGTTCTCCATCAAGAGCATCCTTGCTAACTGGATGTTACCCTCAAAGAATAAGCTTTGGAACTTTTGATGGACTAAGAGTGCTATTCCCAGGACAAGGCATTGGTCTAAGTAATGAAGAAAAGACAATTGCAAAAACATTGAAGGAATCAGGATATAATACAAAAATTATTGGTAAATGGCACTGTGGAGATCAAGAAGAGTTTCTCCCAACTAATCATGGTTTCGATTCATATTTTGGTATCCCCTATAGTAATGATATGGGCAGACAAGTAAAAATAAAAGACTATATTCCAAATGACTCAAGTTTGCATAAAATAACTGAATGGGATCGCCCTCCACTACCGCTCATCAGAGATAAAGAAGTAATTCAGGAACAGCCTGATCAAAGATCTATAGCAGAAAGATACACAGAGGATGCTGTTAGTTTCATGCGAGAAAATTCAGATAATCCTTTTTTCTTATACCTTGCTCACATGCAAGTTCATCTCCCATTATATGCTGCAGAAAAATTTGTTAAAGAATCAAAAAATGGAGATTATGGAGCTTGCGTAGCAAGTATTGATTGGTCTACAAAAGTGATTTTTGATGAGTTAAAAGAATTAGGTATTGATGACAATACTATAGTTATATTCACCAGTGACAATGGATCTAGGTTACAAAATCAAGGTGGAAGTAATGGAGATCTAAGAGGAGGAAAAGGTCAAACATGGGATGGAGGTCAAAGAGTCCCTTGTATCATAAGGTGGCCTGGAAAAATCAATAATGGAGAAGAAACAGATGCCCTAGCAACAACAATGGATTTTTTACCTTCAATTACTAATTTGATTGGAGGAGAACTACCTTCAAAAAAAATAGATGGCATAGAAATGTCAGATTTATTTTTCTCAAATGAGAACTTCTCAAAAAGAGATTCTTTTGTTTACTATAATGAAGACGAATTAGAAGCAATTAGATATAAAAACTGGAAATTACATTTCAAAAAACAAGGAGAAATAATTAATGAACTATATGATCTAGATAATGATATTGGAGAAAAATTAAATTTATACAGTAACAATAACGAAATTGTAAAAAAATTATCAAATTTAGCAGATGAATATAGAGAAAGTTTAGGCGATAAATCGTTGAATATAAAAGGTAACGAAGTAAGACCTGCAAGTAAAATTGATAACCCAAAACCATTAACTGAATTCAATGAAAATCATCCTTATATGTATGCTGAATATGATAAGGGAGAAAGAGGATAAAAGGAGAAAATTATGAGTAAGAAGCCAAATATTATACTAATTATGTCTGATGATCTTGGATATGAGGTAATTAATGCGAATGGAGGGACATCATATAAAACACCTGTTCTAAATGAATTAGCTAAAACAGGAATTAGATTTGAAAATGCACACGCACAACCACTTTGTACTCCCACAAGAATTCAATTAATGACTGGAAAATATAATTTTAGAAATTACATTGGTTTTGGATTAATGGATCCAAAAGAAAAAACTTTTGGACACATTATGAGTGACAATGGTTATAAAACTTTGATTTCAGGAAAATGGCAACTATATTCTTATAATCCTCCAGATGAAATGCCTGAAGAAAGAAATAAAGGGCAACAAATTGAAGATGCAGGTTTTGATGAATTTTGTGTCTGGCATGCACATCAAACAGAAGAAAAAGGTTCAAGATATAAAAATCCTATAATTTATCAAAATGGAGAATATTTATCAAAAGAAATAACTGAAGGAAGCTATGGGGAAGATATTTTCTGTGATTACATTTTAGATTTTATGGATAGAAATACAGATGATCCTTTCTTTGTATATTTTCCTATGACACTTACTCATAGACCACTAGAACCGACTCCTGATAGTGAAGAATTTGCTGTATTTGATCCCCCTTCTAATAAAACTCTTGGAGGTAAAACTTGGGATGAATTAGAGGGATGGGCTGATGATTCAAAATATTATAAAGACATGGTTGAATATCATGATAAAACGATTGGAAGAATAGTTAATAAATTAGATCAATTAAATATTAGAGAAGAAACATTAATTATTTATCTTGGAGATAATGGATCTCCAATAGAAATTTCTTCATTTATGGGAAACAAAGAGATACCTGGAGGTAAGGGTAAAACAATAGATACGGGAACTCATGTTCCCCTTATTTGTAACTGGAAAAACAATATTCCAGAATCAGTGGTAAGTTCAGACTTAGTAGATAGCACAGACTTTTTACCTACAATATTTGATGCAGCAGGTATAGAATATCCTGAAAATTATTTAGTTGATGGAAAATCTTTCTACCCTCAATTGACTGGTGACAAAGGTACTCCAAGAGATTGGATATTTTTTCATTTTGATGCTGGTGGTCGTAATAAAAGGCCTATTCAAAGATTTTTGAGAAATCACTCTTGGAAGCTTTATGAAGATGGAAGAATGTTTGATATGAAAAATGATTTATACGAATCAAAAGTAATTTTCCCAGAAAATGATTCAGTAGAGAGCAAAGAGAATCGAGAAAAATTAGAACCTCTTTTTCAAAATCTTAAATAAAAAATAGGAGCCTATTATTCATTATCAGGAGAGAGAATAGGCCCCTATTTAAGAAGAGAATTAAGAGAGATTATCTATTGTAAAGCACCTACTTCAATTAGTAGAGCTTGTGTGTTTTCTAGATCACCTAATTGAGAGATGTCAATGTCAGGTTTACTTAGACTTTCCATATCTTCTAGTAATCTATTTGGAGTTACTCCGTCAGTAACTAGTGGGTATTCATGAACCTGAGTAGCAAAATATTGTTGAGCTACTTTAGATGTCATGAATGTCATAAATCTTTCTGCATTATCTTTGTTATCTGATACATCTAGTATTCCAGCACCAGAAACTAATACTACTGATCCAGCGTCTCCATTGTCTAGATAGTGGTTTCTAGCAGCAAAGCTTTCACCCTTATCAGCAATAAATCTGTGAAGGTAGTAATGGTTCACCATACCAAACTCAATCTCCTGATCAGCAGCAGCTTGAACCTGTGGTGTGTTTTTTGGGTAAACAATTGGTTCGTTAGCCATTATGCCTTCTAACCATGTTTTTGTCTTTTCTTCACCCCAGTAAATTCTCATTCCTGTAACCATTGCTTGGAATGATCCGTTTGTTGGAGCCCAACCTAATTTACCTTTGTATTTTGGATCTGTTAGATCATCCATAGATGTAGGCAAATCAGCTGCAGCTGTAACATTTGGGTTGTAAACAAGTACTCTTGCTCTTCCTGTTATACCAATCCACTTACATGAATTGTCAGCAGCTCTTGGTGCCACAGCCCAAGAAGGTATCAAATTACATACTTCTCTTGACATAGGTGACAACTGGTCGCTTACTGCACCTAATCCACCTGGATCTTGTGCATAAAATACGTCCGCTGGTGTCTTTGATCCTTCTTCTTGAAGAAGACTTACCATAGCACCTGTTTTACCGTATTTTACTTCTACAGGAATACCTGTAAGAACTGAAAATTCTTCAATTATTGGACCAACTAATGATTCTGATCGTCCTGAGTAAATTACTAGTTCTTTTTGTTTCTTTTCTACTTCAACTTCCTTTTCAACTATAACTGTTTCGCCAGGAACTTTAACTTCCTTAATAACTTCAGTTACAACTGTTTCACCGGGAACTTGAACTTCTTTAATAACTTCTTTCTCTACAACAACTTGTTTCTCCACTTCTACTACTTCAGTTTCAGCTGAACACGCAGCAAAAGATGCAATTAACAATGATGAAAATAGAGTGATAGCTATATTCTTTTTCATAAATAAAACTCCTTGTTATTTGTTATCTATAAATTGTCAACTTTTTTAGTATACAAAGGGACAATGCCATTTGTCAACAATTTTAGTATACAATCTTTTTCCAAGAAGTAATTAAGGTTTTTTTGTAGGAACTCGGAGAGTTATGTAGGCTATTCCAGTAAGCCCAAATGAAGTGACTATTATATCTACCCAAAGAGGTTCGATGGCAAAAATTACTGCAAAACCACAAAAAATTATAATCATAGAAACGGCACTAATTTTAGCTTTAAAAGGCATGCCTTTTCCTTCATTATAATCCTTAATAAATTTTCCGAATAATTTATTATTTATTAACCATTCATAAAGTCGTTTAGAAGATCTTATGTAGCAAGCTGATGCAAGAATTAAAAAAATTGTTGTTGGGAGACCTGGAACAAAAATCCCAACATACCCAACTGCAACAAAAAATGAACCTAGGACAATCCATAAAAATCTTACAAGCTTATTTTTCTCTGTTTTTACTTCATTATTGGGCAAAAGTTCTCCTAGATATTAATAAAATGAGATACAAAAGAAGTATAAACCTAGATTAATCTAAATAAAATAGTAAAACTATCAAATTGATTGTAATTATTATATATTGATTTCAGGCAATCAAAATTCTTAGGTCTTGTCATGGATAAAAAAAAATCTAAATACTTTTACGGATGGAATATTGTTTTAATAATGGCAATAACCTCATCTATGACTATGGCTCTTGGAACTCTAAATTTTGGTCTATTTATAAAACCAATGGGAGATGAATTACAAATTGGAAGATCTTATTTTGGTTGGGCACAAACAGCAAGGCAATTAGTTGGAGGTCTATCAAGCCCCATAATGGGAACATGGGTAGACAAATTTGGTTCAAGAATAATTTTACCTGTTGCCACTTTAGTGACAGGATTAGGATTAATATTATTAGGCTTTAATTCGAGTGGTATTTTGATGATTGTAATTTTTGGCGCAATAGGAATTACAAGTTTAGGTGGACCCGGAGCTCTTATTACTACAGTCCCTATATCTAAGTGGTTTGTAAATAAAAGAGGGAAAGCTTTAGCTATTACATCTCTAGGAGTTCCAATAGGTGCTATGATTTTTGTTCCATTAACTCAATATCTGATTGATTTTAGTGGCTGGAGAAATACTTGGATTATATTTGGATTTCTAGCAATTATAATTATCATTCCTCCTGCTTTACTATTATTAAGAAGACAACCTGAAGATATTGGACTATTACCTGATGGAGAAGAAATCTCCGAGGGAGATTATGTGGATACTGAAGTTTCTTGGGAATTTTCAGAAGCTGTAAAAACTCAAGTTTTTTGGAAAATAGTTATTTGCTTAACTGTTATTTCAATGGCAACAGGAACTATTGCTATACACAGAATCCCTGCATTTATGGATAGAGGATTAGATGCTCAATTAATAGCATGGTCTACTGCATTTGACGCTGTCTGCGCAGGCATAAGTACTTTCACAGTAGGAAATTTAGTAAAAAAAGTAGGGATAAGAATTTTGGGAACAATTTCATTTCTTTTTTTAGCATTTGCTAGCTTAATTACAATTTATGCATACTCTTTCTTTGAAATTTTTATATCTATGGCAATTTTTGGTTTAGGAATAGGTGGACTGATGTTCATCCATTCTTTTATTTGGGCTGATTATTTTGGAAGAAAAAATTTAGGACAAATAAGAGGAAAAGTTACTCCTTTTATTCTTATATTTGGAGGAATAGGAGCCCCCATTGCAGGATATGTTAGAGATTATACAGGAAGTTATGTTACAGTATGGTTTGTAGGAATGTTTATGATGTTTTTTACTGCTGTATTATTTTTTACTTGCAAAAAACCTGAAAAAAAAATATAAAATGTTAACACTATCTAATAAATAAATGGATGATTTTATGAAAAAAATTTTAGTAATTATAATGCTATTCCTTATATCTTGTTCTTCAGCAACGAGTGAAAAAGAGATCACAACTGATGCAAAAGATATAGGAGATTCAATAGCAAAAGCCTCTTCAAAAATAGACGAAAAACCTTCTGTTACCCTTCAGCAAATTGGATTTGAAAGTATACTTCCTGATATTGTTTACCAAAATTTTCTTGTGTTAAAAGATTATGAATATGCAAAGCAGAAATCTGAAATTAAGGGATATAAAATTGTCAACAATGAATTTATAAAAGCCCCTGGAGAAACGATTGCTGATAAGTTTTCTATTAATCTTAGTGGAGGGTTAGCCCTAATAGTTGAGAAAGATGACATACTGTTCGTAACATATCGTTCTACTTCTGCAAAAACAAAAAAAGAATATACTAAAAATGTAATCACCGACCTAGATGGAGCAATGGTAGAGGCAGACTGGATATCATCAGACGGAGTATTCGTCCATAGAGGATTTGATTCTGAATACGATAGATTTAGAGATACAATGCTTGAAATCATAAATGATAAAAATCCTTCTAAAATCATTGTTTCAGGTCATAGTTTGGGATCCGCATTAGCTACATTATCAGCATTAGATTTATCAATGAATCACGGATATGATGTATCTTTAGTATCTATGGGTGG
>Ga0315315_10003425_pt1 | contig 14559 bp, 26 predicted proteins | sample M140m3416metaG_FD_203699 | JGI IMG/M metagenome (GOLD analysis project Ga0315315, IMG submission 203699) | Ammonia-oxidizing marine archaeal communities from Monterey Bay, California, United States - M1 40m 3416 | ecosystem: Environmental > Aquatic > Marine > Intertidal zone | place: USA...
ACTAGCGCGCGCCTAAGCGACTTTCGTGAGGGGGACCTTTATGTTAGTATCCCCCCTTTATATGCCAAAATAGTCTAAAAAAAGGGTATACATCCCCTTCGATCTACGGTATAATACCCCCACATTCAAACAAAAAGGGGTTAATCCTTGGATAGAGTCACCATGAAAAAGCAAGCTCGATTAGGTTATTTTGATACTACTAGCTTAGATTGGGATAAGATTGGTTCTTTTCGAAAACTCCACGTATATGTGGATCGATCTGTCGATGGATATCTAGATGTAGATATTGTTGATCCTTCTGTAAAGCATGGAAGATCACCTAAGCGTATTAAGCGTGTTCTTTCAATACAACTATCTCTTACCGAGTTTAAAGCATACCATATCGATTTAACCCGATTGGATCAAACGTATGCTGGAAAAGGGATAGCTGCTCAGGCTTATCGATATATTATCAAGAAGCTAAATATCACATTACAAGCAGGTAATGTACAAAGCCCTGGCGGTAGAAAGGTATGGTTTGATTTAGCCCAGATTCGTGATTTAAATCTTTATGCTAAAAGCCGATACAGTAAAAGGTACGAGGTTGGTATTGACCCAGAACAACGCGAGGTGTGGTTACCGAATGGTAAAGATGTTTATGATGGGATGAAGGAGATGTTTGTATTTGCAATGCCTTGGTATGCTAGTCTCCCGAGCTAAGACCTCTAATATACTTATACGAATTCGTCAAATAAAAAACACGAGTTTCGTAATTTTTCGTCACAATTACGTGAATTTTTGTATCTTTTTTGCAAATAGGGGGTTTACAAAGGTATCGGAATGTGGTATAATACACACTATAAATTAAGGAGTTTATTATGAATGTTATATTTGATGTCGATGGTACTTTATTAAACATAGAGCATAGAAGGCATTTTGTTTCAAACGGCAATAACGATTGGGAGTCTTTCTTAGATCCTGTAGTAATGGAAAAAGATACCCCAAACTGGCCTGTGGTTGAAATAGCTAGAAAGATACAGCAAGATGTAGAATTGGTGGTTGTTTCTGCTAGAAACGAAAGACATAGGGAAGTTACCCAAAAGCAATTAGAAGCCTGTGGTTTACACCCGGCTCATTTATTTTTAAGACCAGATGGTGATTTTAGGTCTGATAAAGAATTTAAGCAGGAAGTCTTAGACTCATTAAGGAATAACGGATGGGAACCAAACTTAGTATTCGATGACAGAAACCAGGTCGTTGAAATGTGGAGAGCAAACGGAGTTCCTTGTTTTCAGGTAGCAGATGGCGACTTTTAATATATTCGATAAAAAGAAAAAACAAAATATCGAGATAGAACTAACCCTCGAGGAACTGGACTTATTCTTCGGTTCCGACGAGGATTGGTTTAAGATGTGTGACCTGGTAGAGAAAAGAACAGGTATTAAGATCTTAGGAAATGACCTAATATCGTTAGACGGGAGACCAGTACATTAGTCATATAAAAGTAACCGTATATGACAAAATAGTCTAAGAAAAGGGTTTACAGGATTGCAATAATTCGGTATAATACCCACATAATTTAACAAAAAGGAATTAAGTCATGGAAAAATCAACAAGCCAAATCCTAAACGAAATGATTGAATGGTCATGGGACATTTGGGAAGAGCCACGTGATATGGGTCGTATCGCTATTGATGAAAATGACGATCATGGCTTTACTAAAAAGGACGTCAAAAAAATAGTAAAAGGATTTGGTGGACGTTTTTTTGAAGATGATGAATCTTTCCATATGGTATTACCAATGGATATTTTAAAAGCACACCAAGGCGACGTATTCTTTCGCCCCGGTCGACCATTGTAAAGTTCACGTAATTGTGACGAAAAAGGGGTTTACAAACCCCCAAAACTACGGTATAATACACCTATAATATTTAAAAATAAGGAGTTAAATATGCAAAAACTAGTAATTCAAACCCAATACCGCGAAAACTATGCGGCCCATAACGATGATTATAATCATGGTGTGGATCAACCATATTGGAAGTTCAAAGGTGGTTCTACTTACGTAGTTCCTAACTTTACTGACTTTGTCAATATTCAGGATGTAGTTGCAAAACTTACTGACCTCATTACTTACAAGAATGAAGCTTCTGAGGAGTATATCTTGGATTGGGAAATCGTAAACCAATCTAAAAAGGTTTGTGAAGATTGGGAAACCCCCGTTCAAATTTCACAAATTGGTGATAGCTTTGTAGCTCTTAAAGTTACTGATAATCGTGACGAATACGGTTATATGAGATCTGAGATCTTAGAAAAAACAGAATCATGGACAATGCTTCCCGATTCAGAAAGCGAAGATTATTCTTCATCTTTCCTAATGAAAGATGGTGACATCGTAGATTACGATGGTCTTAAGGAATGGTTTAAAATCAACGAATTAATATCGCAGGAGGTGGCGTAATGAGACATTCTAAAAACTACGTGATGACAGCCCACGTCGAAAGTGCTGGTGATATGCTTGAATTAGAAACTATTCGTAAAGCAGTTAAAATAATCAATAAAGAAAATGAGAGGTTAGAAGAGCGCATGCTCTATGGGAGTTCGAACCAGATTGTTAAATATCCTAGGTTCTATGTTAAAGCCCAAGGACGTGGTCCTCGAACTGCTTCTGCTCTTGCCGATGGTAAGCATGCTAGAAAGTATGATCAATCTCTTCCCCTCAGCCATGCTACTCACATGGACGTATACGTTTATCAGAGGTATGCATCGTAATGTTTATCGCAGATTTTTTAACAATGGAAAAAACTAACTATAATGTTAGGCTTACTTTCTGGGAATACCTACAAGCTAAAGTGGATCAAAAAGGTTTCTTATTAGATCTAGGTATAAAATATAACCAAGACTTTTACAGTCAATTTTACTATAAAGGAGTTAGATATGCAATTAAGTGAAATGAAAGAAAAGCTTGAGCAGCTTGAAAAGCTCAAGGATGATGCTCTACATCTTGTTAACCAGGTCAATGGTAAAACAAGGGATATTAAATATATGGATACGCCGAGCGAGATCTATATGGCGGTCGAGAGCTTAGCCGAAGACAATGGTATTGATATATCATATGAAGTAGATGCTGTCCGAGAAGCAGTAAACAAATTAGAGTCAGCAATCTATAATCTAGTCGAACCTTTCGAGGATAAAGCTAGGGATTTTGAACTTGAGTATGATGAGCTTGAGTGGGACATAGAAGATGCAGCTTAAGGAGTTTAGTTTTCGTAATGATGGTATTCAATACCTTTACGAATACCCTGAGCAGCACATTGAGGTTTCTGTTATTTTAACCCCATACAGCTATGGTGGTGAAAAAGGATATTGGGAAATAGGTCTTTTCCAATTTGGAGAACTATATTATAATAATAATATTACTGGGTCTGACGCTGTAAAAGGATGGCTTACCTGGGAAGAAGTTCAAGAAATATTGAAAAAAATTGAAAAAAAGGGTTTACAACCATCTGAAGATGTGGTATAATACACCCTATATTCAAACTAATTAAGGAGTTAATATGAATAGATTAGATTTAATCAAAAAAGCAGCCTTGAAATCTAAGGCAAAAAAACTAAATACAACAGTCGAAGAATTGGAATTCCAAGAATCAATTCGTAAACTCGACGAACGCAAAGCAGCTAAAAAAGAAGAAATGCGTCTTCATAAAAAATTAACAGCTGCTACTAAAAAAGCTGGTCATCAATCAGCAGGTTCTTTGGATTGTTTCAAAGAAGAAAATATGTATTATTCAGATAAAGATACCGCTAGATATCTAGAAGGTACTACATACATGGATGCGTATAACGCTAATCGATCCGCAGATGGGGATTATTAATGAGAATATTAATTGAGAATTACGGTGATGTTAAAATCTTAAGGGATAAGTCACCAGGTGGCATACCTAGGTACGTCGTAGAATGGCGAGACGGTTCAATGCAAATTTATAATGCAGCTTGGTATAACCTAAAGTTAGTCAAGCAATATGTGGAGGCAAAATTATCATGAGTGAATATGATGATGTGGTAGAGCAGCAAAGGCTGTTGTTAGAAGCTGAAGAGTGGTCAAAGGGTGTTAAGTCCTTACATTCTCATTCATTAACTTCTATGTGGTATGAAACAGAAGCTACTAAAGCTGATATAGAAGAAAATGGTCCAGTCACCGATGTTGAATATAACAGCGGTATAATTGAAAGATCAAGGAACGGTAAACTTGTTCGTGTAATTGGCGAAAAACTTACTGGAAGAGATTTAGTCGATGCTTATTGTAAAGCTGGAAAATAAAGGTTTACAAACCTTAAAAAGTTTGGTATAATACATACTATGAGTACAACAAGTTTTTATATGGGTTCGCTAAGATACGATCCCACAGGAAGGAAAAGAAAAAAACATGCCGCTAATCCTGTTAAAAGAAAAAGGCAAACATTTCAACCTATGAAGATCGATCCGATTAGGCAACAAGCAGCTCTAGAAGCTGCAGAAGAAAGAGAAAAGCAAAAAGAAGATTTCTTAGCTCGTCTTTCTAAAATGAAGTCAGATATTACAGCAAAGAAAGAAACACTGCAATATACTGGCGAAAGAAAATTAATTGGTATTGCTACGATGCACAAATCAAATGCAGTACCTATCTTCGAAGACAATAAGGAACATGCAAAAGAAATTGCACGTATGCGAAGATAAACCAGTTTGGGTCATGTCCGTTCTATTTAACTCCTTATCAAATCCGGACCTCTGACCCTTTTAATTTAAAATTATGGCATTAAAGAAAATAAATAAAAAACGCATCGCGATGAGAAAGGATCGGGTTTCTCTTGATGCTAAAATGATGGGTCCTGAACCTACCTTTACCGAAGATCAACACGAGGCATGCTTAAAAGAACAAGAAGGAGGATCTGTTGGATCTCTCTGGGCTCATGCTTCAGGATGGTATAATTACTTTTATGATAACAAAGACTACGTTGCGTATGCTGTAGATTATCTAAGAGATGTCGAAAAATGGGATGATGAAAAGATTAAGATCTTTCTCAGATTACCAGATTGGAAAACCAGACGGGTAGGAAACATCGCTGTTATATGGTCTAGAGGTTATCCCTATGCACCAGCTATCCAAGAAAAATATCATATCATTGCAAATGAATTATTAAAAGAAGCTTCGCTATTAGAAGAAGAAAGAGTAGAAGCTATAAAAGAAAAACCTAAATTACCTAGTATTCAGGAAAGAACTAGGGCTAAGGTGTTAGATACCATTTATTCTGATTGGGATGAATATGTAGTAGAAGAATGGATTGATGGAAATTATAAAGTTAAGTTTGACTGTTTTTCTTTATTTAAAACCCACGGATTAAAAGGTAATGCTATCTCTATCTTTAAAGATATGATCGAACAAGACTATGAAGTTCTAAAAGATGCATACGATAATACATGCGATCAAGCAAAAGAAGCTTATAGCCATATCACAAAAGGCAATAAGAAAAAAATGCTGAACGTATACGAATCTATTTTTTCTGACCTAGATAAACTTAAAGATAGTTTTAAAGCGACGCGTAAGACGCGTGTACGTGCTCCTAGGAGCAATGATAAGCAAGTATCTAAGCTTAACTATATGAAAGAATCTATAGAATCTAAACTAACATCTATCGATCCTATATTGATACCAGGTAAAACTAGATTATGGGTTTATAATACAAAGCAGGGTAAACTAACTGAATTCTTTACCGATAGTGGATCTGGATTCGAGGTCTCTGGATCTACAATTAAGAACTTTGATCCTAAATTAAGTAAGGTAACAAAACTTAGAAAACCAGAAGAAATACTTCCCCAGATTTTAAACAAGACAGAATTTCAAATAAAGAAAATTTGGAAAGGATTAACAACAAAGATTTATGAACCCACAGGCCGAATCAATAAGGACTGTATTTTAATGCGAGTAATATAATGGAAATACTAAATGAAAAAATAATGACTAAGAAAAGATTCTCGACAGCTGTCGAGGAGTTAGTTGCGAATAACAAAATGAGTTATATCGATGCTATGACTTACATCATAACACAAAGAGGAATGGATTATGGTAATATTAAAAAACTATTATCCGATTCTTTAAAAGAAAAATTAGAAGCAGAAGCTTCGAATCTAAATCTAATCCGTGGAGGGAAAGGTAATAAACTACCCCTATGAAACGTATCTGGACAATATGGAAATATGCAGTCGGAAGTTTTTCTGATGATCAAACAGAAGAATACGATAACGTTGTAGCAATTGTTAGAACATTTATCGTTGGCATAAACCTTATTTGTGCAGTTTTTATTATAGCAAACATAATACATAATTGGTAATCATGGATCCATTTGAATCTTATAAACTTTATAATGCTTTAAAATTACACTTTGAACAAGAATCATACGACGCTGTAAAGTATAATTTTAAAACAAATATAAAACCCCAATCATTCTTTGCAAGAAAAGATAAATACTTTTTTGCTAAGTTAGCTAAAAATTATAAGAATAATTTAATGGATTATTATGTAGCTAATTTTAAGAATGGTGTTTCGTATGTTGGTGATATGATTAATGAAGAAGGTGAATCTAATTATACCCAACACAAAAAGATTATGGAATCGCTTACACGTGAGTTTCAAAAAGATATAAATAAGTTAGTTGATATGGATATAGAGTTTGATAAGTTTTTTATAACTGAACAAACCCATCCATTGATAATAAAATTATTGATGAGAGAAGAGATCAATCTGGAAACAGTAATCATTCTCGATTCAATGTTAGGGTTTATGGAACGTGAATCTAAAAAGATAACTGAGACAATTATTTGGCCAGATATCTCGAGGAAGATCAAGAAGTATTCCCCATTTGTTAAATTCGATCATGTCAAATGTTTACAAATTGTCAAGAAAGGGTTTACAAACGCCACATAATGTGGTATAATAAAGGTCTATATTATGAGTAAAGTGGATAATTCAGATAATACAATGCAATACGGAGAAAAAATATGTCATTTGCAAATCTAAAGAGCTCGCGAGGCTCGTCTATCGACAAACTCGTAAAAGCTGCGGAAGCAGTATCAACCCCAAAAACGGAAACAACTTCATACGAAGACAACCGCATTTGGAAACCAACCAGAGATAAAGCAGGAAACGGTTATGCCGTGATTCGATTCTTACCTGCCAAAGAAGGTGAAGATCTTCCTTGGGTAAGATATTGGGACCACGGATTCAAAGGTCCTAATGGTCAATGGTACATTGAAAACTCATTAACGTCTATTGGACAACCAGATCCAGTTTCGGAGTCTAACTCTATTCTTTGGAATACAGGTCGTGATGAAGATAAAGCGTTAGCAAGGGAAAGGAAAAGACGACTACATTACGTAAGTAATATTTTAGTTATTTCTGATCCTGAAAATCCTCAGAATGAAGGTAAGGTATTCTTATACAAATTTGGTAAAAGAATCTTTGACAAAGTCATGGATTCTATGCAACCAAACTTTGCTGATGAACAACCAGTAAATCCTTATGACTTCTGGGAAGGCGCTGACTTCAAAATCAAAATCAGAAAAGTAGATGGTTGGGTTAACTATGATAAATCAGAGTTTAGTCCAGTCTCAGCTTTATATGGTGGCGATGAAGGCCAGCTAGAGGAAGTTTATAATCAGTTATATGCTCTTTCAGAGTTTACTGATCCTAAATTCTATAAGTCTTATGCTGAACTAAAAGCTAAACTAAACAAAGTACTTGGAGTAAGTGCAGGAGTTGAAGCAGTAGAATCTATTATGGATTCAGCTCCAACATCAGCAGCGCCAACAATGACAACTGCAGAGGCAGAGTCATTCGGTCAAACTGCTGAAAAAGAAGATGATGATACTCTAAGCTATTTTAATAAACTAGCTTCAGCTGATTAATTTGGGGTAACGTGTAGTACAATCTATCGTATTCAATACTACAGGTTTAAAGGTCGAGATATCCTTATAGGATACTCGGCCTTTTTTTTATATAAATAAAAACAAGAGTCTGATTATAAAAGTATGATTTGAAAGTTAAATCTATTTCTATAATCGGTCATTGTTAACAATAATGGAGAATACGATGAAAATATTATTTTCAGTATTCGCCTCATTATTTTTCTTCGTCGGTTGTAGCACTGTTGGTGCTGTGATGGAAGGGGGAAAAACTATGGCAACAAATACTGTTGATACAGTAATTGGTACCGCAGGTAATGTTTCTACTGCAGCCTTAAGGGATGTATCAGGGGTTGTTTCGACAGCTGCTGATGTAGCCGAAGGTGTAGTTGGTACTGTAGTTAAAGAAGTTGATAAACAAACTGACGAACTGCAATCACCAGAAGAAGGCGAATAATAAAATTAAAAGGGGGCGTTTTGCTCCCTTTTTTTTATCTGGATGTGACTGAACCTAATATACTAGATGCTTGTGTAAGAGGTGCTTGAATAGTTGTAATGTTAGTTGAAGATGAATTTGTATCGCCTTGCCTAGTTACTGTTGTTACTATAGCATCACCACTACCAAAATTACCTTTTTCTAATGCGTTGTTAAATGAGGTATCATCAATCATAGCAGCGTCGAACTCTGGGGAAGATTCTAACATTTGATCAAATTCTGCTGCACCTTCATATGTTCCTTGTTCTAATTCATCAAAGGTAGGATTCTTTTTAGCTTCTTCAATTGCTGCTTCAGCTGCTTTAACTTCTAATTCTGCTTTCTTCTTCGCAGCATTATCTGTAGCCATTTCCGGTATCTTAGGTAACTCGATTTCAAATCCTAGGAATTTACCAAACTTCTCAACTAATCCCATAATAAAGTTAACTATACTTCCAACGGTATTTACTACATGTGCAAATGCATCTTTCATATGAGCTAATCCTAACATAAGTACATCAAAGATAGATGTAAAGCCCATTGCATCTCTTATCTTAGCTAAAGCAACAGCTATTAATCCAAATACAGCTGCTATAGCTAGTATTGGTAATAGAATTGGTGCCATCGCTACTAGGATTGGTGTCACTGCGGCAATCATACCGGTAAACATAGAAACCATTCCAGGAATAAATGTTCCCATCATAAAGAGTTTAAACCCTGTTGCTATTTTATTTAACGTTTGTGTTAAAACAATAACCGGCCTAGAACTCATTATACTTCTGTACATGTTTATAATTCCAGGGATAAATGTTTTCATCATAAAGACTTGGAATACCTTAACTGCTTTTAAAATGTTAGCGATAAATCCAACTACTCTAGGTAAGAGAGCTAAAGCAACACCGGATAATAACATCCAGGAATCACCTAATCCGCCCATAGCCTGTTCAAAGTCTCCTGTAATTATTCCTTCAATAAAGTCAATTACACCGCCAACATTGTCTATTATACTTTCCATTATACTTTGGAAAGCTTCTGGATCTAAGAAAAGTAAAGCAAAACCAGCTAATCCAGCTAATACCCCCGCACTCGCGAGTGCGCCCGAGATAGCATCTCCTATACCTTCAGCTGTTTTTTCTGTAGCATCAGCTATCTGATATAGTCGTGAGTTAGCTAACTCATTCATCTTTTGTGCTTCTCTTCGGTTCTCTTCAGATTCTGCACCGGCTTTAATTTCCTCAAGTTGTTTCATTGCAAGATCTTGTGCTTGCATATCTCCAGACTCGATAGCATCTTTTAATGCTTGGCTACTTATTTCAAACTCTTGTTGTAGTAGTTCAGCATTTGCTCTTCCAGCCTCATCTAATCCACTGAATGAACCATTTAAGCTTCTTAATTGATTTTGTAATTCTAGTTGTGCTGTAGAATCAGCTTCGAGTAAGGTTGTATTTCTTTTATTTTCTTCTACTAAATCTGCTAAGCCACGGACTACAGGATCGTTATCTATTTTCTTACCTTGGGCTTCAAGAGCATTATCAACATTTTTAATAATGTCTTCGGTTTCTTCTAATCGTGTAGCTATAAGATCTGCATTATTTGGATCTTTTTCTATAGCAAACTTAACACCATCTAAAGATCGGGACAATGAATTAGCGAGGGTAGTTTGCCCTCTATTCATAGCCTCATCTATTTTCTTCTGAGCTTCCTGTAATTTTAGTTGTTGATCTTGTCGTTTAACCTGCTTCTCAGCAACCTCTTTTTGTTTCGCTAGGATCTTTTCTGAGTTGGCAGCTGTACCTCTTCCTTTCGGACCAGGTGGTGCAGGTTTATTCTTATCGTCGTCGGCCATTTTTACTTACCTTTTGTGAATGCTTGTGCTCCAAAGAATGCTGCTACGATACCAGCAACAGCTACGAAATATGTAGGAGCCATATCACCTAATGTTTTTTGTGCTTGCTCCAATCCTACTAAACTAGCAAGAACTACAGCAAATGGATATAGTAACATACCACCTAACGAGAACCAAGCCATTTTACGTTGGGAGTCACGCATAGCATCCTGATCTTCCAGTTCTTTACGTTTAAACTCTAGATACATATCGTGCTCTTCTTTCGACACTTTACCATCACCGTTTGTATCTGCCGGATGGGTTTTATCTACTATTTTTTCTTCTTCGCTCATCTTCGCATTTTCCTTTTTTGCTCCTCAAGCCTTTCGTTCTCTTTCTTTATATGCTCCTGCAAGAGAGAAACATATATCTCCCTCTCCCATGGTATCATATTTTCTAGTTCTGTTAAACTATAATTATGATGTTGCATCATTGCAAAATTCAACTTGTAATGGTTTACAAGAGAATCATGTGAGAGGGCTAGGTAAAAAAACTTTGGAGTCCTTTTAGCTCTACCTTATTCTCTTTTTCACATGTTGGACACTTATATTTTACCTTATGTTCGACAGTAGGCATTTTTGCAAAGAACTCAGAAACTTTAGCAAATTGTGTGGAACTTAAGCTCTCATAAAATGCATTAATATTTTCTCTAGTTTCATTTTTGCAGTTATATACCTCTTCTTCATCGAATATGGTTTCAGTGCAATCAACAATCATATCAAATACGTTTGTAACCTTTTCCATATCAGCTTCCTGATATTTCTGGGCTATTTTTAAAGATGGAAAATTAAATGTAATACCAATCTTATCGTCTAGTTGAATTACATTTGATTCTGGCATTTCAGAAACTGTAATTTCATCTAAATCAACTCGTATTGGTGAAACACCTTTACATCCTTCATCTTGACATTTCATATTTAAATCAACTATTTCACCTACGCTCTTAGCTCTAAGCTGTAAGAACATATATTCAAAATCAAATAATGTTAAATTATCTATGTTAATGTCATCATTTACGCAATCTTTAATTACGCTTTTTAAAGCTCTAAATGTTTGCTTTTGATCTTTCGATTCCATAGCAATCATTAGAATCTTTTCTTCTTTAACGGTATAAGGTCGAAACTCAACCTCTTTACCGGTAGACGGTACTGTCATCAAATAAGTAGCCGTCTTCAATTGTGGCAATGCCATAATATTATCCTCTCATTACGTTAAAAAGTCTGCTGCAGATCTTAATCCAGAAGCAGCAGTACTGAGTGGGCCTTCTGGTTTAAATTTATCATAAGCCCAAGTTACTGTTATCTCCTGCATCGCATTCTCTGCAGAGTTATCTAATTCAATAGATGATAAAGCCTTTGGAAAACAATTTTCCAATTTAACTCCATAAACCGGAATGTTCTTCTGGTTCAACTGTTGAATTATCACATCAACCGCATAATCTTCTTTGAATCCTACACGGTAAAGTTCTGTATCAAATATGCCAGACATCCAAGTCTCAAACATATTTTTAATATAATAATCATTAGTTAGATGAAATGTCATACTAACCTCTTCATCAATAAATGTCTGTGGGTAATTATTCATTTGTCTAGCTCTCATATCTTCAAATGTAGAAATTGTTCTACCAGGAAGATTAGTTTTCTTACAAAGAATAGATATATCCCTCGGATCATTTACTAAATTCTGTATACTAAATCCACCGGATATAATTGATCCTACTATGTTTTGTGGATTTAGATTAAGTAAAGAAATTGCAGGAGGAGCAAAGATTACCTGAAATCTATTTTGTGGGGCTAATCCACCTTTCTTTCCTATCGTAGATTTTAAAGCGTCTATACTCATTAAGCTCTCCTAGCAATCTTAGCTGACTCAGCCCAAACTGCAACTTTACCTTTTTTCTTAAATTGTTCTGTTGGTAAGAATATAGCTATTTCCCAATCTGCCATTGGTACTCTAGATATTCTTGATTGAATATGTCCAGTTAAATAATGTTTAAAACAAGGTTTAAATTCTTTAAATTTTCTTACACCCTTCAGTAGTTTATATCTTGCTCTGATCCTACTCTTATCTGTTATTTTAGCTGGTGCAGTTGCCATTAGTTCATCTAGAAATAATGCTCTTGTTTTATAATTTAAGTAATGTAAATTAAGTCCATAAAAACCCCCCTTTGCAGGTTCTAACATGATTGTTAATGGGAATCTATCGTAGTATGGTAATACTTCTTTAAACTTTGGATCATAAAAATACATGTACATATTTCCAGCAAGTGTTTTTCCTACTTTATCTAATGCATCATCTTTTAAAACTTTCTCACGACTAACAGTTCCAAGTTCTCTTACTTGTTTTTGAAACCATTTTTTACTGTCATTGGTTCTTGTCTGGATTCCTGCACGGAATGCCTGGGACGCTAATGTATCGAATAAACTTGCCATATATCTATTTATGCTAACTCTTCAGTAGTTTGATACCTAAATTCTTTAAAGTATCTTCTGTCCAAACCTGGAATTTCCACCCTTTAGCATCAGCGTATTCCGAAGCTGCTTCCCATTTATTTTGATTTTTAACATAGGTTAATACCTCTTTTAGATACTTTTTAGACTTTCTAGCTGGTTTTTTTGGTGGAACTGTTTCTTTTTTCGGTTTAATTTCTACTAAATATGTATCTCCATTCTTCATTTGGACTAATAAATCTACAAAATAACGATGTAATCTGTTATCAATTTCATATTTGTATGGTATAACTACCTCTTCAGAGTTCCATAGCTTTACTTTTGGATTGTCTTCACACCATCTAAAGCATTGTCTTTCCCATAAAGAACGATATACGACTTTGCTAGCATCGCCTGCGTATTTTTCTTTCTTCTTAATTTTGTATTTGCCTTTATAACTCATATAAATAAACCTATAAACATTTTAATATTACTACTATTTATACAGGTAAAATATGTCAGCAAAAACAAAAATAATCGCATTCCCAAGAAGTTTAAGATCTATGATTGATGATGGAATGCCACATGTATGTTTTTCTCTTACAGGAAAAGCAGCAGAGCAGATATCAGAAGAATTAGAACGGGTACATCTTTTTATACCCACAGGATTCCAGGTATCAGATGGGGCAAATTTTAATGGAATAGAATTAGGAGCATTGAATGCTGCTAAGAAAGTTCAGGATAGAGGAGATGGAGTTAAAGCTTCAGAGGTTTTTAGCGGTACTGATAAAACAGTTATGGGATTAAAAGCAATTGAAGGTATAACTGGCGATGGTGGTACCGCAGCATTAGCAGCAATGGAACAAGGAGTAGCTTTTAATCCACAAACAGCATTAGCATTTGAAGGGGTTAATTTAAGACAATTTTCTTTCGGCTTTAGTTTAGTTCCAGAATCACCAGATGAAGCAGAGGATGCAAGACGTATAGAAAACTTCTTTAGAAAATATATGTACCCTGATACTAAAACAGGATTCTCTTTGGAATATCCACCTAAATTTAAAATACAATTCTTTCAGGGAGAAAGTGAAAACAAACACTATCCAATGATTCACGATTGTTATTTAGCTGGGGTAGAAACAACTCTTAATCCAGATAGTAATGCATTCTTTGTCGACGGTCAACCAACTGCAGTTGATATAAGCTTAAGCTTTAGTGAAGCTAAAATGCTTACAAGAAAAGATTTATATAAAAACAGTAATGGTTCTGATGATCCACAATACGATTACAGCAGACCCGGATCTTATCAAGGTACAGGATAATGGCATTTTTTAGACAATTCCCAAAAGTAGCCTACGATTTTAATCGTCAAGGTGTTATTAATAATATGGTCGACATTTATAGAAGTGTTAGGCCTCTTCAAAACTTTGTAGATAATACTTCAGCATATACTTATTATGAAATCAGAAATGGTGAACGTCCTGATATTGTATCTAGGAATCTATATGGTAATCAAAACTTCTATTGGACTCTTTTTATAATCAATGATTTTCTACATGATGGATTACAAGCTTGGCCAATGTCACAAGAAGATTTACAAACATACATCGGAAGAGAATATGAAGGATATGTAGTAACTACTAATCCTGTTATTTCCCGAACAAGTGATGGACTTATTATAGCACATAATAATTCTTTAGCAGGAATAACACCAACAGGAACTACTGGTTTATTTCAATTAGGAGAAACAATCCAAGGTGGAACATCCGGAGCGACAGGAACACTAGTTAAAAAAGATTTGGATTTAAATCAATTAGTAATTCAAGATGTAACTGGTGCTTTCTTAGGTGATCCTA
>Ga0315315_10003426_pt1 | contig 14557 bp, 19 predicted proteins | sample M140m3416metaG_FD_203699 | JGI IMG/M metagenome (GOLD analysis project Ga0315315, IMG submission 203699) | Ammonia-oxidizing marine archaeal communities from Monterey Bay, California, United States - M1 40m 3416 | ecosystem: Environmental > Aquatic > Marine > Intertidal zone | place: USA...
GTTCCTGATTTGCCATTTAGCTCCTTATCCTGTTGCAGGTTAGAGATTTCCTGTCGCACTGATTCCAATGCATTAATTTGTCCTATTATATATTTATATGTTTCCATATTGTCAACCCCTCCGGACGTAACAGAGACGGCTAACGCTTCTACTCTTCTTGATATTGCTCTTTTTAGATTATTTAGTACCTGTTCTGGTTCCATATTTTTACGCAATTCCTACACATGCAGGGCAAGATTTTTTGAATCTTGTGTGTGAACCACAGTGTCCTACAACAGGAGCTGCTAGTTCAAGCACATCTTGGCTTACCACTTTGTTTACCTTTTCTACGCATTGGCATGCTTTGATGTGAAATATCTTACAAATAAAACTTTTAATTTTTTTTAACATTATTATGCTTTTCTTTTCTTAGCCATTTTCTTGAATGTCTTTGCTAACGCTTTTGCTCGTCCAGTGCAACCTTTTTTTGTAATCGGTGTACACTTCCCTTTAGTTCCACGTTTTTTGATTGATTTATTAACTTTTTGAATCCAGCCACCAGTTTTTGCATTAACTCTTTCAGCCATTGTATAACCATCGGCGTTATGTCCTGCAGGTGGTCTATATCCGGATCTTGGACTAGTATCATGTTGTAGAGTTAAATATGTTTGTCCAGCGTTTGGAGATCTAAATCTTCTCATTATTTATCCAATACCTTCTTTTGTTTTTTTAAAGTCTCATTAAGTTTGTTTAATGATTTTGCTGTTTCTTTAATTTTTTGAGTTGCTCCAAAACCAGCTGCTTTTAATTTAGATACGGCAGCCTGATTCTTTACATCTGAAACAGATTTACTACCTTTTATTTTTGAAAGAGGTTTTACGCTTTTATATGCATTATATGCTTTCCCCGCATTCTTAGGGTTTAGCAATATATTAACCCAAGACATAATTAAGCCTTGTTAATTTTTTGGTTTTTTCTTTTGCCCCATTTTCCATAAGACTCATCTCTTCTTGCTTTAAAAGATTGTTTCTTAGTAGATTCTTTTCCTCTTCTAGCGCTGATAGATTCATCTTCTCTATCTTTGTATCCTTGTTTCTTTTTCTTCTTAGAAACAGATTTACCGCTTTTGTAAGGGAATCTAGATTTATAGGGTCTTGATCCAAAGTCGTCTCTCATATTTGCTCCTTATTAATTGTTAATTATTATAACGTATATTAATACAATAATCTACTTATTTCCACCTTTATCCATGTAAAAAATTTGAATTCCAAGATATAATGATTTTTTCTTTGTCATTTGTATTCATTGGAGACCTGTGTAACATGTAGGCAGGAAAAGTCAATATATCGCCTTCTTTTATTGGTATGTCTTTACAATCTCTAAAATTAGTTTTTAGATTTTTATTAGGTAATTGTAAATAGAATACATTAGCAAAATTAGTTTTAGCATGGGAGTGCCAGCCATGAAAATCGCCTTTTTTATAAATTTGAAACCATAAGCTATCTACTTCAATTCTAAATCGATTAAATTTTTTTACAGAGTATTTTAAATATTCTTTAAGAACATTATCAAAGAAAAATTGTCTATAATGAAAAGGGTCTTCTTTTTTTAAATTATAATCGGTGTTAGATATTTTCTGTCCATACGCTTCCCCTTTAAACACACGCTCTGTTTTTAAAGAGTTTTTAGGAACTTGATTAATTAGTGTTATTAATTTTAATTTAATCTCACCAAAATTTGGTACAGAATACTTTTCTATTAAGTTCACAAATTATTTTTTTCCGTTTCTAAATATTTGTGTACCCTTTATACCAAAAATACTCGCTACGACAAGCACCCATAAATTCGTGAACCATTTTGGAAGCTCATGAAAGTACTCAAAAAACAATTTTACTTTCTCCATTGCAGTCGGATCGTCCGACATCACTGCCCACATTAACACAACGATAGGGGCCGAAATTATAACGAGGACAAATTCATCCTTATAATCGTTTTGTCTCGCTTCTAATAATTTTCCTTGGTAAGTTTCCTCACCTCGGGCCATCTTTTCTGCATGCATGAGTTGTGCATCAGACATAGCCATTTTTGTTTTCTGTCTATTACTGTAAATTTTGCTGCCAGCTTGTAATGCGATCTTTGCTAAACTGAACCAGGCCATATTAGAACCAAGTAGCTTTTACAGGTTTTCTAGTTTTCGTACCTTTAACAGTTACAGTGTCACCTTGAGCAACATAGTTTCTTCCTCTGATACTTGTTTGAGATCTTGGATCTAAATGCAAGTTCTGAGAAGATTCTTTAACAGGTACTCCACCACTAGGGTAACCATCTTTTTTTACGCCAACTGGTCTTGTTATTTTTGGATCCTTCATAATTTTCTCCTTCGGTTTTTATATACTAAGATCTAGGACCTTTCAAGGTTCTAACGTCCTTAGCCTTCATTTTATCTGAAGTTAGTTTAACATCAGCAGATATTAATGACTTTTCAATCGCTGTATCTGCTCTTAATTGAGCTAATTCATCATTCTGATCTAATTTATCATCAGTTATCTCTTTAGCTTGAACCATCTTAGCTCTATCAAGATTTATTCTAGCTTCATCCTCTTTCGTTTTTCTCTCTGTTTCCATTGCCTTAAGATCAACTTCTCTTTGTTTTAATTTTAGTAATGGATCATGATCGAACTGAGAAGTAATGGCTTTTTCTTCCTTCATGAACTCTTCAGTCATGTCAGCAATCAACACAGCTTTTCTCGCTTCTATCTTTTGAGATATCTGCATAAATTGTTGTTGTACTTGTGGGTTCTTAACAGCCATCTGTTGCATCTGTGGTAACATTTGCATTTCTTGTGGAAACTCTAATTGTATCTGTTCTTGTGCCATTAAAGAAATGTGTTCCATAATATTTTTTTCTAATGCTGCTGTAATGCTAGGATTGTTTCTAACAAAGTTACTAGCCATAAAATTTAAGTGAGCTGTAACGTGTGCTCTGTGATCTTGACCTGGAAACGCTTGAAAAGGTTTCATAGCCATCGCATCAATATGTTCGATCGCTGGATCTTTAGGCATATTAGGTGGAGGCGGTGGTAAAATTCTATCAACATCTTTTACTCCAATAGCAGTATACATACTTCTATACGCAGCGTACATATTATGCATCTGTGGATTAGAAGTTGCTAATCTTAATTGCTCTTGTGCCAAAGAAACTCTTTGAGACATAGAAAATATATTTGGATCAGCTACCGGTAGAACATCAACTCTATCATCAAAGTCTGCAGCTTTAACATTTCTCGATGCACCAATTACATCATAAGGATATTCAGGTGGCAACGACTCGCCAAATATTTTAGCCAGTAATTTAAATTCTTGTTTAAGACCTACGTAAAGTCTTTTATGGATTGCTGACATCACTCTTGAACCACGTTCTAAAAGAGCTACGGTTGTACCAACAGCGGCCTGTTGATTCCCGTCCCCAACCTGCATGTCAGCAATGGACGCGAATCTTTGTCCTGCTTGAACTACAATTCCCATCAACTGTAATAATGTCTGTGATGGTTCTTTGTATGGTAAGAATACGAAAGCATCTTTTAGATTACCACCTGGAGTGTCAACATCCTTGAATTCTCCTGGTTGTATATTTGCGGCATCATCTTTTACTCTGACACCTCTTTGTTTAAATCCGGCTGGTAAATTAGATAAAGTTCCAGCATCTAATAATTGACGGAGAGCAGAAGTTGCAGTTCTGCTCAATCCGCCAATCATGTGAATGAGTCCTAAGCCATAAAATCCTAGTCCTGGCAGAAATTTGAAGTGGACAAAATATTGGATTTTATTTTTCTTTGGATCATTGGGCGCAAAGTTTCGTCTGATAGACAAAACTTTCCTACTACCTTCTTCGACTGTAACGATGTAAGGTAATTTTATTCCAGTTGGTTCTCCGTCGGCACCAACATCTTCGAAACCTTCTAAATCTAGATTAACGTGGCATTCTAGAAGTGTGTATAAGGCTTCTACTCTTTGGGATTTGTTAATTCCTTCTACTTCTCTCTCTTTTTCTTCCAACTTGTTAGTAACAGTTCCAGTTGGTTTAGTTAGCTCGATGTCAGAATAGAAACCAGAAACTTGTTGTTTCCTTAAATCATTCTCTGACATCTTGATAACATGGATGACCGCTTCTGCATCGTCTAATGAGGTAGCCGTATACGGAACAACAAGGTCATCTGCGGGAACAAACTTAGAAACAGCTCGTCCCAGTAATTCGTCATAATAAACTTTTTTAAATGTAGAACCTGCTAGAGGTAAATAAAATAACATCTGATCAAAATCAGCTTCATATTCTTTCATCTGATCCATTATCTGATAGTTCATAAAGTTTTTAACTCTTTGAGCTTGCATTTCTTTTTGAGGATCTGATTTACCCATCACCATTGTTCTGACAGGTCCGTCGGCCGGTAATAATTCTTTATAAGCCAACGCTTGAAATTGAGTAACAGCTTCTGCAAGAACCGGGTGTGTTGCACCACTTGCTCCTTGAAAAGGTTCTGTTCTATTTGTATATTTAAATCCTAAAAGATCTAAACCTACAATATAAGCTCTTTCCCATTCTGCTCTTGAAACTTTATACTCTTGATAATCGTTTTGTAATTGATTGCCAATAACTCCAGTTTCATCTTCTGGAAGAAAATCTGCAAGGTTAGCATAGTGATCTCCACCTTCAGGCATTTTAAGTGCCGTTGGATCAAAATCAATTAATGCTCCTGATTCGTCTTCTGTAACTTCTACTGGTCCTTTAGGTGTTTCTTGAATCTCCTCAATACTAACCCCTTCTGCAACTTCCTCTGGGTTCTTAGTATTTGGGAGAGACTTATCTATGTCTGCCATAATTTTCTCCTATGCCTTCTTACTCTTTTTTGAGTTAATATTCAACCCTTGTGATAAAGGTCCTTTTTTAGGTGGTACTGCCCACCATTTAAAGCTTGTATTGTTCTTAGCAAGAGTTGGGTTCTTTTTAGGTTTATTTTTTTTTAACATTTAAACTTGTAATACCTCCTTCTGCATAACCTCTTATGTCTCTAATTTCTCGTTCAGCTCCATATCCTTTAGATGTTTCTGCTCGTTCAGCTTGTTTTAATTTTTTAAATTTATCTATTTGAGTTAACCCTGCAGTGTAGTTATTAAGAGCTTGATTATATAGATCTTTATCAAATTGCCCTTGATTGTCTACAAACATATTATATGATTTATCATATTTTTTTCTAATACTTCCATATAAATTTTCAAACATTTCTCGTTGTTCTCCTCTTGGATCATTTTCAACATTCAAAGCATTGTATGCAGATGCAATTCCTTCTAATTGAGATCTACGTCTATCTAGTTCTTGAGTTGCATAACCTCTTTCACCCGTCGCTTTTTTTATTTCCTCTTCTCCAGTTTCTCCTACTAAACCCAATGTAGCATCCCCCCATAGTCTCCCTGTGCTTTCCCCTTTTCTATACCCATATTCTGCAAAAGGTGCAGCGAAAACTGGTTCCCACGCTAAAGCTGCTCCCGTCCATTTTCCAGCGGCTTTTGCTTTTTTCAAAGCGTTAATAACTGCAGGGGACTTGCCTGCAGCCTGGGCTGCTTCTATAGTACTACGAGTAATATTTTTTAAATCACCAGGTAATTTTCTAAAATCTAACATTTCTTTATCAACGTTTGCAAAAGTAGATCCTAAAACTACGGGTTTTGTAGGTTTAAAAGTTCCAGCAGGTGTTGATGGGCTAGTTGAATTTAAAACAAAACCTTCCTTTGCATTCTTTAAAATATCTTTTTGTGCCTGTGGTGAATATTTATCAAAGTTTGATAGAAGTTTTGTAGCATCCAAATTATCACCCACAAAAATTTGTGGTGTAGATATTTTATTTACATTACTGAACTCTTTTGATTTAGCATTAAATTTTTTAATAGCTTCAGAAATATTCATATCCTTACCTTCATACTGAACTACATTTTTTTTATTTTTTACTGCGCTTACAATAGCAGCAAAAGGTTTGTCTATTTGTTTACCTTTTATGTTATTTATTTTTTTGTCTATTAGCTGAACATTTTCTGTGTAGCCTGGAGCGTTTTTAAACGTTGCTGATAAACCAAATACTTCATCAACAACTTTTCCTTTATCGGTTCCACCAACAACATTTCTTAAATTTCTAAATCCTTCTTTTGATTCTGTTTTTAGTCCTAACAATGAGTCTCTAACTCTAAATTTATACTCTCTAATTGTTCCTTCTCTAAATTTAAACCCTTTTGTATTATCTTCTATGTTTTGAATTATGTCTCCCATCTTATCTTTTGATATGGGTTTAAAACCTGGGACTGGTCTATTAGTAGATAGGGCTTCTAATAATTTAGCGGTGTCATCAGAGGCTTTATTTAACATATCTTCTTGAACAACTACACTGGCTTTATCAAAATCTTTTCCAAATATACCTCTAGCTACGTCTTCTAAATCAGCGTCAACATCTCTAACAAACACATCTCTCACAGCGTTAGCTGCTTTTGCAGATTTTGCCATAGCAACTTTAGCGGCTTTTTCACTTTTTGGTAAATTACTTATTTTTCTAAATTCTTGTGGAGTATATGTTTGTATATCTTTTACTTTATCACCCAATAACTCTTTTATGTTTACAGAATCAAAAAGTTCTTTTGCTCTTGCTTTTACAGGTTGTCCTTGAAGATACTTTCTTAGGTTTAATGAAAACTCGGCTTGATGTGTTTGACCTGTTTTACTTGGTGTTCTAAATGTTTCAATCCAGTTTTCCGCATTAGGATTCTGTGACCATTTTTCTAAATCTTTAAGTCCTTTTTGAAAAGATTTACTTTGTACAGGCGTCATGTTTGGAATGTCTACATTAAATGTTTGATCACCAAATACAAAGCCAGCTTTTGCAAACCCAATCCTGCCGCCAATGGCTGGTTCCTGAGGACGAGTAAGATATTTCATCATTTGTGCGTATTCTTTAATATCCATACTTATTCTTCTAAAATTTTAGCTACACCACCTTTGGCATAAGGAATTCTGACATTGTCATTATCCTCTGCTAATAAATAATTTAATCCAGTTGAAGTTGTTGCCATACTATTTGGTGAAACTAATCTTGTTCTAGACATCAAAGAATCTGAACCATGTCCAATGTCAGACATGTCTGGTTTAACATCACCACCAAAATAAAAAGTAGCTCTGCCGCCTGAGGCCATTTTATTAGACATCATTTGTAAGTATTGTTCAAACGTCATTTGATCAGAATAATTATTTATAAAATCAGCCATTTGAGGACTTAGTAGTCCACCCTTATCAAAACCAGCTCTGCCGCCTGAGGCCATTTTTTCTGTGCCGTGAATAACATCATAAACTTCGTCTATACCATCATCGTACAGGCTACCATCATACTCGTTTCGCATACCATATGAATTCATAAATTGTTCTTTAGGAGTCAGTTTAGTTCCATCTTTCTTTATTGGTTTATATATAGGCGCATCACCAAATATATCATCAACATGCTCTAATTCCATATCACTTCCAGCTTTTTTAATATCATCAACATAAGCTGGTCCATCCATTGTATCAGTTGTAACGCTTTTTGTTATTTTTCCTGTTTTGTCTTTTGTCGTAATAACCTTTTCATTTTTTTTAAAAAGTTCTTCTAAAAGAGCCGCTCCTTTAGGAGTTAAAGATTCAAAATCATAATTAGCCCCCCAAGTAGCTACATCATCCCATTCATAAGGTTCATTAACACCTGTTCTGTACGTCACTTTAATATCTTTTGTTTTAGCTAAAGGTTTTGCTAATTTAAAAAACTTACCTACAATAGGTAAAGATGCAAGAGCCCCCATACCTTGTAAAAACAGTCTACGGTTAAGATCTACCTTTTGCAGGCCTTTTCCGTCTTTAAATCCCAAACGCGCGATGCCGCCTGAGTTAAAAAAATTCCTTTTACTTGAAAGAAAATCTATAGCTTCGTCGGGATTGTTTGTTTGAAAACTGGTATCATAGGGCTCCTTTAAATAAACTTTTTGCTTATTGGGATCCCATTGAGCGTTAGAAAGTTTACCACTAGAATCAAAATTTTTCATATATTTAAGAAATAGTTTTCTGTCGTCTCCGTCTAAAGCGTCTGCATACGAAAGATTCAACCTAGATCGATTTCCTGTGTCTTCATCGACCTCATCATAAATGTTATAATCCGCACCTATAGTGGTTCCTCCTTCACCAATATCTTGATTAGCAAATAGACTAAAGTTGTCAGGGCGAATCCAGTTTTTAAGATAATGCTCCTTTGGTTTCCATTCAACACCAATTTGATTGTAGTCGTCTTTGTCTAAAGAAAGATCCGTATTCAGCGTAATATTATCTAACTCTTTTTTTGCTGAAATAGAAGGCTCCCTGTCTTTATCAAGATATAACTTCATACGTGATCCATCACCTATATATCCAAGTTCTCCGCCATAAATGTTATCGCCTTCTGCAAAAGCTGTAGCTTTTAAATTTCCTTTGTTGAAAGGATGTGTAATATCTAACCTAGAGGCATTAGTGTTGTCGTTTAAATAATTGGTGCGGGAAAGATTTATATCTCCCTTACCTATATCAAAATTTAAATCAGTATCTATTTCATTTCGTTTCTTATCATATTCAATGTCTAAATTTTTTGAGGTTAGTTTTATTTTATCTAAATCACTTCCAGTCATAGAAGAGTCTCCAGTAATCTTTGCTTTTATGTCAGAACCAATTGGAATCTCTAACATTGTTTTAAGATGGGTGTTATCGTTAAACTTAAGAGGAATATTACTAAGATCAACTTTGGTAAGATCTGGGTTCTCCGATAAAAAATTTCTTAATGCTGTTGATTCTTTAGTTCCTACATCAGCGGATAGTTTCATTAAAGTTTTTGGAATAGTAACCTCGTACATATATTTCTGTTCTTCGGATTCTAAAGTTTTAGCAATTTCAATTAGTTTTTTAAAAATTTTCTCAGAAGTTTCTTCTTTGCTAACTCTTGATAGATATGGCTGGCCCGTAAGACGGCCCGTAGCAAAACCTATTCTGCCGCCTTCACCAAGCATGTGGGCTAATCCGCCTGATGCAAATTCAGGTTTATTGGTAGTCTGATATTCAATCGCGTCGAAAACTTCTTTCCGTTGTGTATCATTAAAATCCGGAAATAATTTTCGATTAACCAAATCTTTAGTTAATTGATCAATATCATTACGACTTAGGTGAGGAAGATCTTTTTTGAATTTGTCGATAGAGATTCTAGCTGCTTTTTCAGATGCTTTAGCATTTGCAGTTGGTAATACGGATTCATCAACAGCTCTAGCTCCAAGAATTGCATCTGCTTCATCAATAGCTTTAGCTGCAACGCTTCCTGGTTCTACACCTGCTGGATATTCTTTTCGTCTAAACCCTAATTTATTACTAACTTTGTGCGGTGGATATTTTTTAGTAAAACTTTTACGAAGTTCTCCAAGACCCACTTCTTCAGCAGCTTTTTGTAATTCTTTTTCATAAGCATCTTCTTTTTTTGTAAATTGTCCTAGACCCATCTTCTGTTCTGATTTGCCGCCTTCAATAACTTTTGGAGTCCAACCTTTAAAGTCCCCTTTAGTTCCAAACGCCTGTAACATCTTATTCATTTCTGATGTACGAGGCATACGACCATTCATAGTAAAAAATTCTCTAATAGCACCTTTTAAAGTGCCGCCGTTTTTTATAAAATTTATTAGCCAAGACATTATTAATAATACTCCCTTTTCCTAGGTTCTTTTTTTTCATCTTCATAATCTTCTGGATGGGTTAGGAATCCTCCCTGCCTGAATCGCATGACCGCCATAGTCATAGAGTCGACTAAATCGTCATGATCGCCGTAAGGAAATGAAGCACATTCCTCAACGACTTCTTCTGCGAACTTTCTATCTGGAGCCCATATTATCCCTGCCTCAAATAATGGTGCGCATGAATTTACTCTAACATGTTTATCATTTCCTCGACTAGGAGTAAAGGTCATTACTGGAATATCCATTTGACGAAGTTCGTGAGTCAACGGAGTCCCTGAAGCCTTCTGTTCAACTACAACCATGTCAGGATTCCAATATTTATATTGATCAAGTGCAACTCTTCTTAATTCTGGAAATTCATAACGCTCTTTGATGGCATCGAGCAAAATTAAATTTGGTTTTGAGTCTTCATTTGGATAAAACACTCCCCAAGTGGTAATTGCCGAGTAATCGGCCGTTTCTTTCTTTAAAAAAGCCGTATCCAGCGCTTGAATAACGTAATAACAGTCTGGCAACCAATCTTTGTCCCATTTTCGCCACCATTCACGTTTTATAATGGCTCCTTCTTCAGAAGTTGGCTTTTGCATCCATTGTGCGTTCCATTTTCCAACTGGAAGTGTTGCTTTTACTTTCTGAAGTTCATCCATCTTCCAATATTGTGGCCAAACCGGTTCTTTCTTAGTTCCGTGGTCCAAGATCGCTGGAAATTCCACCACTTCCCACTGATCACCCTTAACATCTTTTTGATTATTGAGTAAAATTCCTGTTAAATCCTTTTTTGACCAACGCGTCATAACTAAAACAATTTTAGCTCCTGGTTGAAGACGTTGTCTTGGACCAGATGTGTACCATTCATACGCATTTTCAAAGGCGCTGGCTGACATTGCGTCTTGCTCCGAGTGTGGATCGTCAATAATTAGAAGATCAGCACCTCGACCGGTAATAGCTCCACCTACACCAGCTGCGAAATACTCTCCACCTTGTGCCGTTTCCCAACGTCCTGCAGCCTGACTATCTTCTCTAAGTCTTGTTTCAAAAATTTTTGCATAATCTGGACTATCAATGAGTGTTTTTGCTTTACGACCAAACCTTACTGCTAATTCTCCCGTGTGTGTTGCTTGAATAATCTTTAATCTCGGCTCACGGCCCACCATCCATGCTGGTAGCAAGTAACTTGCAAACTCAGACTTCGTATGTCTTGGTGGCATGTTAACAATTAGTCGTGTAATTTTACCAGTTGCAAGGTCATTAAACTTTTTAGCTATAACTCTATGGTGAGGACCTTCTATAAACTCGGGCCACACAGCTTTGACAAAGGACATGAAGTCATCTTTAGCACGGTTCTTAATTTTCTTTTCAGCTACCATTACTTGTAACTGTAAAAGTTGTTTTCTAACGTCAGCCGGTAATTTACTTATGTCTATATTATCTAAATTCATATACGTTTTTAAAACCTCTTGCTAAATAAGTATCATAAATTTCGTTATAGTTTATTCTTTTTCTTTCAACACCTTCTGCATTTTTAGCAAGAGACACATATTCTAAATTTTTAAGTCTGTAATCTACCGGATTCCCATTAATATGATTAACCACATCTTCAGGACTTTTCTTTTTATGAAGACCCCCAATTAATTGATGCATGTAAATAAAAATATTTTTAATGTTTCCTGTTTCACTTCTTTTCTTAATCCTCGATGAAAGATGTAAACGAGGATACGGATCTTTTTTGGTAAGGCCCGGCCATATAATTCTATTTTTGTCTTCTACATATGGCCAAATTTTTTCTCTATACAAAGGGTTTAAATACTTATCCTTAGAACACCTATGGTGAAACATATGATGACCCCCTTCAGTATGAACTATGTATGTATTAGGTTTTATTCTGTTATCTATTTCGTAAGCGTCAAAAATCATAAAAAATTTTTAAAATTTTTTTGCACCCCTATAAGGTGTTAAAGAAGTTTTTTAGCACCATTGTCTTTCTAAATCAAGCAATACAACCTGAGATTGTGAGACTCCTTTTTATATTAAGGGGATCGATGTTCCGTGATTCAAAAAAAATGCAACTTGCGCTGGTACCTCTATTGATATGTAAAAAGAAAGACCGACCTGCGCGCTAGCGCAGGTCGGTCGACCCAACAGAAATTAAAAGCCCCCGAAGGGGGCGAATTGTGGCAAAATTAAGGCAATGCAACCTGAGGTTGTATGGCGCCACAACCTGTGGTTGTGCAATGCAACCTGTGGTTGTATTGGGCGAAGCCCAGACCCATTTTGGACATAGTGTCTAGGATTATGCTTGACACTATATGTAGCGCCCCCGAAGGGGGCGCTCAACCTGTGGTTGTATGTAGTAATTGCATACAACTATTAATCTAATAACACATAATATTCTTTAGTGAAGTTCCTGCTAAACCAATCAAGACCTTTTCTATGATCCTCCCAATAAGGTGAATATCCTTCACCCACTTGACGATCGTGGCTTGTAGCTAGTTGCTCACTACCCATAATAACATCATAGACAGCAACAGCAAATGCAGGTAGAGTACAAGACTCACCACCAAATCTATTTCTTACTATTTCTTCTGTCGTTGGGTCTTCGGGTAGTCCAACTTCAAAAGGTAGTTTGTATTCTTTGTTTTTATATTTAATTGTTTTCATAATCCTATGTTATCCTATTATTCTCCTTCTGTCAAGTATAAAGATAAAGAATTAGGATTGAGGCGAAAGCCCCAATCCAAAATTCTAGCCCTAAACTTATAAGAATATTAATCATTTGATTTAATATTCCATTTACCTGTTGCGTGTCGCCACGCACCAAGTTCATTTGTCTTTTTATCTCTCGCCTCTAAATCCCAATAAACATATCTATCTGTTCCATTTTTATCTGTGAACATACGACCTGCTGTACCTTTAGGATTTGGCTCAACTGCTTTTCTAGTGATAACTTTCCCACCATTAGCATACTGCTCGCCATTGTGAGTCTTTGCGAAGTAAGTTATAAAAAACGAACTTGGCATTTTGTCTATTGTGTCCATTTTATTTCTTTCTGTTAGCATTTATATATGGGATTATAGTTCATAATCCCATATATGTCAAGTCTATTCTTGGACTATTCCTTCTGCCTTTTGAACGACAATATAACTTATAAATTTGCTGTCATTTAAAAGGTTTAGTGCTTTTATTCTTTTAAGGGCGTCTTCTTTTGTATATTCCTTATTCGCACCTGAATCAGTATCGAACTCTTTACGATCGCTGAAATTCATTACTCTTAGTATGTAGTACATTTTATTACTTTCTGTTAGTGTTTATAATATGAGGGATTATAGTCTATAATCCCTCATATGTCAATGCCTATTTTCTCGGCAGTTGTGGAAGATTTCTTTCCCAACTCACGCCAACCATTTGGAACAGGTTATCTAGTGATTTAGTTAGTTCATCTGATATAGATGCCTCTTTAACTAAATCTTCTGCTTTCTCTTGTAATGCTTTAAGATAAGCCAACCTCTGACCTTGTGGAGTTTTCTCTGCAAGTTGCTCGGCTTGTGCCTCTGCCCAATCGCTTAATTGCTCTCTGCAATCTTTAACTGAAATGTCATCTTTCTCATTTCTATTAAATGCGTGTTTTTTGGACTTACTATAAGATACAGATTTACTCGCCTCTTTATCAAAGAATATATATGCGTTCCTTGATGCAGTCCTCAAGTTTTCCTCTGCCTTTTCAAGTGCTGATATAACTTTATCTGCACCAATCTTTTTGGCAAAGTTCTTCTGACCTTTATTCAAGATACTTTGAATAGTAGTCTTGATCCGAAGTTCTTCCCTTTCAATCTCAGGTTTTAACCTCTTTTCTATCTTTGCCTCAAAATGCTCTCGTTGATGCAGTTTGAGTTCTGTTCCTTTTTTCTTATTCATATTATGTCTTTCTTGTTAGTGTTTATAATTAGTCCTATATACTACTTGACAAGATGCTTGTCAACTGCTATATTTACAATATGAAAACAAATAATAAAAATTGGCAAAGCAAAAGAATAGACGCAATTAATCGTAAGATTAAAAACTTTCCATATTCAAAAAATATTATTACTGAGAAGTATATTGATGAATATGATAGAGTATATAACTCAAAGGCAAAAAACAAAGAGGAGTACAAAGCCCAATGTGAACACGAGTATTGGGACTATTATAATGCAACCTGAGGTTGTTACAACCAGAGGTTGTATCTAATACAACCAGAGGTTGTATTAGATTTAAGGGGATTAACTAAAGCGTCAAGCACAAGCAACAAGCTTGACAAAGGTTATAGGATTTGATAGGATTACATTATGAAAGACATAAAAAATAAATTAATAAAAAAAGTTAAAAGATCACGACCCTCATTAGCACAAGAGATTAAAGATATGCCAATGAAGGACTTCAGAACATTGTGGTTCGTTGTACAGCAAGGTCTGAAGGTTAAGAAAGAAAACAAGTTGAATTAACTTGAGCCCTGATCTCTGCTAATGCTTGTCATACAGGGATCTGGGGTCAAGGTCGGTGTTACCGTGACAACAAAGTGCGTATAGGTGTTACAGCAATGTAAACTTTGGGTTCGCACCACCGATCTGGCCAAACTTGAGCCCTGATCTCTGGTGCCACTTGCAAGGTAGCTACAGTGCCAGAGATCTGGGGTCAAGAAGTGGGTGGCTGTGCTATAGAAATGCCTTAAAAATTTCCTATAGGTGAATTGATCACACTGAATAAATGCCCACACTTGAGCCCTGATCTATTGTGTAAG
>Ga0315315_10003427_pt1 | contig 14553 bp, 15 predicted proteins | sample M140m3416metaG_FD_203699 | JGI IMG/M metagenome (GOLD analysis project Ga0315315, IMG submission 203699) | Ammonia-oxidizing marine archaeal communities from Monterey Bay, California, United States - M1 40m 3416 | ecosystem: Environmental > Aquatic > Marine > Intertidal zone | place: USA...
CAATCTGGCACGACGATTCAGTAGCACCCGTGCGCCTAAGCTCATCCAAACTGTAAAGCGACTTCGGGCCGCCGGCGCACTCGGTGCAAAGTTCTCAGGGGCAGGTGGCGATGGCTCTATCCTGGCCCTGTACCCAAATGAAAACGAAGCCAGAGCTGCAGCGATTGCCTTAGAAGAAGGCGATATTCAAGCGTGGTATGCTAGAGCCGAGGTTCAATGACACTTTTCCTGATCACGCTCTTCTCTCTGACGGGCTCTGCTGACGCCACCAGCACCCAACATGAATCTAACTTCGGCTCCGATGTCTCCATTGGATATGCGCTGGCCAAGCTGACCGGCGCTGGTCTCAGCGCCGATACCCACGGCTCTGCCCTCTTTAGGCTGGACACCTTCGTCCAGAACCGAACCTACGAAGCGCCAAAGCTTGGACTCAGCGTCTGGGGTCAGATGACCGTTAGCCCAAGCCCGACACGAATTTCGATCGGTGAACTGGGCGCAGAGACTGAAGACGAGATCGACATCAACCACGCTGGCGTCTCTGTTGTGCTTCGTCAGCCGTCCGCAGCGCCACTGACTGGGACATTCGGTGTGGGCTTTGGCCGCATGGAAGTGACCACAGTCACAAGCGAGCGAGTGGCACTACCAGCCTTCACCATTGAGGCTGGCGGCAGATACAAAACCAGCAGACATAGTTTTATTGACCTGATGGGAAGAGCCCATTGGGCCACCCATCAGGATCCCATCACACAAGTCTCCGAAGACTGGTGGTTCCTCGAACTCGCGGTGATGATTGGTGCACATCTGCGCTGATCGTCCTCGCTCGGGTATAGTCTACCCAGGAGGACGCATGTTGATCATTGCGCTGGCACTCACTGGCTGCATCACACTCGAGGACACCGAATGTGGTGGCAATGAGTATCGAACCCTAAATGGCGAGTGCGTGGAGGATCCAGGTCAGGCCTCAATGGACCTTGATGACACAGGCATCACCATCCCAGATGCTGACGCAGATGCTGACGCAGACGCAGACGCAGATGCTGACGCAGACGCAGACGCCGATACTGACGCAGATGCTGACGCCGATGCTGACGCCGATGCTGACGCTGATGCCGATGCCGATGCCGATGCCGATGCGCTGATTAGTGCAGTGGATGTCTCATGCGACGTCGGAAATTGGTTCTACAACATCACCACCAGCACACCGACTGAGAGTGCAGACTTTGATGTCGTCAATACTGGTGATGGAACCCTCACGGAAGAGCACCACACTCTATCAATGGACGGTGCCGCCGAGACTGGTGGAGAGATCTATGCCAGAGAGCTGCTGATCGTTGCAGGCTACACATTCATAGATGTAGCCACACAGTTCTCGTGTACCGACGGAACGAATCCCGACCTCACTTGGCGAGTAAGCCTGTACGATGATGTCGACAGCTCAGTACAGATTGGCTGCGTGAGCTTTGGGCACGACCCTGCGTACTTTGCCACCGATGGCTGCGTACAGCTTTAGACTTAGCGGCCACTGCCCGCTTCATTAGAGTTTGAGCGCCCTACCGGCTGCCGGTGTCCGCCCCACCAGGCGACTCTTCATCGGTGTTGTCAGCCTCTAAGTCGATGTCTTCACAGACCTCAGCGTCGAACTCACCCTTCCACCAGTCTGTAGAGAAGCTACCAATGAACTTGTCTTGGGCTCCCTGAGAGACATCCAGCCACGCATCTGTACCCTCAAAGGCATAGACAAAGCCCTTGTGCCAGCCTCCGACAGAGAGTGACCGTGATGCTCCAGTGTCCGCGGACGTTGCTATCCCTGCGGCATACAGGCCATCCCATGCAGGTGACGCAGCACCTTCAGAGCGCCCAGTGAAGTAGTCCACCTCAAACCACAGACCTGAACCACTGACCGGAGGAGTCGATGCGACATCCGCACAACCATGACCACTCTCAGTACTAATGGCCAACACACCCGTGCCGGACCGGCCGCTGTTGTCGGCACCCGGGATGAACAAGAAGGCGGAAGCGCCGTTCATATCCCAGGGGGCGTCGTCTGAAGTGGTGACCTCACCCGAGCCACTGTCACTGCAAGCGACGAGAAACGATAAAAGAAGAATACTCATCACTGCACCGGCTGGAAAGCAAATCTCACTCGACGTTCTGAACCACGCTCAACATCAGCAGTCACAGCCTTGCGCTTGCCGGTCTCAACCTCTACGGCCAGCACCCGATGTGGGCCTGGTGAGACCTCGGCCATTCTCAGCGGTGTGATCCCAATGATGCGGTCATCGACATAAATCGTGGCGGGCTTGTCTGAGTCGACCGAGATGAAGCCCTTGTTCTGCGCCACCTCTGATGGCTGGCCAGGCCCCTCAGTACGCGGTGCGGGCTTGATGGCTGGAGCAGCAATCACTGCAGGCACAACCGGAGCGGGTTCGACGACTGCATCACCCTCACTGGCGTAGCTGAGCCACAGTGCGATGGTCATGATCACGATGCCGATCAGAATGATGAGCAGCGGCAGGATCGGTGGATCTTCCTTGTCCGGTATTGCACGGAATTTTCGACTCTCACCCTCGGTGTCGACCATCAGTCGAGGTGGCTCCGCCGGAAGACCTGCTGCTTGCTTCTCGGCCTGAACATCAAAGAAGCCAGTGTCGTCATCGTCCCAGAGAACATCCGCTGGTCGCTCAGCAGCACCGTCCTGGGCTTGCTGAGCCGCTTCCATTGCGGCTGGAATCTCAAAAGGATCCGCATCTGGAACATCGAGAGGGTCAATGGACGATGTAACGGGCATGGCCAGTGCTGGGGGCGTGTCCCGGATGACTGCAGTACTGGGTCCTGCACTCTCTCTGGGCCCCGGCTGAGTGGGTGTGTCCTCCCACGCACTCGCAGAGTCCAAGCTGACCTCAGCTGAGACGCCCATAGACAGTGATGGAGGTGACACACCATCGACCTGCACAACATCATCGAACTCGAAGTCCTCACCGTCATCCATGAATCGCAGCGGCTCATCCTCGCCGTATTCGTCTGCTGGACCTTCAGGCATCGCCAGGGCGCTCACGTCAAAAACAGGTACCTCGCCGCCTGATACATCGGCATCGGAGCCGACCTCATCATCCGCACCGAGAAAGACCCGCAGTGGCCCGTCATGGCTCTGCTCCGACTCTTCTTCGTCTTCCTGTCTGCGGAAGAGCTCGAGGTCAAACTCGGGCTCTTCGTCTACCAGAGGCGGAGCATCAGCTTGCGGGGGTGCCGGCATGGTTATGCCGGGGATGTCCTCGCTGACCAGGAGCATGCCTGGCTGGCCACTGAAGAGGCGCGATCCGCGTCGTTTGCTCACTGGTTTCTCCGCTGTCGCGCAGGCAGGTCTGCTTAGGACCAAAGCTCCTCAAGGCTGGATGGAATCTTTGACCCATCCGCGATGCCCTGAAGCACCTTGACCTTTTCGGCTTCGATTTGAAGATGCAGACCCTGCGAGGTCGGGATGCTCTGCAGCACCTCCTCGCGAATCAGATGATTGACCGCACGTCGGACGACAAACTGGTCGGCTGGCTCGAGGCCGCGAAACAGGTTGTCGGCTCGGGTGGTCTTCTCGTCTACCACTCCACGGTCGAGCAGCATCTGTGCTGCGACACGAACCAAGGCACGCCCTGGAATGTCATCGTCGATCTTGGGTGCTTTATTGCCCCACCAGGTCTCAACACCCGCAAGCTCGCGAACGCGCTCAATGTCGCCTTCATCAAATGCAAGCGTTCTCGGGAGTCCGCCGACCTGACCCAGGAGACGTGCAACCTCGAAAGGATGCAAATCCAAGCTGGATGCGATCTGAGATACTCGAATCTTCTCGAACAAGTCTAAGGTAGACATAATCAGCCCTCCCCGCCGCTTGAGTCTTCGTCAGGTGCAACCACTTCTGGCTCAACCCACACCATCTGAAGCCGGAGTCGTCCTGCCTCAAACTCGGCAGACTTACCGTTGACTTCATCAATGAGATCATCAAGGACACGGGTCAGGTTGCCCTTGACCTCGGAGTCACCGAGCCAGACCTGTATTGCGAGCGCGTTCTCGTACTCAGCGTACTGAAGCGGCGCATCCGCAGCACCGACCTCTTGCAGCATCTTCCCGACACAACCAACAACGCGGTATGCGATCAGTGATGCCAGATCCTCTGCGCGCTCGCTCCACTTGGAGCAGGTCTCGAATGGTGTCGGAATGATCACCGCGAGTGCCTCTGGCGGTGCGCCGTCTTGCACGTCAATTGATCCCACAATCGCAACGCCGATGCCTTGGGCATCAACAGCCTCAATCTCGGCGGCCATGGCATCAAAGACTGGAGCAAGCTCCTTCTTTACGGTGCCATGGTGTGCCAGAATGGCTTGCTTGTATGTCTTCGGCAGAGAGTCCAGGCCCATCTCGACGTCCTGGAACTCCTCGTACTCTGTCACAAGCTTATTGTACTGGGGCTTATCGATAAGCTCCTGCACTCTGCGCTCACGTGCCTTGACTTGGTCACCGTAGAGCGATCCGCGAGCTGCCACGAGTCCACGGTCACCCGCAAGATTCTTCAGCGCAGTCTCTCGACGTCGCTGTAGCTGCTCACCAGGAAGGCTGGCCTTGTGGGCCTCAACCTCGCCCTTTCGGGTCGCCAGAGATTCGAGCGTCTGCTGACGTTCTTCAATCTCTCGCTGCAGGCGTGCCTGCTCTTCGGTAATTTCGCTGTGCTCTCGGTCCGCCTCAGCGTCCGACTCTTGACGCCAACGATCGATATCCTCGAGGGCTGTCACCAATTTCGGGGTCATTTGTCCCGCTACTGCCGTCATCTGGATTCACCATCCCCTGTGGTTAGTGCCAGTCGTGACCAACGTTCACGACCGCGCACGGAACCATATCAAATAAAAGCCAATCTACCCATTAGGAAAATCGTCACAGTCGCTCCAGCCGCCCTCACCGGACAGTGCAGCCCGCTCTCGAGCGTCAAACAACCGACTCGCATATCGCCCTTCATCGTACCCATGCCACAGATCCGAGATGCCCGCGCGGAGCATCCACTCATTGACGAGCACTTCTTCAGTGCTGTCACTCTCTGGGATCAGATCGCCGTACTGCTCAATGTCCTCGCGGAGCGGATCGTCGACTTCTACAGTAATAAAGACATAGGCCAAGCGGCGACCGAGGTCACCAACACACTCTTCATCAAACTCAAGGCGTATGGTTCGACCGGACAGTGCCCGCTCTATGAAGGCGGACGATTCCTGGGCGTAGCACTCATCCTCAACAATGTCGGGGTTGGTCTCGGCCTTCTCGGGCGTGTCGGGGCCAAGAAGGCGTATGCGCTCCGCGGGACCGTGCGTCTCTTCGCAAGCGACGGTGTCAAAGGTGTCGCCGTCGATGAAGCATCGGACAGTCGCGTTTCGAGGTGCACCCTTGTGGTCAGGATCGGTCTCGTCGCTGATGTCCTGGCACCATTCTGCATCAAACAAGTCGATACGATCCTCAAGCGGCGTACACGCTGAAGCGACAGAAAGCAGAACCAATGGAGCCATTCGCATTCAAACCCCTTAGCACCTCGTGCTCGACAGTGGTACGATTCCAACTCAGGCTAGGCAGAACCCGTGTCCCTCAAACCGGACGATCAGGCGACCGACGAGACGCTCACGCGCCCCGACGATCCCACCGAAGAAGTGCAGAGCGACTCGTGGGTCGTCTCCGCCAGCGGCGTCAGCAAGCGCTTCGACATCTATAAAAACGATCGCGGACGCATGTACGAGTTCTTTGGGCGCCGTACACACCATCGAGAGCACTGGGCCCTCAAGGACGTAGACTTCAAGGTCGCTCGCGGACGAAGTTTCGGCATCATCGGACCCAATGGTGCCGGAAAGTCGACCCTCCTCAAGCTCATCGGAGGCATCACCCGCCCCACAGAAGGCGAGATCCGTGTCCGCGCCCAGCTCTCGACCTTGCTCGACCTCGGCCTTGGCTTTCATCAAAACTTCTCTGGCCGTGAAAACATACGTCTCAACTGCGCACTGCTCGGGATGACCGCGGCACAGGTTGAGGAGCGGATTCCTGCCATCATTAATTTTGCTGAACTGGGAGAGTTCATCGACTACCCGGTCCGGACATACTCGGCGGGAATGAACCTCCGACTCGGCTTCTCTATTGCAGCCCACACCGATGCCGACGTCTTCCTCATCGATGAGGTCTTGGCCGTCGGAGACCAATACTTCCAGCGCCGATGTATCGACAAGATCGAGGAATTTCTTGCTGCGGGCAAGACCATCATCCTCGTCAGTCACGACCTGCACTCAGTGCGCAGCCTCTGCGACGAGGTCCTGTGGCTTGAAGAGGGACAAGTCAGAGCTTTCGGCCCAGCGAAACAGGTGGTCGAGCGATATGTCGACATAGAGCGTGAGCGCTCAGTCGGTGCGGAGGCGAGAAAGGTCCGCCCATTCGTCGCCCCGCTCAAGAACATCCCCACACCAACTTACGAAGCCACAGTTGATGACCCTAAGCTCAAGAAGGCTATCCTAGAGGCGGTCCAAGTTCCGGAACTCCCGGAGCTTGCGAGACAGCACGTGGAGGCTGAAGCCTACGATGTCGTCGATGGCGACACACCAATTGTGCAAGGCACTGGCGAGGTCCGTGTTCTTGAGGTGAAGATTCTGGACGGAGATGGCCGGGACCGTGAGCGGTTCCAGACCGGAGAAGATCTCGTTGTCGCTGTGACCTTCCGAACCACACAGCCCATCGTAAACCCCATCTTTGGCGCAGCGATATACCGCAGCGACGGCGTCTACGTTCATGGTCCGAACTCCAAGTGGGACAACGTGCTCGAGGGTAAATTTCACGGGGTCTACACCTACTTTATCCAGTGGAAGCGCCTCTCTCTCTTGGCAGGCAGGTACCGACTCAGCATCGCAGTCTTTGACCAAGGACATCTCAAGCCCTTTGTCTGGCACAACCAGCTGCATGACTTTGAAGTGGTGACCGACATCGAGGACCACGGAATGGTGCTGATGGAGCACGCCTGGGGCCTCATCACTCACCTCAAGACCTAGCGCGTGAGCAAGGTTCTCCTCATCGGGCGCGGCCCACTCCCCTCGCCCAGCCTTCCTCAGCTCGGCTTCTCCCAGCTACGAACTGCAGCCTTCTACTCGGCACTCCAAGATGCAGGGCACGCGGTCAGGCTCGTCTCACTTGTGTCTGAGATCACGACCTCACCATCTCCGGAATGGTCGGGAGTCGTCGAGGTGATCGAAGAAGGCCCCCGCTGGCTCGACGACATTCGAGATGCAGGAAGCGATGCAGAGATCATTGTGAGCGCCGGACCGTACAACCCAGGTCGAGCGGGCGCCGCAATTGCCGGTGTGCGACCCTTCTGGGCAGACATTCCTGGGGATCCGCTCGCTGAGCTGGCCGCACTCTCTCAGGTGACACCAGGAGGTCTGTCACAGCTTGAGATAGCTGCCGCACACAGTGCAGCGGTTCAGGTGCTCAGTCGCGCAGATGCCATCTCAGTGATCAGCACACCGCAGCGACACGCGACCTTGGGCCAGCTGGGCTTGCTGGGGCGGACCCTTCAGCAAGATGAGGCACCTCCCATCTTCGTGCTTCCCATCACAGCGAGCTTCAATCTCGGACGGGCAGCGCCCAGATCGCCAAAGCCTGGACACCCCCTGGTCTTGGCGCTCAGCGGCGCCTTCAACCCTTGGGTTGATGACCAAGAGATAGCGAGCATCCTTGAGGCCGTCTTTGCCAGGCGGTCAGACCTCAATGTCATCTGCACTGGCGGTGGGATCGAGGGCTTCTACGAGGCCGGCTACGAGCGCTTCAAGGCGTTTGCTGCGAAGCACACCGACCGAATCGAGCTCCTCGGCTGGCTCCCTCATGAAGACATGGCCGCTGCCCTCAAAACAGCCCATGTCGGGCTGTCCATCGACCGACCCGGACCAGAGCCAGAGCTGGGTAGCAGGACGCGGCTGCTCCTGTTTGCTGAGCTTGGGTTGATGCCCATCACCACGGTGCGCTGCGCTCTGACTCAGGCCTGGGCTGATGCTGGCGCACTCATCGAGCTGCCTTTCCAGGACACCCAGGGCGCTGTAGACATCCTCTCGAGCCTACACAGTGATCGCACAGTCACGGCCAACGCACAGCACCAATGCCAGAGCCTGGGTGTGGCAGCGGTCACCGCTCCGCTCACCGCCTGGAGTCAAACACCGCGCAGAACAGCCGAGAGCGTACAGCCAGCAGCCGCACTCGCGGCAGAGCTTGATGCCAGCAGAGACGCGCTCAATCAGCTCTACTCGAGCCCCACCTGGACTGCCTTGAATCGCCTACACACCCTCGGCCAGGCCGCAGTGAGTCGACTCAAAGTGCAATCAGAGTAAACGCGAAGCACATCTCTTCGTTTGTCCGCTCTCCGTACCCAATGTCCTGAGGCACATCGAAGAACTGGTCAGGATTATCGGCTCCGTTGTTCCACGTACACTCAAACCCGAGCGTGTCGCCACCGCTCACAGAGACTGGCTCCTTGAACAGATAGGTCTGCTGGTTGTCGAAATCGTACTGGTCCGCACGCACCAAACACTGACGACCGTCCTCCTCAGTGTCAGCAAACATCTCATAGCCGGACCCAAGAACGTGCATGTGGGGAAACACCGCCAAGATATCGAAGTTGAAGAACTCGGGGAGCTGGAACTCTAAGCCGTCGCTGTAGCTCTCGTCACCTGCTGGAATGTTGAAATTCGTCGTACCCAGGGGGTACATCACGACGCTTCGATCTACTTCATCTGTCGTCCGAAAGGAGTACCCTGACTGGTCAGCCAGCCCGACCACCTCTGGCCCGCTCTGGAAGTAGTGCAACTGCATGACAAGACGATCATTCGGCCCGATACGCATTCCGTAGCCCTCAGGGAATTCCACGGGTAGTGCGCCAGGCGCCCAGCCTGCCACCATGCCATTCACACCGTCAGCCATACCGGCATCGATGCAGTCATAGCCATCTGGACCCGCCTCGTGATCCGGAACCTGGGAGACGTCCTTGGAGAAGAGGACAATGTGGTGAACCATGGACTTCTGATCGACCACAGGTGCAAGCGCCGTGATGTAGACGCTCTCGTCAATCTCAGGGTCGATGACGAAGCACCTGTACTCATTACCTGGATTGGCCTCGTCTTCGAACAGTGGCGTGTAGGGAGTGGGGATACTGAGAACGAGGTCGGCATCCTTCAGCTCGTCTTCGATAGGCTCACGCTCCGGCGCATCCTCCGGGTCGCCCTCAGGCATCCCTTGCTCAATCCAGTTCGCGAAGATGTCACGGGCCTCAACAGGCATCGTCAGGTGCTCGGATCCCACGTAGTCGTTGCATGATGGATCGGAGACTGGGGGCGGCATGTCTCCCGAGTCGATTCGACTCAACATAAACTCAGCGAAGACATTCACCGTCTCCATGTCTTCAAAGTCACCGACACCCAGCCCGCCGTCATTATGACAACGGACGCAGTGCTTATCGAGGAGAGGCTGAACGTCCTCGTGCCAGGTGAGGTCCGATACATCCGCATCCGCATCCGCGTCGGCATCCGCATCCGCATCCGCGTCCGCGTCCGCGTCCGCGTCCGCAATCGCACCATGCTTCTCATCGTCTTGGGAATCTGCGCAAGCCATGACTCCCGCCAAAAGTGCCAGTGTGGTCCATCGCAGCATCTTGATTCTCCTCTCTGCGCGATTGTCGGGCGGAACCCCTGGCGCGCGGTTGCGTAGCAGTCTACCTTTCCATCATGTTCTCCGCTCGCCTATTTGGCACCCCTACCCCTGTGCATCTTTTCATGGTCTTTGCGTTCACCGCAGCTTGTGCCGACAGAAATTCACAGAAGAATCAAGCAGAAGAGACTGGCGAAGCTCTCGAATCCGAAGATGTGGTCGATCTGGTCAGCTTCGATGCCTGGGCCATTCTGGAAGCCAATGAAGATCCTTACCCAGGCCATCGCACAGAGAACCACACCTGTAGCCCTCGCGGTGTCCTGGCAGAAGAAGGCGTGCTCGAGGTCAACACCAATGACTGTGGATACGCAGTGCTCGGCCAGCCCCTCTCAGCAGATATTGAAGCAGGCGACTGGATTGAGTTGATGATGTACCACTCTGCGCTGGCATCAGTCGATGAGCCTGCGGAGGGTCACTTCAGCCTCTGGGTAGGAGACAACCTCTTCTGGGAGCGCACCATCGCCATCCCCGCAGCGCCAGAGATTTATCCCGTGCCTATGCCTGTGACCTGGTCAGCATCAGCGGGTGAACAGGTACGAATACATCTGCACAATCACGGTGGAAACAGCTGGAGGGTCGCCTACCTCAAACGTCTAAGAGGAGAGGCCGTCCCCTCTCGCTGATGACCTAAGGCCGCTCATCGCTTCCGTGGGTCCGCAGCTCCAAACACGCCGTCTTCGCCTCCATGCACCACCTGTACGGACGAGAAGAAGGACATCATCTTGACCGTGTGACCCAATGCCTCGAGGGCTTTTATGGTGTCCGGGCTGGTCGAAGTGTCCACAAACAACAAGTCCGGCGCCCACTGGTGGTGCATTCGCGGCACGCTCACAGCCTCTGCAGCATCCATATCGAAATCGATGATGTTGATGATGGCCTGTAGCGTCGATGTGATGATGAATGGTCCGCCGGATGCACCCACCACAATCCGCTCGCGGCCGTCCGGCGAGATCAGCACGGTCGGACTCATGCTCGAGAGCGGTCTCGCACCAGGCGCCACTGCATTGGCCTCACTACCCACGAGCCCGTAGTGGTTCGGAACGCCAGGCCGAGCAACAAAATCGTCCATCTCATTGTTCAGGAGGACCCCGCTGCTGGGTGCGAAGACACGGCTGGCAAAGGAGGTGTTGATCGTGGTGGTCAACGCCACCGCCATCCCGTCCTTGTCGAGGACCGAGATGTGCTGTGTCCCTCCATCCTTCCCGATGTCTATGGCCGATCCATAGTGTGATGAGGGGAAGGTGCGTGTTGGGTCAAAATCGGCGCGAATCGCTGAGATCCGGTCAGCGGAGAGTAGGCGCTCAACCGGCACATCAATTCTGTCTGGGTCGCCCATCCACCGCGCACGGTCGGCAAAAGCATGCTTCATTGCCTCCGCCATACGGTGATAGAGGGCGGCACTGTTTGAGCCGAGAAGCGCCAGATCAGAAGACTCTAAAGCCCCGAGCACTTGGAGCAGCACGGTTCCGCCAGATGACGGAGGCGGCATTGTGACAATGGTCCAGCCGCGGTAACGCCCCTCCACCGGCTCCCGAACCTTCGGAGTGTAGCCAGAGAGATCCTCTGCAGTGAGAATGCCGCCGTGGGCAGCTACGGCCTCGACGATGTCTGCGGCTACTGCACCATCTGCGAACGCGCGTCCGTTAGAGTCCACCAAGGCCTGCAGCGTCGCTGCGAGGCGCGCACGCCTAACAATGGCCCCGCGAAGTGGAATCTCAGGCTCAGCAAATAGCCCTTGTGAGAGGGCGGGCCCGGCGATGCCTGCATTCTTGAGCGCCTTCGCCAGGTGTGCCTGGACGACAAACCCATCACGAGCAAGCTTGATTGCAGGGTCGGCAACACGCTGTAGCGGAAGGTGCCCCCACCGCTCGTGCAGTGCCAGCAAGCCGGCAGCCTCTCCAGGAATACCAACAGCGAGACCACCCAGACGACTGGCATCCTTAGCTGGCGCCTTCACATACATGTCCTCGGTCGCTGCAGCGGGTGCCTCTTCCCGAAAGTCGAGGACGTATCGCTCACCACCAGGTAAAACGACCACAGCAAAGCCACCGCCACCCAAGCCGCTACCCGCAGGCTGAACAACGCCGACGGCCAAGGCTGCCGCTACGACCGCATCGATGGCATTGCCACCCGCATCCAAGACTTCTGCTCCTGCAGCACTGCCGAGGTCATGGTCAGCAACGACCATCCCGGATCGCGAGAACTGCGGCGCTGGGGCTGCCCCAAGCAAAAACATACATGTCAGGCACAAAAAGAGCTGACGCATCATTAAATCAATGCCCATAGAGCGCTCCACAAGACTGCGACGACTACCTGCAAGCCCCAGAGCTTGATCCCCGCCCGAAAAGCACCTGCTGCAATCAACGGGGCAAGCCCACCAACCGCAACACCAGTAGCCAGTGGGGTGACTATAGACTCCGCTGATAGGGCCATGGACCGATCTGTGATGGCCTGGGCAATCAGCGCCATTGCAGTTGAGTCAGTGAAGGCAGTGAGGAGAGCCGAGGCTGCAACCACCAGCGGCGGCGCCAACCAGCCCAGCAACTCAAAGCTGACCTCTAAACCCTGTGCGGCGAGCTCTGGAGCACCACCCACTATAGCCAGCAGCGCCAGACCGACAGCGCATAGCTGCCAGACTGAACCCGCAAGGTCGATGTGGCCCCTTCGCTCCTGTGCAATCAGTCCGAGCCCAAGAATACCAACAACCAAACCTACTGCAGTCATCCCCGGCAGAGCCGCCACAATAGCCACGCTCATCACGAGACCGACCTTCACCTTGCTGGTTGTCGTGGGCGTAAACAAGTCCTCGATTGACGGACGAACGAGCCAAGCCAGAAGCAGGCCAAGGGGCGCCATAAACAACAATGTAGATGGATTATCTTGTGTCAGCACCAGCATCGCTGGGTCACCAACACGGCCGACCATTCCGCCACCGGCAGCCGCAAGCGCTAATCTCGCTGCCCCCGCAGGTGTCTTTGCTCCTGCACTCAGGATTGCAGCTGCAGGGACCTCTCCGATGCCTGCACCCATGAGGACTGCAGTCAGCCACGGGGGGCCTGGAATGCATATGGGTCCGGCCGTTCTCGCGACAGCGCCAAAGAGAATCCACAGCAGTGTAATCAGCAGAGATTCGCCCATTCCGACACCGAGCGGCACCACCCACAGGTCCTCGAGGCCGAGAATACCGAGCCCAAAGCCGACCGAGATCGAAACACCAAGCAGCACGAGCCCGGCGACCCAGCGCCACCGATACCCAGAGAGTAGCCGCAGCCCAATGAGAGGGGCAGTGGCCGCTACGACCGCTGTGATAATCGAGCTCATTTAGCGACCCGGTCGCTGCGATTGATCACGGGGTTCTCGAGACGCCCAATGCCCTCAACCTCAACAACAACAGTCTGGCCAGCATGCAGCGGCCCCACACCCATCGGGGTGCCCGTGGTGAGTAGATCTCCCGGGTTCAGCGTCATGACATGGGACACAAAGCTAAGCAGTGTGGGCACATCAAAGATCATATCGGACGTGTTTCCGTCCTGTCTCAGCTGGCCGTCCACGAAGCAGCGGACCCGGGTGTTGAGGGGATCAATATCGGTGACAATGACCGGACCTGCTGGGCAGAAGGTATCGAAGCCTTTGGCGCGCGCAAATACGCCATCTGCTCGCTGAAAGTCACGGGCGGTGACGTCGTTGACCGCGGTGTAGCCCGCGACATAATCGAGTGCATCGGCGACCGACACACGGGTCATTGTTTGACCAATCACGACACCAAGCTCGGCCTCGTGATCAACCCGCTCTGTCCCTGGTGGAAGAACGATGGCATCGCCAGTCCCTATCAGGGCGCTGGGCGGCTTCAGAAAGATCTTAGGTCGCTGAGGAATCGCTCGGCCCATCTCCTCGATGTGCCGACGATAGTTACTGCCGATGCCAATAATCTTACTTGGGTTCAACATGTGCTCAGCTCCTTCTTTAGCGCTTCCATACACTCGGTGGGGTCAGCAGTAAACAACAAGAGCCCACGCCAGACCCACCGCTGCCATTGGTAGTCATCGATCCGCCCCTGGGCCACTGCCAGGTGGCACCGAGGGAGCTCGGCTCGGTATGCCTGCCGAAGTTCCTCAAAGAGGACCTCGAACTCCTCCTCATCGGGGCGATAACCAACGAATAAGACCACATTCGCGCGCAGTAGCTTGCGCACATTCCGGCGCTGCTCATCAGTCCAAGCACTCCGCTCATGCGCCTCAGCGGTGGCAACAATGCCGTCACCAAAAGAGCCTCTCAGTCGCACGAGTACGGAGGTATCCTCGCTGGCCTCGGGTATGTCCTCACCTCTCCCGACGACGCTGAGCGCCCTCCCTGCATCCTCGGCGGCCTGCTCGATTAGGGTGTCAAAGGTTGTCGTGAAAATTGTCTTGAAGTGCTCAATGACAAACCTGTGAGCATCTGTGGGCTGCAGGCCATCTGCGCCCACGAGTCCCATCAACATCGATGCGAGACCCGCCTGACCAAGCGTCTCTATCTGCGTGGCCGCCGCAGACTGGACTGATGGTGTAATCGGGACCGGGTTCCGGCCAGGCAGTAGGCGTGGACGGGACCAGCCGAGCGCCTTCGCGAGTGCCCTACCATCACAGATGGTCAAGCCGGCCTCTTCACGCGCCTCGGCAGTAAACCGACTGCCCACAAAGACCAGACACCGACCATCACGGACGGCATCGATCACCTCAACCGGGAGGTTCACGCACCTGCCGCCGCGATCGCCGCCGCTAAGGCCGCCTGATCACGACAGACTGCCCCGACCTGACCGAC
>Ga0315315_10003429_pt1 | contig 14543 bp, 14 predicted proteins | sample M140m3416metaG_FD_203699 | JGI IMG/M metagenome (GOLD analysis project Ga0315315, IMG submission 203699) | Ammonia-oxidizing marine archaeal communities from Monterey Bay, California, United States - M1 40m 3416 | ecosystem: Environmental > Aquatic > Marine > Intertidal zone | place: USA...
GAACGGGAATGGGAATGTGAACCGTTTGAACGGGAATGGGAATGTGAACCGTTTGAACGGGAATGGGAATGTGAACCGTTTGAACGGGAATGGGAATGGGAATGTGAACCGTTTGAACGGGAATGGGAATGTGAACACAGCTCGTAGGAACGAGAACTTGAACACAGCTCGTAGGAACGAGAACTTGAACACAGCTCGCAGGAACGAGAACTTGAACACAGCTCGCAGGAACGTCCCTACCTCTCGTGTAAATTTTCCAAAAGGTGGTCTCTTCATGAAAGATCAGCGGCCAAAATTTCTTAACGGCCGGGTGAGCGCCGTTAAAAAACCCACAGAATCATTATTTACTCGAATTTTCAAACCAAAACAAAAAGACTTTATACCGTCAAGTAAATTTAAAGGTGGTAAGAAGGGATATGTATTTAAAACAGGAAATCAAGGTACTGGGTACTACATAAACGTAGGTGCTGCGGTAGTTCAGGGACCCATGCCAGCACCCAGTGGTGCATCAAACAATGACATAAACGAAGCGATCGAAAAGATCAAGAAACTTCAACTCAGGCGTGAAAAGCTGTTTTTGAATAAAATTGGTACTGGTGGTTTCAGGGTTTCCGATGTGGTGGCGGAGGCTGTAAAATACAAAACTCTCGAGAATGATTTCATCACCAAATTATCAAAGATGACTTTATCTAACACAAATCGAAATACTTTCATCCAACGTATGGCATCCGAAAATCTGGAACAACTTGAGGCTGAAGCTCAGATAAAGTCTGGCAACGTCGTTCAAAACGACGAACAAAAGATGAACACCATACTCGCCACACTCCCGTTCATAAACAACAGTTCTAAGACTAACTTCAAAGCACGCGCCAAGGCTGGAGGCACCAACATTAATAGTCTCATCGAAGAGGCTAAAAAAGAGAACGAGACGAAACGTTCGACATTCATAACCAACCAGAAAACTAAATTTATGGGTATGATCACTAACGTCAAACTTTCCGATGAAGATAAGAATAGTCTTGCAGAAGTCATTGATAATAAAACCAATCTAAATTCTCTAAAAAATCGTGCCAATAAATTGGTCGAGCAACGAATCGCGGAGAAGAAAGCTCTCATGAAACAAAACTTACTCACATATTTGACTCCTCTTAAAATTAATCAAACGAACAAGAATGGATTTCTCAGACGTTTCAATAATGGAGAGAGTATCAGCGTTCTCAAGCGTGTCGCGAAGGAACGTGAAGATGAGGTGGCTCGTAGTGGCAACGAGAATGTGAGGACACGTCTCGTTCGTAATCTCAACACTCTCAATCTGAACGCGCAAAACAAAAACACTATAATGAGTAAGTTTAATAACGGAAATCGTAACGTGACTAAACTCGTCGAGGAGGCGAAGAGACTCAAGAATGAGCGAAATGTAGGTAAAATAGGCACCGAGAGAGAAAGACTGACCGCTCTCGCAAAGCAGCTCGGTGTCGATACAAATTTCTCGAACAACATCTCAAAACTCGACGCACTTAATCAAGTCACTGGTCTTGAACAGAAAATTCGAAACGCTGGTGGAGAGAAGATTAAAGGCACGTTTGCTGAAAAGGTTCAGGCACTTTCAAAGGTTGCTTCGAACATGAATCTGAATGCTAGTATACAATCAAACATTCTCAAACTCAAGAACAACACCGAACTCAATATGATGAAAGTTCGTATCATAGGTGCTGGTAAGCAAAAGTTGTCAAACCGCACTGGATCTTTAGGTGTAAAATTTTCTAGAAACATCGCAAACGTCAACAGTGTTAATAAACTCAAACCTTTACGAAACAGGATAAATAACGCTGGGAGGAATAAGGAGAGTGCCAAGACTCAAAAAGACGCTGCGATTCTCACTGAGAAAAGACAGGAGTTGAAAAATTACATCAATCGAAACATAACCCTTCCCCAAAACAAAAAGAATGCCTTTGTGCGTCAAGTGAACCTAAACTCCACAAATCTCATCGAACTTCGTAAAGAAGTAAACACTGAGATACAGTCGATAAAGAACACTAAGCGCACAAAGAATTTGGATGAACTCGAGCGGTATCTTCAACCACTTAACATCAATAAATCCAAGTTCATTCAACGTTTCAAAAACTCTAACATTTCATTGGAGAACATCAAGGTGGCCATCAATAAGGAGGTGACCATCAAAGGTGACCTAAACAGTAAGAAACGCACTCTATCTAGCAAGATAGACGAAGCTAAAACGTACAACGTTGCATTCAATTTCAACACGAACACATCCCCATTGAACTCTCCCGAGAAGGTTGAAGAACTTAATCGAAGGGTTGATAAGGTCATAGAGAGTGTAATCAATAAGGGGCGGAATACACTATCGAACAAGATCATTAATACCAATGTGAAAAATGATTTCATGAACAAAGTGACCGCTGCGAAAACACTCAAAAATCTCAAAAATATTGGAACCCAAATTAATGCTGCCATTGCTTCGAAAAAGGCTGCAAAGAATGTAGAAATTACTAAATACATGAAAAATATGGGACTCGATAATACAAACATTCAACTCGTCGCGGCTCGCAATCTCAGTCTAAATGACAGCCGTCAGATGGCGAATGATATTTTGGATAAGAAGAAGAGACTGGAACTTACCAAACTTCTCGATGAAAAGAAAGTTCCAGTCGCTGACAGAAAACAATTTTATAATAAAATCTCTAAAAATTCTAACATCCGTACTATCGAGAAAAATGTTGAAAATTATTTGATACAAAAATCGAGAGAAACACTTTCGAATATTACACAAGTTCTGAATAAATATAACTTAAAAAAGGAGGATCGTGAAGCTATACTGAAGAATTGGGATTACTACGAGAATATGTCCGTTCTTAATGTGAAAAATAAAGCATCAACTCTCTCAAATGAATTCAAAAAAGAAAAAAGTACTGCTCTCCGTCGATACCTTACAGATGAACTTAAACTCAAACAGAATGATGTTGAGACGGTCATGAAGAATTTCAATCTTAATCCCCGAAACATGAATGCTTTACGCACAAAGGCTACTACACTCAAAAACGTCTCAAGTGAAAAAAATCGTATCACGGAGCGTATTCGAAAAGCTCGTAATGAAAATGGTCTAAATCTCAAGTTTAATGTGAATAAAATCAAATCCATGAACAACGCGAAGAATCTCAACGCTAAGATTAACCAAGCCTATATAGGTAAGGCTAAGAAGAATCTTTCTAGACGCGCACTCAATAGGAACGTCAATGTATCCGATGAACTTAACGCCATCAAAACCATGAATAACGTACAAAAACTAAAGAACAAACTTAACGGTCTTATCGGGGGTAAAAAACAAGAAGATCTTAAAAAACTTGAAGAAGTAATTAAAAATTTGAATCAAGAAAATAAGAATCGTTTCTTACAAAAGTTTAAAAATCAAAACAATTCTTTGGGTAATATCTTAGAAAATGTTCAAACGTTTAAGAATGTCCTCACGAAACAAAAGTTTGAAGGTCAGAAACAAGAACTTTATAAATACATCAATGAAACCCTCAACCTCGACGTGAAGAATCGTAATTCTATCATGTTTGAATTCAATACATCTAAAAATTTGAATGTAATGAAACAAAAGGCGAATGCTATTAAGAAGTCTCGGAACATCGAGAAAATTGCGACTAGTCGTAAAAAACTCGAGAATATTTTGAAACCATTGAACCTTAGCCAGGAAAATAAAAATTCTATACTCACCAAATACGATAAACAACCAGGTAATATAGAGATGTTTGAAACAAACGCTAAATCTCTTATTCAACAAAGAAAGAATGAGAGTCGCGCCGGTGAGCGTGAAGAACTTATGCGTTTCATGAACAATTTGGGTCTTTCGAATCAAAACAAAAATATGATTGTTGGATATTTTAATCAGTCACCAAACAAAACCTTGAAGTCTTCGAAGAATAACGCGACATCTATGAAGAAAACTCGTCAAGAAGAGAAACTCGAGAACACGTTTAATAATTTAGCGAATCTCACCAATGACGACAAGTCTAAGTTACGTATGGAAGTCAAGTCGGGTGTGAACGTCAATACGGTCATCAACTCTGCGAAACGTCTCAACTCGAATATAAAGGCGAAAAAGGTGGTTGAACAAAATGTCATCAACTACGTGACCTCTAAGAATCTCGGTCAAAATGGAGAGAAGCTCATCAAAAACTTTAGGAACGGTCTTCTCACACAAGAAAAGGTCAAAGAGGAGGCTGACAAGAAGCGAGCGTCTATGAACGCCAGCATCGTCGCGAATAAAAAGGCGAGACTTCGTAATTTTATGAAGAACACACTTTTAACCAACCCTACCAAAAACAAGTACTTAGAACGTGTTGGTCTCAATACGAACCTGAGTACCATCGAGAAAAATATTCAAAAAGATGATGAAGAACTCAAAAGTAAACGCAATACATTTGCTCGCAAACAAGCTGAATTGACTACCTATCTCAATGGTCTCATAAGTCTGACTAAAGACCAAAAATCAAAACTCGTGAGTAAAATAAAGAATAATACCACAAACATAGAACGTATCAAAAGTGAAGGTAAAAAAATTGATGAACAAATGAAGAAGGCTACTAAGAAAGATTTGAGTGCCGTCAGGGAGGCTGCGAGGAGAGCGGCGGAGGAAAACAAGTTCAACGCGGCGGGAGCTCAGAATGCTTACCTGAAAAAAGCGAAAGAAGAGGTGGATAAAGTCGCGAGAAATAATTTCAACGCGACCGCAGCACTCGAACTCCTGAACCGTAATCGAAACATTGCTGATTTACGTGCTTCAGTGAACAAATCTTCTTTACCTACATCGGTCAAACAACGATACATTAAACAAATTGAAAAGCCGGGTACAAATCTGAAACCAATTCGAAACTTACTAGAGTTGGATGAGAAACGTGTCATAGTATCCAACGCAGCTAAGAAAAAATTCGGACCCTTGTATCGCCTGTCCAAGTGGAAACCGATCATAGATAATGCGAAATCTGTTACAGCTTTAGAAACCATCAACAAAAATCTCAAAAATAGGATTGAGTTGGAGGGTGAATTAAAGAGTAGTAAGATTCCCTCCAAGAGGAATTTACTAGGAAAGGTGATGCGAAGCAATATGAAGGTCAAGAACTTACGTAGAACGTTCGAAAAGGAACTGAACAACGTGACTAAACGTATGAATTTTGAAAAGAATACCAGTGTTTCTGAATTATACGTACCCGAAACCAACTTTAAAGGTAAAAAATTCAAGGTTAGTGACGTGAATCCACTCGCTCTTGAGATTTTAAATCGTGGAAGCGCCATTAGTACGGTCAACAGGCTCAAGAAGATTTCCCAGAAAGCAAAAACGAATTACAAGGCGCAGATAAAGCAAGCAAAATCGAACGCTGAACTCGAAAATATTAAAACGCGAGCGACACAAAACGACAACGCTATTCGTATGAGTGAAAAAAAAGCTAAAGCACTAAAGGCGGTAGAAAAGGCAGCGAATGCGTATGTGGCGGCGAGGAAACCAAAGCCCCCTAATACACCCAGGAAACTTCGTAAAAACATGGAAGAGAGGGCAACTATGATGAATAAATCTAGCTATCAAGCTAAAATTAACAGTCGAAACTTTAAGATTCCAAAGAACCGAAAGAAAATATTCACCAGTCGTATTCAAAGGGCGACAACCTTGGGTCAAGTTCTGAAGGCATATGAAAATGCTCAAAGTGAACTACCTAAGTAAACACCAAAATATGTAAAAAGTAACTAAAATGAATCACCCCGACGACGACTGTACCGTGATTACCGACATGCCTCTCCGCGACGAGGTTGTCGGTTTCATCGAAAAAGGTCTCCACCGTGATATGACTGAGGAAGATGTAGAGAATTGGTGTGGGAACAACCTCGACGGTCTCGCATCCATATACGAAAAGTATCGGGATACATACTTGTCATACGGGCAGGCCGAAATAACTCTCTTTTTTACACAAACTGTATACGGTCGTGAGGATGCGATGGATATTATTGGTGCTTTCGTAGATGGATTGTAATTTAAAGAAATAAACTTCCTTTAAACTAATGGAAAACTGTGATGTTTGTTGTGAAAAACTAAACAAGATAAATCACAAAAAAGTTAAGTGTCCTTTTTGTGATTTAACGAGTTGTAGAACCTGTTCCCAAAGATATATACTCGAATCTTTTGAAGATCCACATTGTATGGGATGTAAAACATCGTGGAATCGAGAATTTGTAGATTCATTCTGTACCAAGTACTTTAGAAATACAGAGTTGAAGCGTCATCGTGAGAATGTTCTTTTTGAGAGGGAGAGAGCACGTATGCCTGAAACTCAACCCGAAGTTGAACGTATCCAACACATGCGTCGGTTACGGCGGATCATTCGCCAACAAAAGGAAAAACTCATAGAACTTCATAATCGCCACCGAACATTCGAAGTTGATACTCCAATACCACCAGAAATTAGAACACTTTACAGGGATATGGAAAATACGTACCGACATATGGAAGAATTGAGAAATGGTGGAACGTTTATAGATAATGAACCCCGAAAATTTGTGCGTCAATGTCCCATAGAAGAATGTAAAGGATTTCTAAATGAAGAGTGGTACTGTGGATTATGTACAAACAAGTTCTGCAAAGATTGTAATGAACCACTCGTTCCCGATCATGTGTGTGATCCGGAGACTGTAAAGACGATGAAACTACTCAACAAGGATAGTAAATCATGTCCAAAATGTGGAACTGTCATACATAAGACGAGTGGATGTGCTCAGATGTGGTGCATTTCATGTCACACGGCATTCAATTGGCGAACAGGAGAGATTGAGACTGGTCGGATACATAATCCACATTTCATCGAATTCAAAAAGAAGACGTCAATGTCTAGGGAACATGGAGATATTCCGTGTGGTGGTATTCCATCTTTTAGGGAGCTTCGTGAAATTCGAGCGACGAATGAAATACTTCAATACGCTATGGTTATACATCAAATGGAACAGGAAAATATGTACATAGATTTAAGACCGGTTGACAACACACATCTTCGTATAGCGTACATGCTTAACGATATAGGTGAGAATGATTTAAGAAATTTCTTACAGCGTCAAGAAAAATTTAAAGACAAAGGTAGGGATCTTTCTAATATTTTTGAGATGATGGCGAACACAGGTGGTGATCTCCTTCGTCAATATGTCATAGAACCTGAGAGACATGATGAAATTATCAACCTTTTACAAAAAATTATTGAATACGGAAATGAAATTTTCGAAACGATTCGAAAACGATACAATTGTAGACTTCCTCGAAATATTTTTATATGAATACAATAAGATGCTACTTATTATTCTCTTTCTGATCTTGTTGGTCATTTTCCTATTACCCGTGTATCCACGACCTAGGATATTTCACGATTTTATTACACCTCAAGAGCGAAAGCATATCATAGAAACGGCAAGTAAATATCTAAAACCTTCGAAAGTCTCGGAAGATGGAAGCATAGATGAAACCGTTCGTAAAAGTGAAACGGCTTGGTTGGATCGTGAAGATCCAGTGGTCGACGCAGTCATGCGTAGATGTTTAAAACAGACAGACAGACCTATTGGTAATTGTGAAAATTTACAGGTTCTTAAATACAAACCAGGTGGTCACTACTCTCCACACCAAGATTGCTTCAATAATGACAAAAATCCGAGAATGTATACATTCATTCTCGCACTCAATGATGACTACGAGGGTGGTGAAACAGTTTTCCCAAATATAGGTAAAAGATATAAACTCAAGGCTGGTGATGCTCTATTTTTTGATACAATCGACAACTACGAGCTCATGACGTCCAAAGCTTTACACGGTGGGGAACCTGTAAAGAATGGTGAAAAATGGATATGCAATTTATGGGTGAGGAAGTATCCTTATGCCTGAACCTCACCCCTTTCAATAAGCTTCTTACGATTTTCAAGGTGAAGTCCTTCAACTTCAGACTTATTTTGTGCCGCGTAGGGTACCGCATAACCCTCATCACACATCCACTTGTTCACATTGGTCCATACACCATCCTCTGAAACCCAAACCTCTGCGAGTACGCGTCCAAACTTACCCCTGGAATCCGCCTCCGGGCATCTGAGTTCGATTTCAACGTCATCCTTCTCAGATGCAACAGCCTTGAGACACCAATCCTTTAGCTTTTTCTTCGAGAGAAGACCAAAGACCTTCTCCTCCTTGTCAGATGTACGGGACTCTGGTGTGTCAATCCCTAGAAGACGAACGCGCTGCTTTGTGCATACGTCAAAACCTAGATCAATGTTTACATCAATTGTGTCACCATCGACAACCTTCTCAAGGGAAGAGACCCGGTACTTGAAATTACAAGCTTCAACGTTATAAGATGACATCTTATATCTAATTGTAAACTTAAAACTTTAATACCCTCATATGTTAGATGAAGTGTTTGGCTACTTTTTCTGAAAACAGTCTGTACAAAATAAAACTAGCAAAGACTCGTAGGAATGTCCTTGAATCTATATACCAACGACCAAGTATCGTAGAGGTGAGACCAATTAAGGAGAATCTGAGACTTCGTTTACGCTTCACAGAAGCGATAAAAGAAGCACAGGAGATGTGTGAAATAGATAAGAATTCATCTGAGTGTCATTGGGCCTGGTATGAAGTGGATGAATTAGAAGATGCTATACTACGTCTATATCCCGATAGACCGTAACAATTGGGGGGTCGTCGTCGTACCCATAATAACGAATTGATACTCCAAAAAGTTTCATCATCTCTGGATCAATTTTTTCGTTAATTTCTCTTTTCCAATTTTTTACAGTGGTTTGAAAATATTCAATTCCATTATCTGAAAATACACAAATACGCATGAATGGTCTACTACGCACCTTTCTCATATATTCGTGTACAGCCTCAGGTAAAGGTGATGCCCTCATGTACGCTGATTTAAGGATATTAATAACGTAGTATCCGTGTGAATCACAAATTATATTGACTTGCATTTCAGGAAACCCTTTGATAAATGCGTCGAAATCCGCATTACTGGGGAGGGTTGTGAAAACAGGTGTATTTTGACATATAGTCCCATCATGATGACCAATACCTGGATGTGTGTGAAATGACATTTCAGAATACCAAACTCTATCGATTTCAGGACCTTCGACTCTGTTTCGTTTTTTTGATGTGACAATTTTTGGTTTACTAAACTCAAAATTTTTGTATTTAATATTACCCGCAAATTCCCATTGTTTGACATAAGACAACTTACTCACTTCTTTCAAATCATGAACTACTTCACGAGAAAGTTTTATTCTCTTCTTTCTTATTGCCATATTTGGGCGCACTATTCTAAATTTCATTGACACTACCTGTTATACACTGAGAATTTAACGTGTATTGTTTTTAACTATTATTTACTTTTTAAGAATACGTGTATGCGCACGCACATACACGACACGACCCGATCTCTTGGGAACCTTCTTCTTGCGAGGTTTCTTGTTGATGTTCATGGGTACTGGACCGTTGTTATTGTTGATGTTCATGGGTACTGGACCGTTGGTCTTGTTCTTGTTGATGTTCATGGGACTTGCCATATTTATAGTATATAGAGAAAAAAAGGTAGTCGTATCTAATGATAGAGAAATGGATGAAAGAGATCTACACTGAATTGGGACCGGGACATAGTGAGCGAGTGTACCATAACGCAGTCGAGGTCTTGCTGAGGGAGAAAAATATCAAGTATGAATCTGAGCGCATCATACCTGTGGTGTTCAGGGGTCATGTCATAGGCAACGTGAGGGCTGACATCATCATCGATGGACGGTGTGTACTCGAATTCAAAACGATTCGGACCCTGGGAGATGGGGCGGAGTTACAGGCGCATAATTATCTTCGTCTGACTGGTCTGAATCTTGCGTATCTGATAAATTTTCCACCTCACTCTGGTCGGGAGGTGGAGGTGAAAAAGATTGTGCAAGGACCATCAAAGGAAGAACTCGAGCAAGAATTCGGTAAAATTCTCGACCATCATCGTAGTGTGTCTGCGGATCTATCACAACTGCTTCCAGGAGTTCCCGAGCCTGGGATAGATGATGCTTAGCCTGTTCGATACAGTAGTGCACAGCTGGCTCTGTTGACGCCATATGGTTAAAGTGTGGGAGTACATGAGTTTCCAAGTCGTAAAGTGCACACAATGTGTGTTCCTCATCGGGTGTCATTTTTCGTATATTTGAATACATTGTTATTCGACTTAGGGAGTTGATATGCGGGCACTGAACCATTGGGTGGTTTCTTACAATAAATTCGACAATCGCAATTTTGACGTGTGCATAAAAGGTCTTTCTTGTTTGCATAACATCGTATTGGTAACATATAGTCTTTCATCATGTAACGTATAATTCGATCAATGAAAATCATTTCATAAATTTACCTTTAACCCAATCTCTATCCTCTTTAAAAATTTTAGACAATTTGGAATCCTTATTCTTAAAGAGTATCATGAGTACGTTGAGACGCCTAAAGAGACCGAGTGGGGGTTCCCCGGCTCGCACGACACGCATGAGCGCACGGTGTCGTGCGAGTTTGGACTTTTCTTTGACATCCTCGTACCCATGTGCGCTGAGGATACCGGAGTTACTGAGAGGAATGCGGACGACCATTTAGTATGTCCGCATTTTTATTTTTCGGGGGTACACAATCGACATATTCTCAGTCGATCGAAACATTTCATACATAAAAAGTGTTCACACTTGCGAAACTTGACACATTCACCCGTCACTTGACAGTCTGGACACTCGTCATTCTTGAACTCTAATATTTCGTTTTTAAATCTCCAAAAACACGATGTACAAACCTTTAGTCCGGGTCGCATGGATTTACCACAAATCTTGAAATTCGGGCAAGTCATATAATTAGACTGTCGGAATAAATTCCCACCGAAGATCGTGGCAAATTTTTTTCCATATGACATCTTGTTGATATAACTTCTCCTTCGATTTCAAAAGTGGAAAGTATTGGAGATATTTATCTTCGCTCAAAAGTTCGCAAAATTTGTAGAGTACATATGAATATGAAAGGAAATTCTTACGTTCTGTCGGACAATTATTATCGAAAGGTTTTTGTATATCTTTGAACATAATCCTGAGATATTCTTCCAATTCTTGGGGCATCGATGGGGGTTTAATTCCGTTCAAAATATTTGTGATGTACGGAACATGTTCATAGTATTTGTTTAATCGAAGCTTCTTAAGTAGTCCTCTAATTTTGGCGTGTGTGATGTCTTCCAATTTTTTGATTTTTATCTTTTTGAGTTCACTTCTCAATTGTTCTATGACCTCATTGGGTATTGTGGTCATCTCTTGTGCTTGAAATTGTGACAACCATTCATTGAAATGGTTTTCCCTCTTGTATGAATAGTTAATAACCTTCTCTGAAGTTTCCTGTTCTTCTTTGTATGTAAGTTCTTCACTGATGAGTGTAGCTATGATCACACCACACGAGTCACACACGAGATCACTCGTGTCATGGAAGTGGAGTAGATTACTATCTGGACAAGTTTTACATTTGTCTGTGATTTTTTCCATTGGTTTCGCTATATTCTGTTTTTCAACTTCAATCAGATAATCTGTGAAAATATCTTTCCTCTTGAGACCAACCGTCTCTTTTACATTAAAAATATTATCAGTGTTTGAAATATCTTCACCCTCATCGGTATGTTGATTCATATATGGCATACAGTTCATGATGTAATCAGCCATTTCAGATTCATATTTATTTTTACTTTTTGGATCTTGCTTTATTTTTTCAGTCCATTCTTCTATTCGGTTGTTATATCTACTTAAAAAATTACCTTCCATTCTTATAAAGAAATGCTCATTAAACTTTTAAGTAGTATTTTATTCTTTTACAAATATCTTACTACACCAAGAGATTACTCTATTATCTCAGAGGAGATAGAATATGCAGTCGATCATGATATGAAATATCATATTGAAGATGACTTTTGGTTAAATGAAAGTAAAGATTGGGAAGATGAAATATTAGATGAGTATTATCTGAACGTAACGGGTAAAAAATTTAGACACACGATGGTTCCCCAAAATATTAAATGGATTATTCTTCGTGTGAGATACTACTTCAATGGTAAGCAGCATACAGCAATTTCGAATGATATTGATTTTAAACCTGGTGACAACGAGGACGAATCGATGCATTTTAGCGTCCCATTCACTAGTGCGTGGGTGGTCGATCATGACGATAAACCAGTACGAAACATTACTGAAAAGGTGAAGCGGTACAGTGGACCAAGAAATGATTTTCATGGACAAAAGGTTTCACTCGAAGATTTTTTATATTATGATAGAGATGTTCTCGAAAAACAGTTCCCTAAAATTATTCTCAAAGGTACACTCGGTTTGCAAAAGGTTGTATCAACATTAGATGGTTTCACTACTGATCTTCAGATACCTTAGTCGCTAGGTAAAATTTGAGTTCACCTAAATTGGCTACATTATACTTTAGAATCAAAAATCGATTTCCAATTTCCTGTATAATTTGCACAGACGCACACATACTCGTCGCCTTTGTAAAGATATTCATATACTTCAGACTGTATAAACCCGTGATTATCGGACTTTCATCGGGACATTCAATCGTCGTCTCTTGGTTAGCAAAGTCACCATCACATTTTAAGTGGATATTTTTACCATCTCGACGAATTTCAATGTCTGTACCAATGTTAGACATATCTCGACATAGTCTTTGAAAATCTGCCGATGGAAGTGTAGTTACGGTTGTCATTTCAACTATGGGAACTTCGATACGACTTTCATTGATGTCCAATAATTTCAACTGAAATTTGGAATTTGTTTTTTTAGTCTCACTTATAATTTCAATATCCATATATTCCTTTGAGTTGATGGCTATTTTGAGAACATCGTTGTTTGTGATTGTCTTTAGAAGTTTAAAGGTGTTTGAGATGTTAATACCAGCGATGATCTCCTCCTGATCACAATGATATTCCTCAAAGTTGTCAGCGGCGAGAAACATATCAATAAGAGATGTCCTCGCCGTATCCAATGTGACGATATACATCCCATCTGGTTTAAAATATATATTCACATCGTTAAGAATATCTTTGAGTACTTCAAATGTGGACTTAAAAGCTGAAGCTTGTATCGTCACAAGTTTCATGTCTATTTTGAAATATGTGTTACATCTTTAAATCTGTATATGTGACACCCTTTGATACATCTCGATTGATTTTTTCTTCGAGTTCTTTCGTCATTGCAGGTTGAAGGGATTGACCGTATTCATCAAGACGAAACATATCACCGACAGTTTCTCCACCATCAAGACTGGTCATGGAACAACTAAACGCCCCAATACCAGAATGCTCAACCTCCCTTTTCGGTAAGAGGGAATCTAACCAATTCTTGATCTCATTTCCAACGAGAATTTTACCATTCTTCGTAAGCATAGTGGGAACACGGTTAATCTTATTTCTATAGTTTGGTGGTATACCCTGTGTATTGATGTTATGAAAATGAATGAGCTGCTTCAGCTGGGGAACTTTATTCACATACTCTATAACATCCATAGAATGTTTGCATCTCGGACTGTAGATCAGGAGCGACATCTATTATGTATATGGTATTTAGTAAAAAAAAATTAACGCATTATAGTAAATATGAATTACTTGATTGTGATCATTCTTCTCATTGTGGTGATTTTTCTCACGACTTCTCGTGAATCTTTCACCGAGGCATTTGGTTTATCAGGGTACACGAAACCAGTTGGTACGGTAAAGTTGACCGATCCCAGACCGGATCTTTCTAAATACACTGAAGTTGAAGCCAGTGTTGACAACGACAACATCGAAGAGTTTGTACTCCAAGCCAACAAAGAAATATCCAGGCGTACTGGTATTTGTACGTATATCATAGAAACTACTGCCATTCGTCACTATAAAGGCGAAGAGAAGGACATTTATGAATGTATGTTTATGGCCGTTAAGAAGGATGGTTTCTCATTTGGTTTCTCGGTCGTCGCTTCGTATGAGGTTGAAAATGGAAAGGTTCGTATCGTGTCGCTTCGATCCCAACCTCTTGGTGTGGATGTACCCAGTGACGTCTCCGCCTTTTCCGACGGTTCTCCAGGTAAGGAGTTTCTAGACTACAAACTAGTCAAAGAAATCACTTCTCCCACCAAGGCTGAGTTGGATTCGGTAAAAAATAAATTGCAGTAATTGTAATGATCAGCATCGATGATGTAACGAAGATTGATGTAAAGAGAAAACAACTGCGAAAGGAAATTTACATAAAAATTTATGAACAATTTTCAAGTAAAATCAAACAGTCTGTAGAGTATGGTCATAAACAGATCTTCCTGACAGTTCCATCATTTCTTTTAGGATATCCAGTGTTCGACAGAAATGCTGCGGCGAAATATATAGCTCGACAATTTACTCTAGGTGGATTTACTGTAAAACAAGTGAGTGACTACGATATTTATGTATCGTGGTTCGTTC
>Ga0315315_10003430_pt1 | contig 14542 bp, 13 predicted proteins | sample M140m3416metaG_FD_203699 | JGI IMG/M metagenome (GOLD analysis project Ga0315315, IMG submission 203699) | Ammonia-oxidizing marine archaeal communities from Monterey Bay, California, United States - M1 40m 3416 | ecosystem: Environmental > Aquatic > Marine > Intertidal zone | place: USA...
ATGTGCTTACAGCTGCCAACACTTTAGCTGACGAAGATGGTATGGGTGCAGTAACTTACCAATGGCAAAGAGATAATGTCAATATTGCTGGAGCAACTGGTCCAACATATAGATTGGTGGGAGATGATAATGGAAAAGATATTAGAGTTGTTGCATCTTATACTGATTCTCATAGTAATCAACATTCAGTAACTAGTGCTACACAATCAATTACTGCACCAACAGTTACTATTTCAGGAACAGCACAGGAAGATGAAGTATTAACAGCAGCTACCCCAGATTTTGAGGGAACTATTACATATGAATGGTATCGCGATGGTGTCAACACAGGAAGTATTCAGGGACCTAATAACACAAACACATATACATTAACTCAAGCAGAGGTTGGTCATGTTATATTTGTAAAAGCAGTTTCACACCATGATAACACATATGATGTTCAAAGTACTAGTACAGCAACAGTAGCGAATGTAAATGATAATCCAAGTGGGACAGTAACTTTTACTGGAACGTCGGAAGTATCAAATGTGCTTACAGCTGCCAACACTTTAGCTGACGAAGATGGTATGGGTGCAGTAACTTACCAATGGCAAAGTAGTGTAGCGAATGCCAATGATTTTTCAAATATTACAAATGCTACTGCAAACACATATACGTTATTAAGTTCTGATGCGAATAAAGATATTAGAGTTAACGCATTATATACAGATACTCCTTTGAATAATGCTGGTACAGCCACAGTTGTTTCTTCCGCTTCTTTATCAGTAACAAATCCAACAATAACAATTACTGGAACAGTAACAGAAGATCAACAATTATCGGTAGATTTGGGCACATTACAGGGAACTGTTACATACCAATGGCAACATAAAGAAAGTGGAAATTTCGTTGATGTCGTCGGTGCAACAAGTGCAACATATACTTTAGATCAAACAAATGTCGGAAAAGAAATGAAAGTTCTTGTTAACACGGATGTTACAGGAGTAAATCAATTAGCAAGTGGTGCAACAATTCAAGTTGTAAATGTTAATGATAGTCCCACGGGCGCAGTAACTATTTCTGGAACGTCGGAAGTATCAAATGTGCTTACAGCTGCCAACACTTTAGCTGACGAAGATGGGCCAAGTCCTTTAGTAGTAACTTACCAATGGCAAAGAGATAATGTCAATATTGCTGGAGCAACTAATGGAACATATGTATTAGTATCAGCTGATGCGAATAAAGATATTACTGTTGTTGCATCTTATACTGATTCTCATAGTAATCAACATTCAGTAACTAGTGATACACAATCAATTACTGCACCAACAATTTCTATTTCAGGAACAGCACAGGAAGATGTTGAATTAACGGCTAGCCATGGTAATATGTTAGGTACTATAGCCTACCAATGGATTGCAGGAGAAGTAGATATTGCTGGGGCAACAAATCAAACATTTACTCCAACACAAAACGAAGTAGGTAAGACAATTAAAGTTAGAGTAACTGCAACGAATGTACCAAATGCAAATGGTGAGATTATTCCCTACACGAGTCCTGCAACGGGGCAAACTATTAATGTAAATGATAGTCCCACGGGCGCAGTAACCATTGATGGAACATTTGAACAGGGACAAACATTAACAGCAAACACAACAAATATTGCTGATGAAGATGGTTTGGGAGCATTTAGTTATCAATGGAAACATTCAGCAGCCAATGGTCAAATGACCAATATATCTGGAGCAACAAATTCAACATATGTATTACAATCTACTGATGTGGGAAGAAAAATTAATGTAACTGTTACATACACTGATACCCCTTTGAATAATACGGGAACAGGTGAATCATTAACAAGTGTTTCAACAGGTGCTACAAGAGTTAAACAGCAGGTAGGATCAGTAACAACGTCTGGTGGATCTGCAAACGCTGCTGGAACAGCAGAAATAGCCAATAAATGGAATACACATAATACATCATTAAATATTGTCGTACCGGTGGTAGATGATAATTCGTTGGTTGGCGGTACAATTCAACCAAGAATTAAAGTTGGAAATAATGCTTTTGAAAATGTGGGTACCGCTCATACAATTGTATCCGGTGATAAGGATGCTGGCAGTGTTAGTATTAATGTATTAGAAGCTGCAATAGAAGGTGCTACAAATTACGCAGATACTGCTGTATTAAGCTTTAATGTGGTTATTGTAGATGCGGATAATTTCTCGACTGGTGATAATTTAACAAGTGCAACAACATTAACAGTTGATGTAACAGTACCAACTGTTAGTAGTTTTGTATTATCTGAAACATCATTGAGAACAGGTGGTGCAGCTACAGTAACATTAACTTTCGCGGAAGCTGTAACAAATTTCTCAAGTGCAGATGATATTACATATGATACGAATGTAGGAACATTGGGTACTATGAGTTCCACCGACGGTGGTCAAACATGGACAGGAACATTCACACCATTTAGTAATATTCAAGATACAACTAATATTTTAACTCTTTCAACAAATTACACAGATGTAGCGGGAAATACAGGTGTAGGAAATACAACAGCTAACTTTGAAATAGATACAGGCAGTGGTACCCAATATCCACAAAATATTGATATCCCATTGATTTTTGATATGTCTGGTAATGCTACGGTATTCGGAGAAGATGTTGTAGAGGATATTGTTACAAACCATATGAAATTAAAATATACTGCATCAACATCCCAGAGTACAAATTTCATTAATGCTTTTAAAAACATTTACTACACAGATTCTAGTGTCGCAGGTGAAGCAAATGGCGTTTTATTCTATAAGAATTTCGCCGATAGTAGTGATGGTGGGTTAGGTACAATTATTCAACATTTATTATTCCATAGTACAGCTCATCAACATGCCGGTACTACAAAAGAAGAAAATTATGGTAAAGATGCTAACAACAACTATGGTATTCCAATAGGATCTACACAAACTAGTACAAGTAATCATGATGGTACTGCATCTAACCAAAGCACTAATTATTATAGTGGAAGTATGATTGATAATGTAGGTGCTACATTTAGTAAAATTCTTATTAGAGTTGCTTGTGCGCATTTAATGGGTCATCCATTTAGTCAGGCGTTTATTCAAGAAAATACCGTACAAGCTGATTTATTAGCATGTGATATAAATGGGCAAGTAAGATCATCTTTTCAATTTGATGATAATGGTACTTCTACTGGTACTACTCTTAAACAAGTATCAACTGCTGTAGGTGCAGAACACCTTAAGTCAGATGGTAGAACTAATAATGTATTGCAAACAATATATGAACAACTTTTAAGAGTTAATCTTGCCGAACATTCGTTATCTGATACTAGTGGTAACCCACCATCTTCGGCTAGTAGTGAAAATTATGGTATATTAAGAGAATTAACATTTAAGGCAGGAAATGTTATAACATTATATATTCGCCCCAGATTATTTTTCAAAATTGATCTTTTAGCAGGTTCGGGTGCTGGTCCCAACCCAAGTATTCAAAATGCTTTAGGAAATTCTGTAGCAACAAATGATGGCACAGGAAATCCAACTGCAACAAATAATACAATGTCAACAACACAAAAGATTTTTAATTCCATATTTAGCACAAATACTGGGGAAAATGCCAAATTTCATAAAGAGAATTCACCAGAAGGTTTCAAATGGTTAGCTGGTCGCGGAACAGCAGATGCGGGTGATGCTGCGTTAAATCAATGGCAAACAAATTTGAAAATAAGTGATGTACAAAGTGAATTAGATGATCCTACCCCGGGCAACAGACAAGCTATGTTAGATGGTCATATTTGGAAATTAGATATAACTCTTACCTAAATAAATTATCCAATTTAAAATTTTAGAATAAAATATCTGAAAAAAAAATAATATTTAGATATTTTATAAAATGACGAGCATTCAAATCCCAATGATTTTTGATGTATCTGGTGGAGCAATTGTTTATGGCGAAGAAATATCTGGAGATATCATAACACCTCATTTAATTCTTGAAATTGATGCAAGAGCAGGACACCAAACCGACGGCACAAGCAAGGCGGTCGCTTTCATAGATGCGATGAAGAGGATAAAATATAGTGATTCAGGAGAAAGCACCGATGCAGATGGTGTTGTGTTTTATGCTGGTGCACCCTCCACGGTGGCGGCAATTGCCGGGACTGCCGCTGTCAATACTGATGGTAACGAGAATGCGGGCACCGCCGTTGCTGAGCTAACAACAGCAATAAAAAACTTGTTATTAACTTTGAATATGACGCATCCGTCGGGGGGGACCGACAAATTTGGGAAAAAGCTGGATACCACCACTCCTGGTGGTATACCAATTGGTCATTACCAAAAAACCACGACAAGCGATGCTGATGGCAACAACGACGACAACGATGTATATTATGATGACAATTTTATTGGTACCGAGGGCGCATTATTACATCAGGTATTAGTTAGGGTTGCAGCAACACACCTTATGGGTCACCCATTTGCTCAAGCATTTATTCAGGAGGGCAGTATACAGGATGATTTGTTGGCTGACCCAGCTGGTGGCGGCGGCGACAGGGACACAACATGGAGAACTCAGGTATTAAACAGTTTTTTTAATGACGGGACAGCCGGGAACTCAGCAAGCACTCTCAAAGATATTGGGAGTTCAGTGTTGGTTACAAAAACGAATGGCGTTACAAATAAGTTATTGCAAACTATTTATGAACAACTTTTAAGAGTTAATCTTGCTGATCACTCTGCTGCCGACGATTCCTCAACACAGATCGTCACACTAACATTCGGCGCAGGCGTCATTGGAGCAGTTGGGCAAATTCCGACCCTCGGTGGTGCTGTCTCACAACCGGATCCGGAGGACGGCAATCCCGCACCCGCTGGTACGGTAGTTGGATACACCACGACCACCGTCGTTGTAAATGTTACAGCCGGAACATTTGCAACAGCAGTAACGACTATTGCAGGCTGCACAAGTACCCCCACTCCGACACAGGCCACCGTGAGCACCGACGACGGAACAATTGGTATAGCCAGACCTCTTACATTTAGAGCGGGTAATACAGTTTCATTTTATATTAGACCAAGGTTATATTTAAAATTAGACGACGCACAAGGAATCTCCAATCTCAACGGATCCGCACAAAATGAAATATTAGGAACAGCTACAGCAAGGAGTGGTGTTAGCACAGCCGACACCGAGACTGGTGTCAGTAATTCACAAGCTGTTTTCGGCTCGGTTTTCTCTTCTTCTACAACCGCCTCATATAATGGATTTTATTGGCTTGTCAGTGATGACAGTGACAACGTAAAATCGCATGGAAGCGGCGAGGCAAACACTCAAACCGCAATCCGCACCGGTGGTCAAGGTACTTCTCTCAACCAATGGCAGACAAATTATACATGGGATGATGTGAATGTTAATGGTGAGGCTGGTACTAATGATGGTATGTTTGACGCCCATATTTGGAAAATAACAGTAACTTTATAAATTATAATCTATTTTTAATTATAAAAATATATTATAAGAATGAATTCAATGTTCGGAAAACAAGTAGAACCTTTAAGTTCAAGTGAAAGAATAAAAAGAAAAAGAAATTTAGCAATTTATACTTCTTTAACATCTAAAACAATAAAAAAAACAAAAAACATTTGTTTAAATGCTGATGGAAATATAAAAAATGCATTAAATTATGAATCATATATGAATATAGTGAATGGATTTTATGAACATATTAAAACAAAATCTAAAAAAAATGTAAAAATTACGACACAGACCGGCGCAGAAAAAAACATTAATACACTCACACAAGCAGAAATAAATCAGCTCACTGCTGATGAAAAGATAAAATATGATAATTATATTTCAAATTCAAATTGTTTTAATGTTTATTTAAATGATGATACTGATTCATTTACAATAAATACTTTTGATGATGTTAAAAATAGTTTTATAGATTTTGATAATGCAGAAATTGGGTATAATAAAGAAGAATATGGTATTGATGAATATAAAAAATGGGTACCATCTTTTTTTCAGCCACAAGAAACTGCGAGTGAGGGAGTGAAAGATGTAGAGCAAGAGCGCAATTACTTTGAAAATCCGAAAAATGATAACGACGAAAGCACAATTGAACCACGAGGTTTCGTCGCATATGCACTAGAACACAGAGGTGAAGATGGTACTGTTAATGCGGCCTCTTCAGATATTTTATCATCAGGTACAATAGAAAGATCATCCAAAATTGTTTATCCTTATGAGAAAAAAGGAGATTGTGCAAAATTAGTGATACCAAAATTAACATTTTTTGATCCTAAAGGGAATTCGGGTAGTAAAATTTTTAGAGATATAAAATATTTTTTCCCAATGAGCAATATTACTAAATATAAAGACATGTGTAAAAATTAGTATAAGATATGTATCAAAATAAATAATATTTAAATTATATATATGGTTTATAAAGCCTTATTAGTTGGAGTTAATTATTATATACAAAAAGAAGATTCTCTATTATCACCATTAAATAATATTGAAATTATGAAAGATTTTTTAATTAGTTATGCGCACTTTAAAGATACAAATATAAAAATGTTAAGTGATAGTCCCAATTATGAAAATGCTACATTTTTTTCAATAACAGCAAATTTAAAAAAAATGATTAATGAGAGCAACAAAAATGATTTTATATTTTTATTTTTTTCTGGATATGGTAATTTTCTAGGAGAATTAGAAAAAGATAGTAATAAATATTTAAAAGAAAGTATGAAAAAAGTTACATTATTTAAAAAAGAAGGCGAAAATATATTGTTTTTGCCACAAGATTTTCATATTTCAACATTTACAAAAAATTATTTTAAAACAGTTTTAAATAATAGTGAATCTAGAATATTTCTCTTATTTGATTGTTTTAATATGACAAATAAATTAAACTTAAATTATTTTTATAATATTAATGAAAAACTATATTGTTCTAAAATAGACAAAAATGAATGGACAAATCAATTAATTTGCTTGTCATCAAATATTATTGAAAAAAATGATTTTCATAAATTTTTTAAAGTTAATTTTATTAATAATAAAATAAAAAAATTTTATAGCCATATTACTATTTATTTATTAAAATATCTTATGGATTATTTACAATTAAATGTAAATTTTACAACATATTCATATGAAGATTTATATGAAACATTGATAAAATTAAACAATGACACGCAATTAGATTTTTCTGATATAAATAATATCGATGAGAAAGATAATGAAACCAATATTAAAATTTCATGTTGTGGTAACAAAAAAAAAAATTTATTTTTATTATTTTCAAATGAAAAATTAAAAAAAAATCTTTTTTTAGATACACGCATTAATGAAACAATAGAACAACAACAAAATAATAAAAATATTAAAAATTCAATAAAAAATTCAAATAAAGAAGCTTTAGCTTATCAAAATAATAAATTAGAAAGAAAAATAAAAATATATAAAAAACGTAATAAAATATTAAAAAATAATATTCAAAACTATAAAAATAATAATAATATATTTAATATAAATTTAATGAATAAATAAAATATTTATATAACATATTATGCCCACATCTTATCAATCAAGAAATACAAATTTTGGTTCTTCAGGTCAATTAGTAGAACCAAATAGTAATGGCATAACTATTGCTTCTGATATATTAAATACAATAAGTACATTAACAGGAAGAGGTAGTTTTATTGTAGGCAGTACAGTTATAGTAAGCAATACTGAAACTAATGGCGCGCTTTTAGATGAAGAATTGCGAGAAATGATTCAAGTTTTACAAGAACATTTTATGACACCCTATGTAGAATTTCGTATGGATGCATCATCTAATGAACTTGTTGGATATGATACTAGATATAATTTAGAAGATAATATTCAAAATGGGTATTTGATAGAAAATGAAGATGGTGAATTAACAAGAACTGTAACAGTTGGCGATGTTACTAAAACAACAACAGAAAAACTTATGATTGATTTAAATGCTTATGTAGAAAAGGTTAAAAATTTTCCAATTTATTCAGATATTTCAGATAATTATATAGAAATAGCAAAAAGAGATGATGCATTTTTATTAGCTTTATATGGTTTAAAAACAATTACTGTAACAAATCGTGGATTATTATGTTGGATAGAAAATAGAATGCTTAATGATACAATTACAGCATTACAAGAAGAGAAACTAGCAAGTTCTCAAATGCAAAGTTCTTTAGTGTTTGACATTGCAGCAACAGCAACATTAGATATTCGTTATTTGGCATATTTGAAAAAACATGTCTATGTCCCCCCCACAATTGATGGCGAACCAAACCCCGATTATGATGCAGCTTTTATACATACAGGTGTATTTAATGCAACATTATTGGCAGCTTTCATTTAAATTTATTCCAAAGTACCTTCCAAAGTACCTTCCAAAGTACCTTCCAAAGTACCTTCCAAAGTACCTTCCAAAGTACCTTCCAAAGTACCTTCCAAAGTACCTTCCAAAGTACTTTCAATGCGTTAAATATTTAATTACAAATTTAAATATTTAAAAATGATTTAAAATATTTTTTTATAAATAGTATAAAATGGTTAATATGGAAGGTAGCGTACAAACTGTAAATAATGAATCAAATATTATAAAATATAACTTTTGTAAAAAAACACTAGAAACACTAATTGAGAATAATATTAAAACAATATTTTTGTCGGGATCTGGAAGTAATGGAAAATCTTATTTAATTAATGAATTAAGAAATGTTATTGAAGATAATGGGTATGCATATCATCATGAACCCATTTGGTTTTGCGACGAGACTAGTGAAGATTTTGAGAATGCATTATCATCACACACAAATAAATCAATTATGTGTACGTTTTTTAATCCATATATTAAATTCAATATAGAAAAACCTGATAATGTGGTTGTAATAAATATGAATCATATAAGATTTCGTTCTACAAGAAATAATTAGATTAAATCTGCATTATTGCAATCTATTTTAATATTTAATTTTTAAATATTAAATTATGAATAATAAAAATACAAAAGATAAATAAAAGTACAAAAGATAAATAAAAGTACAAAAGATAAATAAAAATACAAAAGATAAAATAATAATAAAATTAAAATATTATTTTATTTATAATGTCCAACGATATAAAAAATATTTCATACAGGATGAAACAACAAATAAATTTAGCAATGAATGATATAAAAAATGTTAAAAAAAATATCAATGAAATAGAAAAGATTATAAATCGGAATAGATTTAATCGTTCTGAGAGAATAATAGAAGAAAATATAGATAATTATGAGTATAAAAACGAAGAACATCAGGAAACAAACAACCGCGACATATCAGAAAAAAATGAGTCACCAAGAGCTGGTATAAGTACAAATCAACATAATATGACACATAACAGGTGGATATCCAGTTTAAGAAATCCTTTTAGTTTCTATTAATGCTTGTAGTTAAATTGCGACTATTTGATAAGTTGTTGTATTTGAAGTTGAAGTTTTTTGTTTTCAAGAAATAATTCTTTTTTTTCATCTTTGAGTTTTGCATTTTCTTCATTAATTTTCCGAATTAACCCTGGTAAATGAATATATTCTGCTTCCTTTGTATGTACAATATTATTTGTGATATGCATATTATAAGAGTGAAATGTATTTGGATTTTTTTTCATGACATCATAAATATATAGAAATATAATTTTGGTCATAGGTGATGTAAGTTTACGTTTAAGTTGACAGTCAAGAGCATGGCTATTTTCATATTGATTGTTATATTTTTCTATAACTTGTTCAATAGTATTGGTATTTTCTGAAACAATTGATTGCAAGAGATCATGATTTACAAAATTTCTATCAATCCAAAGAAGTACTTGTTTATTTTGCTCTTTAGAAAGCATTTTTATTATAAATATTGGTAATTCTTTTAATAACTAATTTTAATATTTTTATTTCAATTTTAAAATTGAAATAAAATGATGAACAACATTTAAAAGTATTCAACACTTTATAACTATAATGTCTGGAATTAATAACGAATTATCATACAATGAAATTCAAAGTCTTGTTCAAAGTATAACTGAAGAAAATGTGGGACAAGAAATAATTAATAATAATATTATATCTGCGGAACCATCTACCCCACCGCCTCAAATCCCATCATCTCCGCACCAAATTCCACCACCTTTATCATCTCCATCAGCTTCATCACCTTTATCGTCTCCATCATCACCATCAGCTTCATCACCTTTATCATCTCCATCGGCTCCTATTATAGTACCATATGATAATGATGCGGACTTATATTCAACTGATGATGAGGAATCTGAAATTACGGATATTGCCAGTGAAACTTCAGAAGAATTGTTTCCTGTGGAAGATCTAGCTGAATCAAAAACAGAAGAGGTTATTCAAGAAGAAAAGGTACCTGATGTTGAATCTGCTCCAGACGCGGGAGCAACAATTTCAACGCCAATCTCAACGGCAACAGCATCAGCAGCAATAGTGACAGCTACAATGGCCGCAGCAGCAACACAAGCAGCAGCAACACAAGCAGCAGCAACACAAGCAGCAGCAACACAAGCAGCAGCAACACAAGCAGCAGCAACACAAGCAGCAGCAACACAAGCACCTGAATGTTCTGTATGTTATACAGAATTGAATATGGGTAATATTGTTAATACTACATGTAGTCATAAATACTGTAAAACATGCTTCTTTAGATGGATCAAAACACATCCATCATGTCCAATGTGTAGAAAGAACTTGGTATCATATAATAAATGGTATGAAGAAAATAATGCAAACGTTGAAGTTTCTGAAATGACAGAATTGGCAGAAAATTTACAAAGAACATCAATTCGTTCACTAAGAAAAATGAATCGTTATAGGAATAAATGTTCCGAATATCGTCATAAATATGAAAATATAAAAAGACTGAATGATGAACAAATTACACGCAAAATTTCTCTCAGACGTGACATTGATTATACAAGAGGATTTTTGGAAGGAATGAATCACGATGTGAATAAAAAAATAAAAAATACATTACATAAACAAAATAAACATTGTCCATTTGTCCATGGGTATCATGCTGGATATTTTAACAAGAAACAAATACTAGAAAAAAATAAGTTGGTGTCTGCATTTCGCTCATCTTTTATAGAATCTGAACCAAATAGTGATAATGACACAAATACGTTGTCAACTGAATAATTACTATAAAAATCTATATAAAAATGAATAAAATATATTAATATTTTTTATTTATTGTGTTTGTTTACACAGAATTTATAATTTGAAGGATTTTTATTTTTTTTATAATATTTCTTATTTTTTGAGAATTAAAAAATAAATAGAAATTTCTCTCAATGTGGTGAATAACATGACTATTTTTTTTTGTAATTTTAACAAATAATGGGTTCATTATTAGATAATTTGGAGAATTCATATAATATATTTATATATCATTCTTTATTATTTTTGCATTACTTTTTTGTATTATTTTTCGTATTACTTTTTTGTATTATTTTTCTTTATTAAATGATATGTAATATAACTATAATTTAATTGCGTTTTTTGTTTTGGTTCAGTCCAAGATTCATTTTCAATATCATATTTATGTTTTTTTGTATTTTTGATAGGATAAAAATGTTTATTAACTGTTTTTGTATTTTTTACAAGTTTTGCAGTTGAAAAAAAATTCTTAGATAAATTCTTTAAAAATATATAATTTATCATTATACAATTATAAATAATAAAATTATTTTAAATTTATAATATTTTAAATTAATTATTCTCTCAGAGATTAAAAGTTGAACTGTCTTACAAGTCGGGATCTTCTAGGGACCCAAGCAGATGATCGGAGATTCTGTGGACCTCTTCTAATTGTGAGATTTGGATCAAAAGTCACGGCAAGTCTGGCAGCACCATGTGGCGAATTAGACAATGTATTCATACAATCATCACCATCGTCATCATGATCGTCATCATCGTCATCATGATCGTCATCATAATCATCAGTAGACAATGATGCCATCCGCATAGACTGTGTAAACGGTGTGTTTGATGACCCAGATGACACACGCCTCATATTTTGTGATACACATCTGAATGCTGCTGCGGCATTTCTACGATTAGAAGAGAAAGTCAAAGATGCATCACCATCAAAACCATATTGTTGGCCTGTTGTTACGGCATCCTGATTTGCTGCGATAAAGAAGCATTTAACTCCAAGTTTTCGTGCATGTGTTACATAGCGTTTTAGATCGGAAGCATCATATCTCATGCTCTCATTATCCATACCATCAGTACAGCATGCCCAAGTCATAGAAATTTTTGGATTTAGTTTTTTTACCATGGGATGGAGTGTTTTGCGAAATGCTTTAACATTTTTAATCAGTGTTTTAATATCATCAATAGCAGTATCATATAGTTTTGTTGTTCCGCGAGGATTCATAGCCCTCTTAGCATCATTAATGGTAAATGAGATATCCTTGGCATCCGTGTTATTAAATAACTTGTTCACCACATTGTCAAATGTTGTTACAGAGATATAAGCGTTTTGATCATTTTGAATGGCAGATTCCTTCATAGTTTTGATCCACTCATAAAGACCAGTAGCACTTGCACCTTCCAATTGTGACATAGAACCAGATCTATCACCAGTAAATGAGGCAAAGAACCATTGGGGAATTGGGTCAGTATTTTCTTTATCTTTATTAATGCGACGAGAACGACGGGAAATAGACATGATGGATATAATATATAAGAGTATGTATACTGTTTTAAATACTTATTAAAAACAAATCAATTTAATTTAAAACTTTGTAAATTTTAAATTCATAAATAAATATTGGAATGAAATAAATAAAGGCATTTAGATTCATAATAAAAGACAGGAAAAGAACAATAGAGAAAATGATTATATTGATCATATTTAACTTTTTTTTTAAAGTACTTGATTTAGATATGAATACATCGCGTAATAAAATCCAAAAAGCTAAAGCAAAGGCTGCCATATTACCAAGTGGGCAAATTTTTGATTCATATCTACCGGTATTAATATTATGTTTAAAAAAATGTGGCATTTTGTTATGATTCATTAAAGGTGCTTCCCAAATATTATGAAATGAGTACTTTGTTTTAAAATAATTCCACATAAAAATAACATAAAACATTTCAAGCAACGTTTTAAAAATATTTATTTTTTCCATGATATTTTTATATTATAAATATATAAAATATGGATAAAATGTTAAAGAAAATATTTAATAAAAAAAATAATAATAAATATCTTTTTTTGTTATTAATTTTTATTTTTGCTTTATTTTCGCATAAATTATTTTTTAGTCATAAAAAAACTGAAGTAGTTTACAATAGGAATAAGGAAATGCATTGGGGATTCCCGATGTCAAGACCTCCTGCACCAAGAATGAGAAATTTTTAATACATAATCATTTTTTTTTTAAATTTTGCGTTATTTTAAGCAATGATGTCATTAAATACATAAAATACTTTTTAAATTGTTTTTTAAATTGATTTAAAGAATGAACAGTATATTATATTGTGAGTCAGCGGAGAGGGACATTGAGTCAACGGAGAGGGACATAATCATACCATATTATGATATGATCAAAATAGACCAAAATCCACTGTACCCGAGTCTGGTCAAAGGGGGTGCACTTAAGATGCACTGCGGATGCTTCGTGGGTTCGAATCCCACCGGTGGAATTAGGGGAGCACGGTAAGGGAGCACGGTAAGGGAGCACGGCAAGGGAGCACGGCAAGGGAGCACGGCATGGGAGCACGGCAACTTGCTTGAATAGCTCAGTTGGTTAGAGCGCACGACTGTTAATCGTGAGGTCACAGGTTCGATCCCTGTTTCGAGCGGGGCTGGCGAGCCGATTTGGTGGAGGGGAATACGCAACAGAATAAGATGTAGCTGATGATGAAAGGTAGGCAAGACAAGATGTTCATAGGGAGTACGGTAACATGTTCTGAGCTAGACGGTAGCACCGCTTTGTCGGAACCCGGTTCGGATCCGGGCAGAACAACGGGGAGTACGGATATTTTAGACCGCGTACAGCAAACCAAATTCCAAACTTAAAGAATTTTTGCGGTCTGTATTAGTTGGCATCTGGCAACCACAGGTGTGTTTAGTAATAGGGGATAAATCAAAGATTATGATTATAATTAAATTGGTTTAGTTTATTAAACAAATGGGAAGATTTTTAATGAAAGGAGGAAATATTATTAGGTAGGATAATATGCAAGTAATATAATTTCTTTGCCGCCTTAGCTCAGTCGGTAGAGCGCAAGCCTTTTAAGCTTGTGGCCGTGGGTTCGATCCCCACAGGCGGCATTGGTGTGTCGTGTTTTCATTAAACCAGCATTCCCGAGCGGTCAAAGGGGCTCCTTTCAAGTGGGAGTGCAAATGCTTCGTGAGTTCAAATCTCACTGCTGGTAAATATTTTAGAACGGCGTCATCGTCTAATGGTCAGGACGCTGGTCTTTGAA
>Ga0315315_10003432_pt1 | contig 14538 bp, 4 predicted proteins | sample M140m3416metaG_FD_203699 | JGI IMG/M metagenome (GOLD analysis project Ga0315315, IMG submission 203699) | Ammonia-oxidizing marine archaeal communities from Monterey Bay, California, United States - M1 40m 3416 | ecosystem: Environmental > Aquatic > Marine > Intertidal zone | place: USA...
AGGGTGCTTGGAAACCTGTTTCGTCCTCATGATCCAGGAATTCCATCACTGCCGGGACTTCCCATTCATGGCCGCGTTTCCAAGGATTCGAATAGATTCCGGTTTCGCCAAACAGTGAGTTGGTGGGCGCGACTACCGAAACCATTGGCAAACTCTTCAATGCCGTTTTGATTTCAGCTGTATGCAATCCCGTTATCCTCGGGTCCATCTCGTAGTCAGCGTCGACGTCATCCCATCTGCTACGTAGACCATCGGGAGTGTCCGACTGGTGAACCAGTTCATCAATTTGTATGAAACTACGAGTGAGTACCGCAGAACTCACCCAGTCGTTTCTGAACGCACGGGCTCGGAGGACAGTTGTGCGACCGATGGTAATCGGTTGTTGGTAGATCTCACTGTTGTGCTCGTCGGGAACACTTCCATTGGTGGTAAACCGAATCTCTGAATTCGGAGTTTCGCATGTCAAACTTACAGAAAATTCTTTTTCGTAAAGGCACGATTTTCGCGAGCAATCCACGGAGTCCGTGAAGCCGATTGCAACAGACGCGTTTGCCTCGAGTGGTGTCGGGTAGGTCAGCGGTTGCGGATCACTGGGGGACGGTCCGAACGACACGCCATGAGACGCATCTGGCATTCCGGCCATGACTGATTGTTCGACGGTTGACCCGTCTGGTCGAACGAGGTGTAAAAACTCGCCTGACTTCGAGAGTCGGAAGTTGGTGTGGATTTCTTCCTCATCAAAGAAATCGAGGCCAGACGCAAAGATGAGGATTCGTTCATCGGGCGAAAGCACCAGTTCTGGAATCTGCCATTTTTCTGGCTCGTGAAGTTTGTCGGTGAGGTACCAACCTGTCGCATTGAATGGTTGATCACCCGAGTTCCAAAGCTCAATCCAGTCTGGGCAGCCACCATCCCAGTCGACAACTTCGCCAGCGTTACAAGCCTGCACCTCCGTGATTACTAACCGCGAGGATTGGGTTGGTCGCGATGGCGGCCCGGTCTTGAGATGAAAGGTTTTGGAATCGGTACGAAAGTTACTGCCAAGTGACTTTGGCTGAGAAACAGTGTTTTCGCGACGTTCTTTTTTGAGTGAAGCTAACCGTGTTGTTACATCGGCGGGATCTAGCGTCGCAAGGTTAAGGTATCGATTTACAAAGGCTCGTACGCCGCAGTATTCCGCGGTAACGCCGATGCCGAGCAGAACGATCGCGTAGATGCAAAACTGCTTGAACACCGAAGCGTTGCCGCGTTCGGGTGCGGCCGCATCGGTTGATTCTGGCTGGTCACGATGTGAGCTCTCCTCGCTCATGGCTTTTCAATGTTCCGCGATAGAAGATCAGAAGTGGAGAGTTGAAGCTCAGCAGAGTGGGGAACCCCGCATCGTCAGGAGGGCTGACGCGGATTTTTGCACTTGGATGGCAAGTGCTTTTACCGATGCTAACGACTCAACTCTACGACATGCTGAAGGTGAAGGCTTGCTTGCGGTACAGGTTATGCGGTTTTTGATGGCAAGCAATTGTGAAAAAACGCGTCGCCCGACATGGATCCCTCTATTATAAACATTAGTTCACTGGTTCTGGGCCTGGCTATTTGGCTCCGCTGGCGTCTCTGAATTTGCGGGCCGAAGGGTGATTGCTCGCAGGTCCATCAGCCAGCCATTAATCTTATCTTCAGCTCCGAACCGAATTGAGGTTGCACCCTTTGCCAGTTTAAGTGTTCCGATGTTGAGCTCGCGATACTCATCCCAGCTACCTGTCGTCGCGACAGTTGCTCGTAATGTCTGGTTTGAAGAACTCAAGCGACAAGTGTTCTTTGCGGCAACATCTGGGCAAGCGTAATCCACAAGGACTTCATAATCGCCACTGGCAGGCACTTCGATGATCCACTTTACAAACTCATCGCTTTGATTCCAGAAACCGATGTTTCCGTAAGTGGGTTCAAAGCGGAATTGGTCACCATGCATTTCGCACGCAGCTGCCTTCAAATGTAGTGTGCCCTCTGGATTTGCCTTGACGGCTACCGGCACGTTTCCAGGTTGCGGCGTGTGTGTATCGCCCTCTGTGATTTCCGATCCCCCATTGAGAAATGCGATCAGATGGCTCATTTGTTCAGGCGTGATGTTTTTTTCCATCCCTTCTGGCATCAACGATTGACCTGTTGTTTGGAGCCTTTCAATATCGCTGCGAACAATTGTTTTTGTTTTCCCATCGGCAAGTAGGAGCTCGAGCGCAGTGCTCGTTTCTCCTGCGATGATCCCTGCGTGGACGACGCCGTCAAATGTAAGCAGACTGTAGTTGAGGTACTTGTCCTCAACCGCTGCGCCAGGATCAAGGATGGCTGTCAGTAAGGCATTGGCTGATCGGTTTTTCAGGGTGGTCAAGTCAGGCCCAACCTTATTACCGATGCCTTTGAAATGGTGGCAGGTACCGCAATGCTGTGTGAAAATTTGTTTTCCACGTGGGATGTCGCCGTCGGGGGATATCGATGATTGATACTTGCTGATGAGTTGCGTTCGTTCGTTTGATGTCTGGGATGAGTCAAATAGTTTTTTTGCCTGTGCTTGCAGTTCCTTGTCAACATGGCTGGTGAGCCGTTGCTGATGTAGCAGGCTTATCGAGTTGATTGGAATTGCTTTCGTGCTGATTGCCGACATCAGGTCACGCGCTGTTGATTCGCGGGACAACAAGCTTTCGACCGCGGCGGAACGAACCCCCGGGCTCATGCCAGTGAATCGTTTTAAAATCTCTTGGGGATTAGTCGGTGCGAGAACTTTTGTGGTTGCTGTCTGTATTTCGATCGGTTCGGTACTGGACAAAAGTTCGAGTAATGTTTCGGTGTGCTTGGCCGTGCGTCCTGATAATTCGATTGCCGCAATCCGGACGCTGACCGTCATTTCTTCGTCGTTTGCTGTGATCAAAGCCTGTGCCAACGCCTTGTCGATTCTCGCCACTGTCTGCTGTGGCAATTCGTTGCTTTGGCGGTCCATTACTGTCAGTATCGATGTAAGTGAACGCATGCTGGCGATGGATGCAGGAGAGGATTCCAGCTGTTTTAAAAGTTCGTTCACGACACGCGTCAGAAATTGCACATTTTTCATTCGTGATGCCATTTCGAGGATGGTGGGTCGAAATGACTTCGCGATAACAGGACTTTTTGAAATCGCAGCATAGAAGGCAGCCAGGTTTTCGCGGTTCAGTGAACTTACAATCGCGGCCTTCAGATAGGGCGCGTTTTGCGTTTGCATTGCTAATGAAGCGAGCCCCGTAACACCTTGGTTCCCGGGTGCGGCTCCGAGTGAGTAGGCGAGTTGCATGAGTACCATCGGATCCTCATCGCTCGTGATGTGCTCAAGTTGTTGCAATAGTTCCTGTGCTGGAGATTTTGCGGACGAGATGTGGGTTTCGCTAAGTCGGATTGCATGGCGGCGAACCGTAGCTGAGGTATCGCGAAGTGCGTTTGCTAATAATTCTGGTGTTGGCAGAGTAATGCCAGCCAGTGTGCATAGAGCATGCAATCTTCCCATCTCTGATTGCCCGTGTCCGGTCAATTGCTCGAGTTTTTCAGTGACTGCAAAGTCGCGTCTTGTCACAAGTTCTTGCTGCGCGAGGTCACGGACACGCCCATTTCTGGAGCCCAGCAGGTCAGCAACGCTGGATGAGTCCAGTTTGTTCAGTTTGGTGATGGGCCGCGGTGGGGTGTCAGTGGGTAGCACACGATAGATTCGTCCGCGATCGTGCCCAGCACGCAAGAAAAGTTCTTTCTCCCGTTCATCGTCTATCCATTCCGGGTGCTCAATGACGAGGCGGTACATGTCGACGATCCACAACGCCCCATCGGGCCCTGTTGTGACGGTGGCTGGTCGAAACCAACTGTCGGTCGAGGCTAGAAATTCGTGGTTGGGACTTTCTGTGGGGCGCGTGCTCGTGAAAGATACGCCGTCCGGGATCAGTTTTCGCCGGTGAACAAGATTGTGCACGGGGGCACACGTGAACGTGTCACCGAGGTAATCGTTTCCCAGTAGCGTGTCGCGGTACACCATGGTGCTGCAGGCAGAAGTGAATTTGTGACCAGTTCCCGCAGCAGGTGGTCGATATCCTGACCAGTGGCTGAGAATACGTGAAATTGGATACAGTTGTGTGTTGTCGACTCGCGCAATGTCACGTCGTGGTGTGGGCGTTGCAACAAAAGGATTGCGACGCATGTAATGGTCTGCCAGCACGAAATGCCGAACCGGCAGCGGATTGCTGCAGCCAAACCAATTGCCATGGTCATCGCGGTGGCGTCCAAATTGGGTCCGCCCTGTTTGCAGATCGATCTCCCCAAGATCAGGAAGTATCCTCAGGTCCTGCCCACCTAAATTGACACGTTTGCCAGTTTTTAGAGATTCGACATTGCCACCGCTGTCACCATTGGCAAGATAAACCCAATTATCGAGTCCACGTTCAAAGCCATTGACCCGGTGTTGCTGATTGCCTTCGCCAAAACCGCGGTACAGGTCTTTGATAATTTCAGCTCTGCCATCGCCATCGCGATCAGCAGCAAAGAAAATGCTGGGCGCGGCACTGACAATGACGCCATCCCGCCATGCCATCACTCCCGTGGGATAGGGAATGTTGTCCAAGAATAATGTAGACGAATCGTACTTGCCGTCTTCGTTTGTGTCTTCCAGATAACGTACTCTTCCACCAGGTTTTCCACGGTCGTCCATGCCCAGTGGATAGTCCGCCATTTCGACGACCCACAGTTTGCCATCGGAACCCCAGTCGATCGCCACAGGGTCCATCACAAGTGGTTCGGCGGCCACTAATTCAACCTTGAATCCCGGCTGCACTTCGATCGAACCAAGTGAGCGTTCGGGAGTTCTCGGCCCCGGTTCGGTTTTTCCAAGCAACTGGGCAAATGATCGACGGTCCACACCATCAGGAAGGCGATTGGTGTTCTCGTTCTGAACCCACATGTGCTGCCTGGCAAACCAGACGCCATTGTTGGTGCCATTGCGAACGATCAAGGGGATGTCGTCGACTTCCTCGACAACGCGTGAGTAAAGTCCTGTGTCTGTGTCAAACAGCTGTATGCCAGAAATTTTTCCATTGCTGAAGATGACGTCATCGTTTCCATCCTCATCCAAGTCGACAAAACGCACCCCATTGTCATTGCCAGCAAGGTCAACCAGCGGGGCCGGAAACGGACCCGCCTCGACCCATTCACCATGCTCATTGATCCGCATGATTTTCTGTTGGTTTTCGTTGGCTATGATGATTTCTGTTGAGCCGTCATTATCAATATCACGAAGGCGAACACCCTGATCAACGCCACCGATGGATGTGGCGATGTTCATTAAAGAACTGGGTAAAACCTCGCGTTTGAGTTTGCCATCCGAGAACTCATACGTGGCCTTGTCCTGATCGTGGTTGACTAGGATTGAAAAGGTTGACTCTGGTGTGATTCTTCCTATTTGTGCTGCGTGGTTAATGCGTCGTTGGTCATCAGCAGACGTGAAAGTCACTTCATGCTGAGTTGATTGCCAACGTTGGTGTGCTGGCTGCCAAACACGCATGGTCTTTGTGTCCTCATTGCCAATCAGGACGTCGAGGAATCCATCGTTGTTCACATCTGCGATGCGTACTCCATTGTCTTCGCCGTTGTCTGGTGAACGCAGTGGTTGGTCGACAAGCAGGTTTTCGTTGATTCGATCCATGCAGTCTTTGAAACTGAGGAATTTGACTCGTTTGCCGTACTTGTTGTGGGCATAGTCAATCAATTCGATGATCTGGTCATTTCTGATCCACCCATGAGGATGGAATACCAGATTGAACATGCCTTTCTTGATCACTGTCGCATCGAGTGCTGATTTCATGTCAGCAACAGTGATCGGATTGTTGGGTTGGTGCAGGTGTTGAGCCTCCCAATCGCTTGGAACCATGCAGGGAAATTGCCAGCACAATTTCCCAATCACGTAGGGGTAAGGATAGTTTTCAATCGTGTTGACAAATGAAGGAAAAGGGATGTACTTCTTCATCTTGGGGTTGCCATCGCTGTCGATGACGAGATCTTTTGGCAGTTCAGGGTCTCGGCTGTTGAACACATTGAAGACACTGCTGTCTGCTTGCAAATAATTTCCTTGTGGCGTGCGTCGATTGAATATCTCGCTCCATAGACGCGGGCTTGGCGTGTTGCGTGAATCACAGCAGGGTGTGCGAAAAGCGACAGGCCGATTACCGCTAATGGAAGCCAACAGGTCCACACAACGATCGTAGGTCGACTTGGCTGTGTCAAATTGATCACCCTGTAGACAGGGGCAGGGATGATCCACGGTGTGGACCTCGATGGACAAGCCTTCCTTGATCCAGCGTTGCAGTTGCGGGTCAGCGGGATCCACGGTGCAGGTCATGATGCTGACAGGTGCGCGACCCTGTATGGTTTTCAGCCGTTCAAGAATCGGCCGCAGATAAGCTTCATACAATGCCGGATCACGCATGTCATCGATAGCCAACGTGACGACTGCATCGACTCCGGTTTCTCCTACCCACTGCGGAGTCGTCAACTTTGGAAAGGTAGTGCCTGGATAGTAGGGCTCGGAATATTCGGAAAGGTAGCCATGCGGATTTTCAGCAGATACTGATTGAATGCTTGGGCTTGATAAGCCAAACCAGGTTGCCATGATCAGAGTGGTGGTCAGCTGCTTCAGGCTGGTTGTCATTAGTTTCCTCAGAATGCTTGCTGGTTGGAAAACAGGTTCCCTCATTTTGCCAGGTTGCAAATGTCCGATGCGCACAAGATGAGATGTCTCGTGTACGCTCTATGCAGCCTATATCAGATTAAACAGTACTGAATTGTACTGAATACGCGAGCAAGTTTTGGTCAGATCTCTCGTTCTGGTATACTTATCTACCCGAGCCTGTCAAAGCGAACGCAATGATCGCTTCCCGCCTTTATCCTGAATCAGGTGTTCCAACTGATGAAAGCCCGCCTCTCGTGTGTTTTTGCTGTCCGGATAGCGTTGCTGGTTGGTTTTGTTGTAGCCATCACCACCTGGGTGTGTGCAGAAGAAGCTTCTGATTTTCAAAGTAAAATTAGCGCAGCAAATCCTGTCGCCCACTGGTCGTTCAGTGAGTCAGACGCAACAGCTGAGGGTGCCAGATTAACGCCTGGCCCGAGAGGTCCTGTGCACCCCGGCTTTTCAGTTGGCAACACGGGGGTGGCGTTGAAGGGGGGGACCCATCTGGTGATGCCGGATGAGGGTACAGAGTCGAGATTTGATTTTGATAATGGTGATTCATTCTCAGTGGAAGCCATGGTCAATCCGACTGAGCTGAAGGGTTACTCAGCGATCTTGACCAAGGGCAGGACTTCCAATGCTGGATTTCCTAGCGATAACCAGAATTGGGCTTTTCGACTTGCCTCCGTTGGCGGCAAGGCAGGATTGAATTTCCTGTTCCGCAGTCGAGCGGGTGATCATGGGGCTGCTGATTGGCATCGCTGGACCAGTAAAGATGGGTTTGCGGTGGGTTCAGGTTGGCATCATGTTGCCCTTTCCTACACCTTTGGAAAGCCTGAATTGATCCGAGCGTACATTGATGGAAATGAGGTCGAGGGCCAGTGGGACATGGGCGGGGCTACAACGGCACCGCCCGTCGTTGACAATGATGAAGTTTGGTTGGGATCGACGATGGGAGGAAACACAAGCAACTCTTTCCATGGGACACTGGATGAGGTCGCGCTATACCGTCGCGTGGTTCCAGAAACGATATTCAAAACCCGGTTTGAGTACGTCCCGCCGCCGTTAGTACTGCCTGATCCCAAGCCCGGCGTTTTGCAGGTCAATATGCATGGGCCGTTGAGTAGTGATGGATCTTTTCCGAATGATCCGGGCGAGCCACTCGCTGCGTGGCAGCAAGCAGAGTTGGGATTTCTGCGTTTGCCACTTAAATACGACGACTGGGGCATTCGTGAAGACTGGGGAACAGCCGTCATGGTTCGGGCTGTCGCTGAAATTGAACTGGAACCCGGTGACTACGAATTCTTGGTCCGAAGTCGTACCGCGACCAGGTTGTTCATCGATCAAAAACAGCTTGTTTCTTTGCCCAAGCAGAAACGTGGTGGTGGTGCGCACAATCAAGTGATGCCAATCCCCGATGTTGTTCGATCAGGTATGCGACCCCCGGCGATGGATGATGTTGAGAAAGTCGTTTCATTCTCAAGCTCGGGTGGAAACCACGCGATCGTGATGGATGTCATGGTTGGTGGGCCGCGATTGCGTCTGGATTTCGGTGAGCCGTGCTTGGCCATTTCCAATGGAACAGACATGTTTCAATTGCTCACTCCCGGCCAGCAAAGTGGCAGTCCACTGACTGATGAGGGGTGGCTGGGATTCGTTGATCGTTTGGGAGAGCAACTCGATGCAATGGATGTCGAACACCGTCGACAGGCTGACTTGCAGCAGGCTTATTGGAACGACAGGCATCAGTACGCAGCAGAACGTCTCGCGGGAGAATCAACCGGCAAGAGCATTGATCAATTAGTCGATCAACGGATTACCACGGCGAAACAAAACGCGGGTGATCCTGATTCCTTCTTTAATAAGCATGTGCGACCCATCTTTGCCGAGCACTGTTACCGATGTCATGGTGACAAGGAACGCGGAGAATTAAATCTGCACTCCCAGCAAAATGTATTTGCCGGTGGGGAATCTGGCGATGCAGCGGTCGCACCAGGGAAGCCACAAGCCAGTTATCTGATGGAACTGGTGACTTCTGATTCTGGAGATCGGATGCCTCCCAAGGGAGCTGGTTTGAATGACAAGCAAATTGACATTTTAAGAGCGTGGATCGCAGAGGGCGGTCGTCTCGATTCCACGCCTGTTGAAATCGCAGAAGTGCATCCAGTTGTGGATGACTTGACCTTTTTGAGAAGAGTGTGGCTTGACCTCGTAGGTGTTTCTCCGCCGGTGGATGTGGTTCGTCAATTCTTGAAGGATGGCGACCAGGATAAACGAGCCCAAATGATTGATCAATTGTTGGACGATGAGCGTTGGGCTGATAACTGGGTAGGATATTGGCAGGATGTGCTGGCTGAGAATCCAAATTTACTCAAGCCGATGTTGAACAACACCGGGCCATTTCGATATTGGGTTCTGGAATCGTTGAGAGACAATAAGCCCATGGATCGGTTTGCAACTGAACTGATAACGATGCGGGGAAGCATTTGGGGTGGTGGTGCCGGTGGATTCAGCGTCGCAACGTTGAATGATGTGCCGATGGCTGCCAAGGCTCACATCATCGGGACCGCGTTTCTTGGTGTTGATATGAAGTGCGCGAGATGCCATGACGCGCCATATCACGAAACAACTCAGGAGACGCTATTTCAATTGGCTGCGATGCTGAAAAGGGAACCGATCAAGGTTCCAGCAACGAGTAGTGTGCCACTCGCCTTTTTCGAGCATGTCAATGCGGGAGGCCGTGAGTCCTTGATTGATGTGACTTTGGACATTGGATCAACAGTAAATCCGGAGTGGCCGTTCGAGGTTGTCAGCGAAGAAGATATGAGCCGGATCATTTCCAGTGACCAGGATTCCCGTGTTCGCTTTGCGGCTAACGTGACTTTCTCGCGCAGGTTTGCGGAGGTGATCGTGAATCGTCTTTGGAAACGCTTGATGGGAGCGGGATTGGTGGAACCTGTTGATGACTGGGAAGGTCATCAACCTGCGGATCCTGCCTTGCTGGCGTTTATGACAGATGAATTCATCCGGGGCGGATACGATCTTCGTTTGTTGACAAGTCAAATCATGAATTCAAAGCTCTATCAGCGGGCGGCGCAGGATGTGCCAGCCAATCTGGTCGAGTCGGATCGTTTTTTTGAAGGTCCCTACCGTCGTCGTTTGGCGGCTGAACAGATTGTTGACAATGCGTGGCACGCTGCAGGAAGAGAAATGAATCTTGGGCATCTGACGATGGATATCGAGGGACGTTTGGCACCAGATTACTTCATGAACTTTGGTCAGCCAAAACACGCGTGGGAATTCACCACCATGGCCAACGAGCGTGATCGTCCGAGTTTGGCAATGCCGAAAATGCAAGCAGTTGTTGATACCCTGCTTGCGTTTGGCTGGCGTAACTCGCGTCAGGAACCAACGTCTCATCGCATTGAAGAACCCAACCCCTTGCAACCCGGTGTATTGGCAAACGGAGTGATGGGCTCATGGTTAACTCAACTGACTGACGATTCAGAGTTAACCAGAGTCTGCATGGAAGCTGAGTCGGTGGATGAATTGGTTGAAACATTGTTCCTCCGCTTCCTGACGCGTTTGCCAACGCCATCAGAAGAACAACGGTTTGTTGCTTTGTTGAGCAGTGGTTTCGCTGAACGAGTTGTGCCCAAAGAGCTTTTGCTACCGCCGGTCAAGTTGGAGCGTATGCCATATGTTTCATGGTCCAATCATCTTGATGGTGCTGCCAATTCAATCAAGCAAAAACAAGAAGAAATTGCGAGACGAGGCGACCCACCGACTCGCTATTTACGGGTCACTTGGCGAGAGCGTGCAGAGGATGCCCTGTGGGCGCTACTGAATGCTCCTGAGATGATCATTGTGCCTTAAACAGTAACGAAAACTCCGTCACGAGAATCAACCCAAGGTTGTTCCTCGTAAAGACGATTGCATTTTGTAATGAGACATTGAATATGAAACGACGAGAATTCATTCAGGCGTCTGTTGCGGCATCTAGCGCTGTCATGATGGGCAACGTTGCTCACGCTTCACCGTCGGTTCCGCTTGGGAAAGCTGAGCATTGCGTGATGCTGTGGCTTGGTGGTGGTATGTCACAAATCGATACGTTTGATCCAAAACAACGGGGCGATGCCAAGCAGAAGAAAGCTGGTTCCTATTACTCGGCCATTGATACCGCTGTTCCTGGTGTGCAGGTTTGTGAACATCTGTCGCAAACAGCTAGAATGATGGAAAATGTTACGGCAATACGAACACTGAATCATGATGTCGTTGATGAGCATGCTGCTGCGGCGAATCGGATGCACACGGGTAGGCCTACCGGTGGCACCGTGACTTATCCATCACTTGGGTCGATTGTCGCTGATCAGCGTGGGGCGGTTGCTGAAGGTGTGCCCGCTTACATGCTGCTTGGTTACCCGAATATTGCTCGTGGTCCTGGATTTCTGGGGCCCAAGGCTGGTTACGTCTATTCAACCAATATCAATTCGGGGCCTGCCGGGCTCGCGCGACCCAAGTCGATTGATGGGGACCGCGTCGCTCGCCGTGAAGGATTGCTTGATACTGTACGTAATGCCGGATCAAGTCGTTTTCGTGGTGATGCAAAGTTTGCGGAGTACGATGCGGCAATCGCAGAGAGTTTGCGACTGGCTGGACCTGAATTCATGAATGTGTTTGATCTCAGTCGCGAGCCTGATTCTCTGCGAAATGAATACAAAAGTGAGTTTGGGCAGCGTTGTTTGTTGACCAGACGTCTGTTTCAGGCGGGAGTTCGATTTGTCGAGATTTCCTACAGTGACAACTTCAAAAACGGAACGGGGTGGGACACTCACAACGGGGGCCAGCTAAATCAGCATCTGTTGATTCAAGACCTGGATGCAGCACTCGCGACGCTGATGGCAGACCTTGAAAAGAACGGTCTGTTGGACAAAACCGTCATCCTGGTGAATTCTGAATTCGGCCGTCCTGGAGGTTTTGATTCAGGCGGAGGGAGGGGCCATCATTCGAAATGTTTTACAAGCGTGATCGCAGGGGGGGGCTTGAAGCATGCGGGAGCGTGGGGCCAATCCGATGAAGTCAGCGAACAGGTAGTTGAAAAACCTGTTAGTGTGCCGGATTACTTTGCCACGGCACTTGCTGCATTGCAAATCGATCCCGCTGCGAATCTGTATGACGGCGATCGCCCGGTTCCGATTACAGACCTCGGTAAGCCAATTGCGGAACTGTTTTGACGAGTTCCGGTTTTGACGAGCTGTGACGCGACGTGAGGTGCGTCTGCAGCTTGCATCTGCTCGCTGCGTACTGCCTGCGTCATCACTGCTCGCGTCATCACTGGGCAAGCAGTGGCGATGAATCGCTACGGTTGATCTTTCGATGGCGGATCTTTTTGCTTCGGTGGCGTTTCTGACGATGCGATTTCGCTTGTCGCGAATGAGACGGTTGAATCGATCGCGATTGTCTCCTCCGTTTTGCACAGGATGGTCGCACTCGAGTCTGAGCTGCTTTCTGATTGCGTGTCGGTGGGGGGGGAAGCGGTTGTTTCGGATGCTTCCCCTGGATTCTCATTCAATCTCAGTTTTCGAATCAGACGCCTTTCAACAAATTCAATATGTAATCGCAGACTGTAGAACTCCTGCATGTATGCCAAAGGAACGTTGTGCAAGTCATCGAGTTCCGTCTCCATGATTTGCAAGGTTTTCCAGTGAGCTTGTAATTCTTCCGTGTTACCATCGCTTTTCAGGTCAGCTTCCATTTGCCGCAGCAGTGTGTACCAGCGGTAGATGCGTGAACGAATGCGCCATCGATAAAGAGGCGGAGCAACTTTGAACAGCGGAAGAAGCAGCGTTAGGGCAGGAATCAACAGAATAGCGCCCCGGTCTAAAAATGAGGCAACCCAGAAAGGCAGGTACTTCTGAAGCAGAGGTGGGCCAGAATCAAAATAGCGGTCCGCTGATTCATTCAAAGGAAATTCAATGAATTGAGCCGATGGAAGTTTGTCACGTTGAAAGAGGCTCGGCTCGCGCTTGTGAACGGTATCGGCCGCTCGAAGAAGCATCGGGACCAAGGAGTCGTGTAGCTGTTTGTTGGCTATCAGATTCGCCGCTGGAGCAATCAAGTGAACTTTGGATTTTGGGTAGTTTTTTTCGAGATCGACCACGCCTTCTTCGAGTGTTACAGCTGACAGGAATGGGTGACGTCTTGCATAGGCTTCATGTCGATCGAAATCCAGCAGGCGAAGGTCAGGGATCTCGGATAAGGACTGGACAGCCTTTGCGCTAGGTGAGGTTACAAAAAAAGCAGCATCAACCGATCCATCTTTGAGTTGGCGAATCGCTTCGCGACCACCTATCGGCAGGAATTTTGTCGAAGACCTGGTGATACCATTTTCTTGCAAAACCAATGTGGTCAAGGCTTCGGTCCCACTACCAAAGCGTCCAGTCGCAATTCTTTTCCCTTTTAGCGACCGCAAGTCAACGTAAGGTTCGTCGCTGCGATAGAAGACCCAGACAGGTTCGAGGTACAGGCTTGCCAGTGATTCTATGTTGGGGTCGGAAAGTCTGTTCGCTGCTGCAGTGCCACCCTGCACGATCGCCAAATCAATTTTGTTTTCTTTCTGCAGTAGGTCGTAGTTTATAAGGGACCCATTGGTCGTATGTAGATGCAGATTGATCCCCTGTTTGGCCAATTCGTCTGCATAGGCATTTGCAAATTGAAAGTACGCGCCTTCCGTTGACCCGACTGCCATGTGGATGTCGCGTGGAGGAGCCGGTTGAATGAAAAACCACGCCACGTAGAAGCCGATCAGAACAATCACGAAACCACCACCCCAAACCTTCAGCCACAACGCTCGTAGCTGACGTCGCGTCTCTCGAAGCTGTTCGCTAAAAAGGCTTTCGGGGGTCGAGCTCATTGTCAATCCATTTGCCAATGTTGATTGAAGTTGGAATCTCAGCAACGCAACCAGTCGGGCTAACGGTTGCACCGATGCAGACTTGTTGCGGTCACAACGGTAGCATAAGTCCGACGGGTTGGTGATTATCGCACGATTGCGATGACGCCGTGGCGATGAAACTGTATGAAATGCTCAAAAACGCCCGCTTTCAGAGTGCCAACTTATGCAATCCCGGGCTCGGGGTAGACACCTGTCAATCATGGACACGAACTTTTCGTTACTGCCCTAGCAAGCAGAGCGAACGATGGATTTAGCCCGTGCCCGCTAAACCGATCGCTTGAGTGAGGACCAAGCCAACAAGATCCAGCATCATCCCAGCGTTGATAAGGAAAAGGATTTTCATGGGTTTGGTTAACGGTTCAACCTCACTGAGTTCGAAGATGAACGCGACCATTGCCGAGTGGTAGTAGTAATCAAATGTTGACAATGGTTCTCGCAAGTCATTCGGGCTGTCTTCTGGGAATAAGAGTAATTGTCGACCTTTGCGTCGGGCTCCCTGGTCAAGACGCCAGTACAGCCATCCCCAGCCAAGGATCAAGGCTGGCATGAAACACAAAAATTGCCTCAGCAACAGCATGTTGTCACTCAGGGGATTGATGATCAGTAGATTGAGCATCACAAACCCAACGAAAGTTCGGGCGATCAGGAAAAATCCCATGCAGTCAAGAAGCAGGCGGTTGCTCTTGCCTATGGCGGGCAAAGCAAAAACGAGGGCGTAACCCGCTATGAAGACGGCTGCGAGCCATGGCGCAGCCAAAGCAAAGACCGGTCGTATGAACGTCGTGATGTTGGCGATCCAAGTGCCCGATTCCTCAAAGCCATGAAAGATAGCGTTTTTTAGAGACAAAAAGATAAACACTTGCCA
>Ga0315315_10003434_pt1 | contig 14537 bp, 12 predicted proteins | sample M140m3416metaG_FD_203699 | JGI IMG/M metagenome (GOLD analysis project Ga0315315, IMG submission 203699) | Ammonia-oxidizing marine archaeal communities from Monterey Bay, California, United States - M1 40m 3416 | ecosystem: Environmental > Aquatic > Marine > Intertidal zone | place: USA...
AACCAACCAACCAATGTTTTATATTGACTCTGTTCTAAAAATGGTCCCCATACAAGGTAAACAATTGCTAATATAACGTAAATAGTAGTGAGTAAACTTTTAATGGTACCTAGCCATCCTTTTGCCCAAACTTCATAAACAACTCTTCTATCATTAGTTTGTGTAGTAGCTTCTTGGCTATCAATAGCAGATTTCAAAGAATCATTTTCATTAAGTCTAATTTTAAGCAGCTCTTTTATTTTAACAAGAGATTCAATTTCACCTTTGTAATCATTAGTAAGTGTATCAAGTTGATTAATAAATGCTTTGTGTATTTTTAGAGCCTCTTCTTTGTTATTATTAGCAATATTAGTATATTTCTTAAGTAATAAATCTTTCCACCCAGATTCACCAACTTTAAACTTATAGTATGCATGTTCAGCATCAAAAGTTTTTTGAGGAGCATTTTTTTCGACTTTTGCAGTGCTGTCCCATTTAGATTTCAGGTTTTTAAGTGTATTTTCTCTAATTTGTTCTGGTGTCAAACCAATTTTTTTAACAAGGTCTGCAAGTGTTGAATTAATACCATTATATTTTGATTGTTCTGCTTCTTTTCGTGCTTTATTTCTAATATTATTTTTCATTGCCATCAATTGATAACAAACTTCTTGAGACATAAATGGTGGTGGAGGGTTACACATAGAAATACTATTATTTGCGGCATGTGATATTATTTTTGAACATTTCGAAGGCATGCTTATACTTATAATAATATACTATTTAAATTCCCATTACACCAGCATAGTTGCTATCTCTAGGACTAAATGCGCTGACTTTTTGAGGTGAATCCTTCCATGGGCAAGCAGCATTTCTAGATTCAACATATGCTACGCCAGCATTGGCCATATCAGCAAATCCTTCTTTAACAATCTCACATTTTTGTGAAACATGCGACCATTTTGTGCCTTTATCACAACATTCTTCGCCAACACATCCTAGACCAAGTTCCTTAGCAAGGGCATTGGCATCATCTTCTAAAGCACCTTTCTGTTTTTTAATTTGGTCAATATCATACTCAAGTACGGTAGGTGAGTTGGAATCAGGGTCCCAAGACCACGCATATTCATCAAAGTTCATGTTATCTCTAGATGAGATATCCCACAATTTTCTAAATGCAATGATGATTCCTACAGCAATGATAATTGCCATAACAATATTACCATATTTACCTGGAATAAATCCTTTCTTAATAACAATTGCAAGAACTAAACATGGAACTGCAAACATAAGAATAGTTTTAACTAAATCAGTTTGCGCGCGATATTTTTGACTGTAGTATGTGTTAATTTCAACCATACGCATTTTTTGATTTTTGCTATTGCTAAGTTCATTCATAGATGCTTTTGCGGCATTAAGCTGGCCTTCTACAACACCCGTAACAGTCATCTGGTCAACAAGGTCAACTCTAGATTGAGCAACACGTCCTTGCAATCCTCTATACATATCTTCAAGTTGTGAAAACATGGTCATTCTCATTTGAGACAACTGGTTAATCTTATTAACAATTTCATCTTGTGAAGAAGTATTACTAGGGTCATTTGCAGAAATGGTTTCAAGTTTTTTAAATAACTTAGATTCCATATCTTGAAGTTGCTGAATATTCATTAATGTAACCTTTTGTAATTCAGCGGTATCTTTGTTAGTAGTGTCAGTTAAATCTGAAGTATTCATTATATATATATATCATAACAGATAAATATATATTGTAATATGTTGGCTTAATTTGTAGCTTTAATGGCAGCAATAACACCTAAAGCTGCAACGCCTGTAAATGCCAAATATTGGTAGTTGTTACCAATCATTTCTAATTCACTAGTATTTTGCATTGCATTTACCTGTTCGTAATCTTCTTGGTTTTTAACAATTTGTTTTTTAACCAATGAATAATCACCGATAGCATCTTGATATTTTTCGAGCTGCTGAATAAGTTTATTAGCAAGTTCTTTGTTAGTGCCTTTAAGATTATTTGCATGTAATTTTACATCTTTTGCTGCTGCCATAAGAGCTTTTTCTTTTTGTGCTACAACTTCCCGTTGATTTGTAGTAATTCTGCGAAGATCACAGCTAGTAGAAGAAGTCATATCAGGATTATCAGGCATTTTGTCAAAAACGTCTTGGTATACAACACTATTGTTATTAGGACACGATGAATCATTATTTACATTAATGCCTCGAACATACATCTCTGCTTCTGTATTATATCTACGATTTAGGTCTATTGGAAACATACCTTCACCTTTTAAACTGCATGAGCCGTCGCTTAGGTTATAAACAAATCCCCAACAGTCTGAATCAGTATTACATGTATCTTGACAACTATTTTTATCTGCACCCCAAAGCATTGTTCTTTCATGTCTTCTACCTTGATCAAAAGGTCCTACATAAGAATATTGTTCAGATAATCCATTTATGATTTCGCCTGGAATCATGGCTTTATTCAAATTATAGTCAATATACAAATTATTGTTATTCATACTAGTGCTTTGTTGTTTACCGTCAAACTTAATAATTTTGTAAGCAGCCATAGATGGTCCGAATAAAGACATATTAGGGTCAGGTTGACTTTGGCCGATATCACCCATGCTTCCCCAAAGACTGTTTTCTCCTACAGTAGGAAGACTATCAGCGCGCCCGTCAGGTGAAACCGATGCTATAGGATAGCCAATGCGTAACTCTGTTTTACCGTCTTCAACCCATTGTAGGAAGACTACAATATTTCCACTAGGAGAACCAATATACTCATTAGAACCAGGAGTATACGCAAATAATGTTTCACCGGCTTCCATGTAGTTTCTTCCAAACTTACTATTGGCTGCTGTAAATTGCGATGCCTTGAAAGCTGGTGGACCGTCTACTTGCCATGATTTCAATACTTCACCTGTATGTGCATTCCATATTCTCACTAATCCACTATCTTCAACTTGAAGTCTATTATTTACTGCTGTGTCATATTCGTTACCACAATCATATACAGCTGTTTTTCCATCGGCGGATGCAGGAATATCAATTAATTTTTGTTTTTGTGCTGATTTTGCACAAGTATAACCTGATAAAAAGTTTTTTTGACACCCGACGGCTGGGTCAGGATCAGGTTCTATTATTTTTTCATGAAACCAACCACCATTACTAACTTCATCAAGCCAATTGTTGTTTTCTACTTTATAATAAATAGTTTTTGGTTTTGGTAATAAATGAATTGGTGGTATTGGTGGTGGTGCTGGTATTGAGGGGCGATTTCCCATATCTATATTAAACGTTGATAATATTTATTTATAATTTACCTAAAGCTATAAATAAATCTTTACAATTACATAACAGTACAGGACCCGCCTCCGCTCTTGTTGTTGCCGAACGGAAGCTGAAAAACATCATCATTATACGCTCTCCATGCCGCATCGGTCGCAGCGACATTTTCTTGTCCATTACAATTCATACCATATGTCGCGTTTTTAACATGTATACGCGAACCAACAGTAGGGTCTGTTTCATTATCAACTTTTTTATCAGTTAAAGAAACATAATTATTGAAATCAACACCCTGTTCGTTAATTTGTTGACCTTCAGGAATATCACTTTTTGTGATTCTTCCATCGTACATCATAGAAACACTATTCCATCTATTTGCATCAAGACTACCAATTACAGTATTTATTTTAGCTGTAGCAGCAATCTCTGAGTTTTTCCACATATTATCCCAATCACCCTCTGGTGCAACAGAACATTTAACATTTCCATTATAACCATCACGCCAAACAGCATATCCAGTTCTTCCTAAATCAACTGCTCTAGACGCACATAAATCAAGTTTATTATCTCCAGCTGATACTTGGTCCCAAGTCTGATCTAAATCACTTTGATATTCAAATTGAGCGCCGCTGCCGGAATTACTTAAAATCGACCCTTGATAACTAGAACCTGCAAGCAATGGGTCACTAGCACTCATGACTCTTGCGTTTATTCCAGTAGAAGGATGACAGCCTTGTACAGTCATTTGTGCTCCAACAAATTGTTTATTTTTTCCCCATAGAGAACCTTCCTGCGGCGAACCAAGAGGCTCATCACTTGTTTCAGTTATATTTGAAGGGCATGAGTATAGTCCTTTAATATTTTCCCATACACTATTTGACATAGGCTTAATTATACCTTTATCAGTAACAACTGCAAGTTTGCCATCAGAATATTTTACAACTTTCAATTGATGTTTAGTGCCCTTATTAACACCTAAGTTCATGTTTCTAGAAGCACCTTCTGCTCTATTTTCACTATTAATAAAGCCACTAGTTTCTTCCATAAGAACTTTTTTTGCTTGAGCATACTCACTCAACGCTTTATCCAGACGTTGTTGGTGCTGTTTAAGAATAACAGCTTCTTCTTGATTTCTTGTATTAGCGTCAGTAGGACCCATACTGCCTGTAAATCCTTCAACCATACCACGTGAGATATTTCTAGAGGTTTCGACGCCTGGTATTTTAGAGTTATGTATTTTTGTGTGATGAAAACTATTTTTACTTGCCTTATTGGAAAGTAGTAATTGACCTTGTTCTATGCTATTCATTGGCATACTTTTATATCTACTATAAAGTGTGATAAAAAAGTAGAGATTATACATATTTCTGGTACAAGTAATATACAACAAGCGCAACTATAATTACTAAAATAGCTGTCTCAATGAAGTTGCCTTTTGGATTCATTACAGCATTTATAGTAAGACCTGCAATAACGATAGCAAGCAAACTAAGAAAAAATGACTGAAGCATATATGAGCTTTGCTGCTTGGTTGCAACTGCATTTTCTTGGTCAATAGTATTAACCTCAATTTCTAATGCCCTTAATTTATCAGATTCTACTTGTAAACTACTATTAATTTCATTAAGGTCTTTTTGTTTTACATTTACAATATCTTGATTAAGTTCCCCTTTGGCTAAAATATTTGCCAGAATAGGTCTTGCTTGTTCGACAAGCATCTTTAAAACATTAATCTGTTCTTCCATCTTTTGTCTGTAATAACCGATAGTAGCTTTTCCATCGTAACTATTAATCTCGCGATCAGCAACCTCATGATTAAGCTCTTCTGTAAGCATATCTTGTAAATATTTATATTCATTAATAGCGGTATGCATTTCGCCTTCTATTTTTTTTAGTCTAATAATATTAGGATATTCTCTTTCTTGTAAACCAACATGTGCTTGATTCATTATATATATTAGTATCATAAATAAGTTTTATAATAAATAGTAGTATTTGTTGTATATAGCTCTACAAATTACAAAAATAAATACCAATCCGATAACAACAACAAAATTGTCTGTAGTATTAGACCTTGGATTAATAAATGTATGTAGTAACAATGAAAATATAGTGATTACTAAAAACATCCATGCAACAAAATGCATATAATTAGATGTTTTTCTAAGTTGTGTATCTTGGTCATTAGCTATAACACTACCGTAATCTGTATTATATTGGTTCAGTTTTATCTTGTCTTCAGATATTCTATGAATGTAATTATTAAGTTTTGCTCGTTCATCATTCATAACCATATTTAACTCCATATCTTCAATAGCCAGGTCATCAAGTTCTATAAGCATATCTTTTGCTAATTTCTCAATCTTATTGTTTAACGCGGTCATTTTTTGCATAATTTTAGGGTCGACTTTTAATTGTTGACATTCATCCGTAGAAGTCATATTGCCTCCACGAGGAATCGCGTTGTACTCTTTTTCTGTGAGAGAAATAGATGGAATATTGCAAGTTTCGTTTTTCTTTTTCCATAATTTATCAGAATAAATATGCTTTTTGCCTTTAATATCTACCCAAGCGTATTCTTTTGTTACTTCATTTTGTATATTTTTACCAGCAACATTACAAGGTTGTCCTAGTCCAATATCAGCACCTTTTTGAAACTTCGACATTTGGGTTTTAGTGACAGACATAGGGTCATTAGGACAATTTTCAGCATTGTCTGCCCATGCATCTTTTGAATATTTTTGAGTAAATCCATAATCATTCACATAACTGTAATTTCCATCTCCACTAGTAATAATTTCATCAAAATATTTTTTTATTTCTCTATCATGTTTGTTCGATTTAATAATTTGCTCAGAAAATTGTCGATAAACAACATCATACTCAGCAATTGTTTTATTAAACTCTTTTTCTAATGCAGTAACCCTTTTTTTATTTGCCATTTTTGATGAAGACATATTTTCCATATTTTCAACAATAGTTGTTACTCCAGGCAAGCAAGTCTTTTGCATATTATTACTTATTTTCTTATTACTTCTTTTATGCATTCTATTAAAATCCATAAACTCCTGTCCTTGATTTAATGAAGCATTTTTCTCATAAGAAGTACCTTTATTTGGAATAATACCTAAATCGTTAAGAAAACTAATAAAACTCATATTCTATACAATAATGATAGAAAATGTATTATATTTAATTTGATATATTCGATGTTTTCATACTTTTATAGAATGTATATCCTAATCCAGATATTAACAAAAATAACACGATATTTTCATAATACTTATAATTATAAACAAAGTTAGCATCATCATATGATTGAACTGCACCTGCACTTTTATCAGTTAAGCTTTGCAAATCAATCATTAATTCTTTATTATCACTTTCCAATTTGTTTAGTTGTGTAACAATTCTAGAGATAGTATTACTGACAGAATCAATATCAGATTGAAGACTATCCGAATATAAAAATAAATCAGCTTTTAATTTTGTCAAATTATCTTTGTCTTTATCATATTCATTTCTATATTTATCTAAAGTAGGATAAGTTTTTGCATAAGGATATGCATTTGTTACTTCATTTAATATTACATTATATCTACTATTAAGATCTGTTAATTCATTCTTATATTGTTCTGGTGTTTTTGAAGACATATTTATATATTACTGAGAACATATTCTATAAAATGGTGCTGTAATAGCGGTTTTACTAGGCCTTAAGATTTCACATAATTCTCCTGGCCTAATGCCTATAGCTAAAGCAGTTGGACTAAATCTCGAAATATCTGGGATTTGCTTGTCATGATTAATGTTATATTTTACAAAAACCTTCTCCTTCTCTTCTTGACTCATTACACGATGAGGAGGTACAAGCGTATGCTTCATAATATTAAATTGAAGACTTTTAAGACCAATTACGGTAATAAATATCTTATCGTCGATCCATATTTGTCGGAGTAGTTTTTGTATTGAATCATTTGCTTTATCTCTTGCAATAATTACAAGATCATCATTTTTTCGAAGAATATTATCAATGTTAAACAAATCCTCAATGTATTCATATATATTAGTTGCCCGAAGAGTTTTGCCTAAATGATATTTTACGTAAGCATTTTTGCTTTCGTCTTCTGTTTTTACTAGCATATCAAGCTGGTTATTTTGCAACATAGTATGAACCTCACTAATACTAGAACCTTTATAGTTAGAGATATCAAACCCTCTTTCTTCAAGGATCTCTAAAATATTTTTCCTACTTTCTGCAATTTGAACTGAAAATCCGCTTTGTGCCATATTTGCTGTATAATATAATATAGTATTTTTAAAGTTATTTCAATTTTATATTATATTAAAATTTGAATGAAACTGTCTTCTTATTATCATTTGATTTATTTGAACCATCTTCACTACTATTATCATCATCACCGCCACCTGAAAGTATTGAACTCTCTGGCGGTCCACCATCAGATGGAGTTTTAATAGTTTTAATTGTTTCCAAAACTACTGGTGAGTCTTTTTGTTGTGTTTCTGCTTCTGGGGGGTCGTCATGTGTAGATTTAGTTGAGCTATTTCCGCCACCGCTTGTCTCAGGAACATGAATATTAATGTTAATGTTTGGTGGAGTAATTTCTTGTGGAGTTAGCACAGGCATTCTTGTACCGCCAGCCATAGAAGGTGGATAGTCCGGGCTCTTTGGAACATAAGCTGGGCTACCAGGTGGCTTATTTGGGTCATATTCTGGGCTAGTTGGATGATATTCAGGGCTTTTTTCCGTACCCTTTAATCTAGTAATTACTCTTTTCCAGTTACCAGGTTCTTTGTCTGCTCTCAAGCCCATAACAACTTCCCATACCTGTATAGGTTCTTCATTACTTCTCACTAAATCTCCTTCTTCCCAACCTCTTGGAAACTCATATGGGTCTGCATAATCGTGGTCCTCTACATACCAAAATGCAGATGGACGCCCATCGCCATTAATTATTATAGATTTGAAAACATCTCCTTCTTCATAACCATGTCTGTCAAACTCCCATCCCATTTGTTCAGGAGATAAACCTGTTTTTGGAGGAGTTTTTATAATAGGGCTAGTAGGTTGATTTGGCATCTGCATTTTCGGTCCAGGACTCCATGCATTATCATAAGTTGGTTGATTAAATACTTGCGGGTCATATTGAGGACTGTTATCAACAAATACATTACCATACTGTGGAGATTCTTTCTGTGCAAATGGTGATTGTTTGGCTATATTAGGTTGATTTAATTGATTAGCAACTCTTTGTGCCTCTGTTAATACAGTTTGAGGCGTAGAATCTTTACCAGCAAGCTTAATTATATTATCTGAAAATGCTAGATTGGTCAACTGGTCAATATTATCCTCAGTAATAATTCTCATCTGTACATTCATGACCTGTAATTCTTGCATCAATAATTTAAATGCGTATGGTATTCTAATAACACTAAAAGACCTACCATATTTTGTTATACTATCAATATTCATACCATTTTCTAGAGTACCAACAAATCTGATAGGACCATCCGCATGTGGACTAATGAAAAGATTTTTAGATTCATTATAAATAGCTGTCATACCGGTTTTATTGCAAACAGCCATAAAATACTCATCACCTCTTATCATCATAGATTCATTTAAGAAATGAGAAGCGCCATGCCCAGTAATGCCATCACGTTCCATTTCTCCTATACGTAAGCCACCATCATTAGCCCTACCTTGTACAGTTTGTCTAGTAAGAAGTGTTCGGGGTCCTCTAGCACGATGATTAATCTTATCTTTAACCATATGTTTCAATCTCATGTAGAAAGTAGGTCCCATATAAATCTCAGCTTGTATTTGTTCTCCAGACTGCCCATTATATAATTGTTCATTACCAGAAGAATGAAATCCTACATTAGTTAGTAATTCTCCAAAAGTAGTAGCTTTTTGACCTTTATTCATGAAAGCTGTGCAATCACCGAATCCTCCATACATTAAACATGCTTTTCCCATCAAAGCTTCAACCAGCTGGCCTATTGTCATACGAGATGGAATAGCGTGAGGGTTAATGATTATATCTGGTCGAATGCCATCTTTTGTAAATGGCATATCAGCTTCTGGTACAAGTAAGCCTACTGTACCTTTCTGTCCACACCTACTGCAAAATTTGTCTCCTATGTTAGGAATACGCTCATGTCTACATCTAACTTTGGCAATTCTAAATCCCTCTTCACCTTCTGTAATAAAAGCTTTATCTACAAATCCAAGTTGACCTTTTTTTGGGGCTATGGAAGCATCATCAAAATAATCAGGTCTAGTAGGGTCAGAGTTCATTTTACCAATAATAATCTTCTTATCATTAAGCTCAGTATTTTCTTTTGCAAGCCCATATTTATCTAAATCTGAATAATCAAACCCAGGTTTTAATCCAATGACATTGTTTTGTTCAATATTACCAAAAGTGGAATCAACCGTGCTATCACCTACTTTAGAACTCTCCTCTCTAGCTTCATACATATTGTAATATGTAGTTCTGAACATACCTCTGTTAACAGAGCCTTCATTAAATAAAATACTATCTTCTACGTTATATCCACCATAACACATAATAGCAACTATGATATTTTCGCCATATGGGTGTTGTTCTTTGCAAATCTTATCAAGATATCTGGATTTAATAAGTGGTGTTTGTCCATAATTTAAAACAACTCCCATTTTATCAATTCTATTTTGGAAGTTAGAATGATACAATGAAACTGCTTGTCTCATTTGTCCACACGCAAAAAGATCACGAGGTAGCTGGTTATTTTCAGGGAAAACAACTTGGTTACCCATAACACCAAACATTAAAGATGGGTGTATTTCTATATGTGTATATGGTTTTTTTGAAATATCCGTATCATCAAACGCTATAAGTGAGCCTTCAGTTTCCGCAGTATCAATATAATCAATTATACCTTCTAATCCCTGCAGTTTACTGAGGTCAGAAGCATCATATAAATCAGATACATTATTGTAAATAATACAATTATTAATATCATAATTAGCAGATTCTTTTTTTGGATAGAAACCAGAAACCAATTGATTCCATGTAAATGACCCGCTGGTTAATTTTTCTATGATAGATTCATTATTAAAACTAGGGTTTCCATTTTCAATGTAAAAAATAGGTCTGCACAATCTTCCGGCATCAGTGTAAATAAATATACTAGAATTAGGAATATCCCATAGTATTGATGTAAAAACTGGTATTAATCCAACTCTTCTACTTAGTTTAAATTGTGCAATTATTTCTTGTGGTCTAGAAATGACACCAATCCAGTTACCATTAATAATAAGTTTAATCATTGAACCGTTATATTTTGGGTCGCTTTCTTGCAATAAACGCATTCCTTTACTTCTTAACCAATTAATAATTGGTTTGCTAGAACAATTTGTGGTAACTACAGCTGAGATAGCCATATGTTTATGTAAACCTATATTGCCACCATCTGGTGTATCAACTGGGTCTATAATTCCCCATTGAGATGAATGAAGCAAACGCGGGCCAATAACCTTTGCACTTGAGTCAAGTGGTAAATTAATTTTCCTTAGGTGTGATATAGCAGAATTAAAACTTAACCTATTTAAACCCTGTACTACACCTAGTCTTTTTGTATGTTCTACTGAACCCCAATTTCCTTTAAAAGCTTTTCTAAATCCGGTTTCAACAATTCTTTCACCAAAGAACTCTCTGTAGTTATTTTCAATTAATCCAATAAAGTTTGAAGAATAAAGGCCTCGTTTAAATGTGTATTCTTTGTCGATATTTTGGTATATATTTTTTTGTTGTAATCTATAATATTCAATAAAAAGGTCATACAATAATAAACCAGGAGACTCAACGCGTTTAAACTTAAAACTGTCTCTGTCAGTGGGTTTTTTATCTTTTGTGAAAACAGAAAGCAATTCTTTAACCATATATCCTAAGAAATACGCTTTATCGATAAAGTTCATTTCACCAACGTGAGTCAAAAAATAATCTGAAAGAATTTCTAATGCATGTGGGACAGTTTTACCTTTTGTAAACATAGCAATATATTTGAGTGCAATTTCCTGTGTAAAAATAGTTCCAGTATCATGAATTGAAGGAACAAAAAGGTCAATGTAAGAACTATATTTATCCATATCCAATAAACAAAACTCAATAATGCTTTTATCAGAGATAACACCAAGTGCTCTCATAACAATGAAAAGTGGAACAGGTTTTCTAACATTAGGAATATTGACAACAATTTGTCCATTTTTACATGTAGGAGTAGCAGCCATGATTCTAACAGAAAGAGTTCTAATAGGTTTTGAAGCATCTTCGGACACAGACCTGATTTCAGCTGAGTGACTATATAAATCATTTCCTTTGTCTTTTATATAAAGCATATTATCAGCAAATTTTTCTTGAGAGATAATAACTTTTTCCTTTCCATCAACAATAAAGTAACCACCATAATCGTTGCGACATTCACCAAGTTCAAATCTAACATCAGGAGTTAGATTCTTTAAAATACATAAATCGGAAAACAACATAATAGGAAATCTTCCAAGAAAAATCTTTGATAAGGTAATTGTATGAGTTGGTTCAGTTGGATGTTTTTCATCTTCTGGATTTTTAATAAAAAACTCTACATCAACATCATAATGAATAGTAATACCATAAGTCATGTTTCTTAGTCTAGCTTCATTAGGATACATAAAATGTTCTCGTTTATCATCAAAAATAATAGGTTTGCCATAATAAAGTTTATCTCCATTTTTACCAGCAAGATATAAATTGCATTTTAAATTAAACTCTTTTGTTTTTTCATCTTGTTCTTTCATAATTTTGATAGGGTTTTTCTCTCTGAATATTCTCTTAATACCATCATTGAAAAACTCATTATATGAAAGAAGATGATGATTAACTAAAAGATTAGGATTATCTTCAAAAAGTTTATCTATAATTATTTGTGGTAATTGGTCGCCCATCTTATATTATATCCTCAGGATATATTTTTATGTCGATTAAACTAACTAGGTATGATGAACTATGGTGTAAATCATATCTAGAATTGTTGTTTTATATTTTTTCAAAAATGCTTTCGACGCCTTTACCGGCAGCCATAAGCATACCTACTCCAATAATAGCAAAAAACATAATAATAGGAAGGAGCAAAATAAACCATGCTACTTTTTTATGTCCTGCTTTGCAGATGGAGTCTAATACAAATGTCCAAAATGCAACATAAAGGAACTTCATAATGAAGATGGCAGGTAAATTAGATGCAGGGCATTCAAACATGCCTGCACAGTAAGTATTACTCGCACCTGCATTTTGAATCATTAATGATACAATAGCAATTGCTGAGATCACTAAATAAACGTATGCTGGTGTGCATAACTTTCTAATACTATCAAGGACTTTCATTATACTTTATAAATAGAAAAGTTTTTAGATGCTGCCTGCTGCTCTTCCAGCTGCATTATAAATGTCTCTTACATTTACTGGTTTTGCTGGGATGATTCTGGCATTTTGGCCACGGAACTGGTCTTTTGTAGGGAAAGGACTAGCAGCAGTTGGCTTACCATTCCATCCGTCCATAACACCCATCAAACCACTTTCAAGTCCTCTTCCAAAATTAACTAGACTCTGAGGCATAAGAAGTGGTGGTCCACGTCCTCCTCCGCGCATGCGATGTCTACGTTTGGTGTGTTTCTTATGTCTGCGCTTCTTAGATTTCTTATGTTTCCGGCGGTGCGTTTTCTTTTTGCGCTTAATAATATGTTTTTTAGATTTCTTATGTTTCTTGTGTTTCTTGTGCTTTTTATGTTTTTTGTGTTTGCGTGTTTTACGCTTAGTTTTTCTTCGTTTTTTCTTCCCGCCATTTAAAGCTACTGGTACTCTACGAGTCGAAGCAGGTGGAGGTGGACCTCCACTTTGGTCTAAAGGTAAAAAATTACCTTCTCCTTTATTCCAGACATTTGGTGAGCCGCCTTGTAGTGGTAGACCTACTGGGCCAGCTGCTGGTGCTCCAGCATTCATTTTTCTAGGATTACAACTCATTATATATTTATCTGAGATATTATTCAATGTCAACATGTGTAAGCATATGGCGCCTACAACAAGGTTTATTCAGTTGAAGAATATCAAGTACTTCACCTTCTGGTGTTTTTTCAGCATTATCTTCTGTCAAATAAACAACTTGGTCAACTTTCATATCTTGTTCACCTTTACGTTTACGAACTTCTCTTTGATAAAAGCGATATTTATTGGCTAGAACTTTGCCGCATGTAAAACACTTAACTGGTATAATCATGATTGTATATTATATATGTATAATTATATCTTCAAATCAATTTTTCAAGAAATAATTAAATTATTTTGGACATTTTCCGTAACAACTACCTTTATGCATGTAAAAATCATATGAAACTGGTTTTCCATTTTCAGTTGTAAATGTTGGTCCACCTGTTGCACTTCCACCTACCGCCTTTTTCCCATCTAATATAACACATGTACTGCTGCTACCAGCAGCTTTTAATGACCTTAATTGTTTACAGTGTTCATGTTGAACGTGCAGAGAACCATTAGAAGCAGACGCAAGGTCTTCAATACTAGGAACTGATTTATCAAATGCTTCAACAGTGACTACTTTTTGTATATGTTTATCAATGACCGGGTTAAAATTAACTTTCAACATTTTAAAAGCAGTTAATAATGTCAAAAATGCAACTACTACTGTTAAAATACTTGGCCAGTATGTTTTTAAAAATCTCTTAACATTTGTCATAATATATATTAGTTGTTTACTTTTTATTTTTCTTATATTTTCTGGTTTTTCTCTTTTTATTTTTCTTAGGTTTTTTAGTGTGTCTCTTTCTATGTTTTTTATGTTTCTTATTTTTTGTTTTTCTCTTTTTGCGTCGTCTTGTTTTTCTTTTACCGCCTTTTCCCGCTGCTGGCGAAACAGCCGCTGCTGGCGAAACAGCTGCGTGGGCAGCATGTATTGTTTTTTGTAAACTATCTCCAATTGCTCCCTTTACTTTCCCTGCATGACGCGCTGCCGTTGAAGCAGCATTTGCAATTGGCACCGGTACTTTACTTAACATACGTGAAGCAACACTTTGTCTAGAATGAACCTCCTTTAAAAATAGATTAGATTCATCATTAGGCCAAATACCATCTATAATATATTTCAAATGAATAAGATGGTGAAGAGGTAGGTTATCTAAACTAGTTGAAGCAGTCTGA
>Ga0315315_10003436_pt1 | contig 14536 bp, 10 predicted proteins | sample M140m3416metaG_FD_203699 | JGI IMG/M metagenome (GOLD analysis project Ga0315315, IMG submission 203699) | Ammonia-oxidizing marine archaeal communities from Monterey Bay, California, United States - M1 40m 3416 | ecosystem: Environmental > Aquatic > Marine > Intertidal zone | place: USA...
CGTTTTCACTTAATACCACCGGAAGCTTTCTTTTTTTTAGCGGGCGTTCGATATAATAGTTTTTCGACTCTTGTTTAAGTACTTTCTCTAAATAAAATTTGATGGCATTGATGTGCTGGTTTTGAGAGCTTCGTGAATATCCTTTATCTACCAGTTCCATTAGATATTGATAAATAACAGGTTCGTTAATCTGTAATTCTTCCTTTTTAAGGAAACGATTAAACTGCTCTAAACATGAGATGTATGTGCTGATCGTATTTGGGCTATATCGTTTGTAACGCAGCTTTTGTTTGATTGAACTAAAATTCATAGTACAAATGAGGTTAATTTTTTCTTGTTAGCCGTCTACTAATTAAGTGTAAGCGACTAAATATCGACAACAAATGAATAATAGTCGGATAAGACTTGTTGGACTTCTCAATTTTGTCCTGTCGAATTTAGCGACAATCAATTATTTCAAACTTTTAAAAATTTACAATTATGAATGCATTAAGAAACAAAGTCAGTTTGATCGGAAGATTAGGAAGAGACCCAGAGACGGTAACCTTCGATTCGGGGAAATCACTCACACGGTTTAGTATGGCCACACACCAGAAGTACAAGTCAAAAAATGGCGAATGGAGCGAAGACATCCAATGGCACAATGTGAGTGCTTGGGGACCTCTCGGAAAACGAATGAAAGACACCCTAGAAAAAGGCAAAAAGATCATTGTCGAGGGTCGCTTAATTCATCAAACTTATGAGAGCAAGTCCGGTGAGCGTAAAAACCGAACAGTCATAGAGGCCAATGAATTTATGCTTTTTGATCCTACAAAACAGGTAGGGGAAAACAACAACCAAACAGAGGCGTGATATGAATCTTGTTCATCTTATAGGAACAATTCAATCTGAGCCAAAACTTCATGAGCTTCCGAATGGACGGAGGCTCCTGAAGTTTACTTTGGTTACCGAGGAAAGCTATCTCGATGTTAAAGGACATAAAAAGCAAAGAAAAAACTGGCACAATCTTTCTGCTTGGGGCCGTTGGGCCCAAGTACTTAAGGAATGCGGTCCAATGGGGACATCAATTGCAGTAGAGGGAAGAATCGTAAGTCAATTCTTTCATCAAAACGGCAAAAAACAAATGAAATCCGAAATCGAGATTAACGATTTAATTATTCTTTAACAATTTTATGAATCTGTCCATTTACCCTCAAGAGGTATACTCCTTTTTGAAGCTCAGAAATGTCTATAGAAGCATGCGTTGCGTGTTCAGATATTGCCATCAGCTTTTGTCCAGAGAGCTTGTATATTTCACATTCAAGACCCTCGCTCATGGAAGCATGGATATAAATATTTCCGTTTGTAGGGTTGGGATAAATGAACGGCTCAACCCACCCGACTTCTTGGGTGGTCGTACTTGAACAATTCCAGCCACTTAAGGAGTGATCTTTTCCAAAGAAACCATCCTGACCAACGGTACTCGGGTCATAACTAGCTGTGTTATGGACGGAATAAAGTTCATCTCCATTGTCATCATAGGTGCAGTTTTCTCCATACTGAAGTGCCATAGGAGAGATCCATTCAAACACCTCTGAAAAAGACACAACACCATTTCCATCGAGGTCCGAAGGGTTACTCGTACTTCCGCCGGTTACACCGACATTAAAATTTCCTGCCCAACCAAATGAATTGAGTTGTGTGGGTAAAACGGAAGCGATAGAGACCACTCTTTCTTGTGATACGTTGTCTATAACCGCACCACTATTACAAGGGTTGTAGGCGCCACAGAAACATTTGGCGCTAATGGCTTTAGTGAGTAGGCCGATATTATAATGAGGCATAGTACCGTCATTCAATAAAAAACTAGTTGTTCCTCCATGATCCACCCAATAGACAAAACACAGATCATCCTCTGTTGATGTTTCAATCAGCCAATTGTATGCGCTTGTAACATTAGCAACAGTGCTAATGCCATAGACCTCGTCCGGGTGAGCTTCTAAAGAGTCTCCATAAGACAAAAATCGAATGTTGCCCGGCTCAAAATCAAAATTATTAATAAGTCGATTGTACATACTATAGGTGTCTCCCCAATACCATCCGTATAAATTCGTCTCGGGAGCTTGACTGCCCCCCATAACAACAATGGCATATTTATTTTCGTAGGGACACCAATCCGCATTTTGCGATTGACCAAAAAAAGGAAATAAAAGAAGGGCTAAAAAAACAAAAACGTTATTCATATGGAGTTGATTTGAGTCGAATATAGTCAGTTTAAACTCAAATCAAACAACAGATTAACAAAGAGCCGGGTTGGGTTATTATTCTTTAGCACCCTTTCGGGTGCTTTTGTATTTTAAGATTTAATCTTGCTCACTGATGAATTCATTAAGCTCTTCTTTTTCAGAGCTAAAGTCAAACGCACCATTTACTTGGTAATAATCATCTGGATTATAACATCTTTTGTATGCATATTTGGCAAATGAGAGCTTATTTTTGCTAAAGCTAAACTCTTCCATGATTTGCTTGATTTGATCAACAGTCAGGCACTTTTTTGAAGTCGCCTGTTTGGCTACAATTATTTTTCCATCGTCAAAGCTTTCTTCATCAATGGCAGCCATAATGCTTGCCATATTTTGAACGGGGTTTGAGCAGCCTCCTAATGACACAGGTGCCGCTGCCGCAGGCGTTTCGTTTATTGTTGTAGTTGTTACTGTAGTAGTAACAGTTTCATTGACTGCAGTATTATTTGTTTGACCGGTACTTGAATTCATTCCATTCATATTAACATTCATGTTGGTATTGGCTTCATTCATAGCACTGTTCATATCAGCATCACTCATGTTCATGTTGACATTAATATTTCCATTATTAGACTCGGTACCATTCATGTTCCCATCATTCATGTTGATGTTCATACTCATATTCAAACTTTCATTACCTGCCGATGAATTAGTCCCATCATTCATATTGACATTCATACTGATATTACCACCATTCATCTCTGCTCCTGAATTCATATTGGTATTCATGTTCATATCATTACTCCCCGTCGTGTTGTCTTGACGGACCGTAGTTGTTTCGGTAACGGTTGTTGTAGTGGTTGGTTGAACATTTTGAACAGGTGGTGGAGAAGGGGAGGAAGTAACGGGTTGAGATGTTTTTAGCTTTGTGCTAAAAAAACGAAGTTTATATCCCTTTTTGACAGGAACAATTCGGTAAGTGACTTCATCGTTTTTATGTTCTTCATCCCACCAAATTGTTTTTGAGACAGGTGCGATACTCTCATCTTTAAAGTAAATTTGTACGCTGCTATTGGTTTGTTGTATTCCAGGAACGACAACTCTAGTTTCGGCAATTTCATTTTGCTTTACACCATCTAATATGATGTGAAAGGGTGTTGGATCTTGAGAAAAAACAACCAATGTATTTGATTGTGAAAAAGTAAAAAATGATAGAATTAAGAAAGAGAATGTCAATTGAATCTTGTAATTTTTCATAATAATTTTTTAGTTAATAGGTTATAAAAATAATAAATACACATCGCGGTAAGGCAATCTTTGTACCAAACTTTTCCAATCCTAAACAGTAGGAATCTAAAACCCGCCCTAAACATTTAATTTTCAAATGATTGATAAAAAAAGGAGTGGTGTAATTCAACTTCAATATTAAATGTGTACGTTCATATAAGTTGAAAAGATAGAAAAAAATGAACTATTCTTTAATAATCTTTTTTATCTGATTGTTTATTTTTAGCATATAAATCCCAGGCTTAAAAGCCGATACATCAATAGTTGCATAGCTTGAAACGGTTTGCTTTTCTACAAGCTTTTGCCCCGACAGATTATAAACAACACAATTCAAAGAGAGGTTTGAAGATGAAGTTATGTTAATGATGTCCTTGCTTGGGTTTGGATATACTTTATAAGAAATGGATTCTGCATCCATAACGGAAGCATTGGGATCGTATATATAAAATTCATATTCCGCCCTTTCAGGAGAAAGACGCATTGAATTGTTATTCTGTGCCCTAATGTAATATTTCACCGCCTGTCCTGTGGAATAGTACGGAAGTGCTGCTGAAAATATGCCGTCACCAGCTATGTCATCTCCATTGGTTCCATCATCATACATTGGAAAAGGCACAAATCTGGAGTTATGTGGGCTTGTTGTCACCATTAGCTCAACTTCATTAGTGTTTCCCGCAATCACTGTTACAATTCCATTGTTCAGGGACACACTTGATAGAGAAGGAGGAGTATTCGTTATAGCTGGAAGACCCATAAGATAATTGTTTCTTTCAACAATGGTCGACATAATACCTGCAAAGCCCCATCCAGCCCAAAATGGTTCTTCTACATTGCTGTAGAAATAGGTCATTGGAAAAGCCTTATTAAAGTCCTGATTTGCAGGAATCAATGCCTGATCATGAAGGTCGGCAATTTCATTTCTTATGCTCGAGGTGTCAAGCAAGGATTCAGAAAAAACCGTACGCAGGTGCGCATCAAACTGTTTCTTTCTCAATGGATCCGCCATAAGCTTTTGAAATAAAGGCCTTGAGTTAGGGTCGTATTGACTGCCATAGGAGTCGTAGTTGTAAACTACCTCAGGAGACCAATAGTCGAACCCTAAAATTGCACCAACGAAGGCATTGTCAAAATCCCATGGAATCATTTGAAACAAACCGTCTTCGGTTTTGTACAGATAGTAATTGTGAACATAATAACCATTATAGGTATCAAGGTTTAATATTGCAGTATTTACTGCAAAGTTCCAAAGCACTCTATCGATGTTTAACACCTCACCTAAATCTTCATAGCTAAAATTTAGGGTATAGATGAGGTCCATCAATTCTTCCCATCCAGATTCAGACTTTAGAGCATAACTATTGTAATAGCTAGTACTGTCTGAACCCAGCCATTTTAGATCAGGATTTCCTCCTGGATTGGTACTACCACAAAATACTTGAGCAGGATCACACTTAAACAGTACACCATCCTTCTCTCCAAAATGCTTCTCCATGAATTGTTTGTTGATGGATTCAGTGTTTACATACAAGCCAAGGTAATTTCCTTGAACCTTTACTTTGAGAAGGCTCACTTCAGGAGATGGCATGTATTTTTGGTAAATATTGGTTGCGGTAATTTCTTTTGCGAATGTAGGATCCATCCATGCATTGGCAAATTTTAGTTTTTTATAATCGGCAATTTTTTGACCCGATATCCAGTAATTGGCATCTAAATTATATGGAACCTTTGGGTTTCCATCATCATTTGGCAAACAAAAAGTAGAATTTCCCTTGTATCTCACCCCAACACTGTCATAAGAAATCCCATCAATACTAACTACTGCCGGAATACGATAGGAAGGGTAATTAAAAAAAGAATTGACAAGCGTGCTGTGATAATTGGCGTCATAGAACTGAATGTTCATTTCACGAATAGTCCCTTGGTCATAAAGCCCCCCGGGACTATCATATAAAGTTTGAGGGTTGTATAGGACAGCCTGAGTTTTTGCGGTCATTGGAAGTATGGCCATAAAAACAATTGCTTTAAGTGTATTGTGATTAAATAATTTTCGCATAGGATGGTAAAGTTATATATAAACATAGGATATAAATAATCGAGAGTTTGCTTTTGTTTTATATTTTTGATTCAAATTTCAAGAAAAATGATCAAGTACAACCCTAAAATTTGGTTCAAACATCTTATTGCTTTTAATCACAGCGACACAATTAGCAAGCTATGGAAAGAGCTTATTGCGTTGGGGCTTTTTGCTACTGGGATTGCCTATGTTGAAATCAACTATATTGGAAATATAGAGGCCTTGGATCACCTATTTAAAGTGTATTCTCTAATTGGGTTTGTTTTGTCTTTACTGCTTATATTTAGAACAAATACGGCGTATGACCGGTGGTGGGAAGGAAGAAAAAAATGGGGTGAACTGGTAAATAATTCTCGGAATTTAGCCATTAAAATATCTGCGCTAACAGATGATGTTCAAACCAAACAATATTTCAGTCGAATGATCGCTAATTACGCCATTTCGATGAAGGAGCACTTGCGTGAAGGAGTGAAGACTGAAGAATTGGATTTAACCCAAAATGAAATAAAGGAAATAGAAAGCTATGAGCACAAGCCTAATTATATTATTTCAATGCTTTATAAAAAATTAGACGAGCTAAAAAAGATCGGACAGCTAACCGAGGAAAACTATATTGCTATTGACGCCAATTTAAAATCATTTTCAGATATTATTGGAGCATGCGAACGCATCAAAAACACGCCCATACCTTATTCTTATAGTATGTTTTTTAAGAAGTTCATATTCATTTATGTAACGACTCTACCTCTAGCATTTGTGAATTCTTTTGGGTATTATTCATCCTTGGTTTCCATTTTTCTTTTCTATATACTTGTGAGTATGGAAATTTTAGCCGAAGAAATTGAAGACCCTTTTGGAACAGACGACAACGACTTACCTACAGACTCGTTAAGTGAAAAGATTAAATCAAACGTTAAAGAAATCTTGCGGTAAGAACTCGTTGAACTATAATTTGATATTACTGAATTTGGGATACTTGACGAGGTAATTGAATTTCAGCTCTTTCTTTTCGTTGGCATTAAGCTCCATTTCCCAAAGCAGCTTTCCTGTTTTGTCGTTGAGCTTAGCTCCAGAATAATCAATACGATCTACCTCAATGGATTTTCGTTCTGAAATAGGGAACTGGTCTTCAATTACAATATTGATTTTCGCATCCTTATTATTTCGTACGGTGATGTTCCACCCAACGGTTTCTTTAATGTAATTGCCTACCACTCTTTTGTCAAAGAGTTCTTTATTGCCTTCTCTTTTCACCACAATATTGCGGTCGCGACCTAAAGAGATGCTCAGGGTGTCTGAGGCCTTTTCCGTTTCAATTCTGGACTCGCCGATATAGGTTCCCTGATAATAAATATTGGATTTTCCGGGCAATAGATTAAGAGCAGTCCAGTTGGTGAGCTCTGCCGTTAAAAAGGCATCTTCATCAAGCTTTGGAACCGCATGATAGATGTATTTTACCGGGATACTTACATCTTTCATTTTGATGCTGTAATCCTCTCCATCTGAGGGAATAGTATATGGAACATCTATGGTATATTCCAAATTTGTAACACTTGTTTTTATTGAATTAGAAATATAATTTGTCGCTTCAACAGGATCCCCTTGAACCTTGATGCCGTCTACATAATAGTATTGCTCCTGTTTTCGTACTCCTTTTACTTTCGAGGCTACTTTTTGGGCGTTTCTTTCAGGCATTCGCTGAATGTCTTGTCTTATTACTGTTGATCCTGAAGCCCCACCGTCCTTATCAATGAGTGGCACCTTATATGCCACAACGGCTATTTCTTCAAGCATTTCAACGGCTGAATTTAATTCAAAATCAAGAATTGTAATTTTAGAATCATTTATTTTGACTCCAGTGATGCGATTGCTTTTATATCCCATGTTTTCAACCGCCACTACATAAGACCCAGTTGGAATAGGTTTTATCAGGTATTTTCCATCGAAATCGGAATTGGCTCCACCGATTATTTCGTTGTTCTTTTTCACGATAACTTTTGCAAATGGTACTGGTTCTCCGTTTTCGTTATCAAGGACTCTCCCTTTTAAAGCTCCAGCCCCTTTTTGTACGATCTCTTTTTTGTATGGGTTAGGTCTTCCGAGTATCCAGGTAACCAGCTCAGGTTGTTCTCCACTTAGAGAGGGATTATTGGTGCTCAATTTCAGATTCACTTTTTCCCAGCTTTCACCAGATGACTGATACACATTTGCATTGTACACAATATTTAGGGGCTCTGTGATTTCAGCTACTCTAAAATCGTAATTAGGTGTCCAGCCTGCAGAAGAAACGTAGTAGCTGATGCTCAACTCGTCATTTAACGCCGTCAAACAATCAAGTGTAATGATGACCTTGCTGTACGTATTTCTCTTCTTCACCGTAAGGGTGTTCAATTCGGCATACAGCTCCTGAATTGCTTCTTTTTTCTTATCTATTTCAACAGAAAGATCTAATTTACCCTGTCGTATTTCATTGAGGCGTGCCCGATAAAAATCTGCGGCTTCTTTGATATCTGCAATGGCCGACCCCTCTTTGTTTTTATTTAGTTTCCTGTTATCTGAAAGAAGCTGTTCTTCAAGGGTGAATACATTGAACCGGTTCGAAATACTTTTTATTTCCAGCTCGAGTGCTTCTATTTTGTCTTCCAGCGCCTCTTCTGTTGTACTCTTTTTTGTACTTGGATAAATCAGCTCGTGCTTTACCGAAAGAATCTTGCAGTTATCTGTGCTTTTTACCTGAATACTCTGGTCATAAATGGTATTTGGAAGCTCGTTCAGTACAAGGATGTGTTTGCCTTTTGGGGCTTTAAGCGTGGTTGTTCTAGTGATTTGTGCACCACTAAAAAAGACGGTGACATCTTTAATTTTAGAGGAAACTTCGAGTGTATCACTTACACAAAATGCAGTGCTTGAAATGATGAGTGAAATGAATAATGCAAACTTTTTCATAAATAAAGGATTTGAAGACTTTATAAAGGTACAACAAGATATACGATTTCAATGTAAAAGATACACCGAACTAATAAATTGGTTTTATTTAATCTCTTTATTTAGAAGAGTTTGTGTAGGGAAGGCAAAATCAAGTCCTGCAGCATTAAACCTTTTTAATACCTCTTTGCTAATGGTGTTTTGAGAATCTAGCCAATGCGCTTCAGGTTTGATGTAATAAAGGAATAAAATACCCAATGAAAAATCACCAAAATCTTTGAATCCTACCGCACAATCTTGTTCTAAGATATCAGAATTGTCAGCAACAATTTCTCTTAAAATGTCTACTCCTTTTTGCATCTCTTCTTCCGTTGTATCATAGGTCAATCCAAGATTTAGAGTGATTTTAAGGGCTGGCTGAGAGGTCACATTTACCACGCTATTGTCCGTAAATGTACTGTTAGGAATCGTTACAATCCTTCCATCTAGAGTTCTTACACGAGTACTTCTCAATCCAACCTCTTCAACAACTCCATCATAACCCTCTATCTGAATTCGATCTTTAATCTTAAAAGGCTTATCTAAAAAGATCATTATTCCTGCGAAAATATTTTTTACAGAGTCTTGAGCAGCAAGAGCTAAAGCTAAACCACCAATACCCAGTCCTGCAATCATTGCTGTAATATCGAAGCCAATGTTATCGAGTCCGATGATGACTCCAAAGACCCATATGATTGATTTGGTTACTTTACGGATAATTGGCAGCATGTAATTATCTGCACCACCATCTGTCTTTTCCACATAAGGCTGAACGACTTCTGTAACGAGCGCATCAAAAACACGAGAAACAATAGAGGTAAGGGTAAGAATAATAGAAACGTTCGCAATCCCTTGCAGAAAAGCCAAGATTCCCGGGTTTCCCGATAAATCCAAATAGTGAATAGCGATCCAGTACCCTCCAATTAAAATAGAATAAATAATGGGTTTTTCTAAAGTCTCAATAAGTACATCATCAAGATTGGTTTTTGTTTTTTGGGTAAGCTTCTTTACAATATTAGCTATGACCCAATAAGCAATTTTCGTGGCAATAAAAGAACCTAAAACGATTCCAATTGCAATTCCCCAATCCTCGATACTGTTCCCTAAAAACTTTTCATCTAAAAATGCCATAATTAATTGTTTAATGTTTGCACAATACGCGCAAAGATAATTAGGATTATCTAATTATGGTTTTTACATTTTATAAATCCCTCTAAATGATAGGAATTGTTCACTAGATTAAAATTTCGGCCTCTTCCTGTAAATAAATTGCCGATGCCTATACGCTAAGCCGATTTGAATTTTCCAGTATGCGCCAAAAGGAAAGGTTTGTTCAATTCCAGGGGCAACTTCGCCAGACAATACATTGGCCCAGTCAGATGTGTTTACACCAATGATAATTCCTGATTGAGCGCCCGCTAAAAAAAATAGATTTTTCTCCCGGTCTTCTCTATCTTGCCTTTTAGTCTGTTTAAGTCCCCCATTTCTGTGAACACAAAAATCCACAAAGTAATTGTCGGCAAAAAATTCTTCTCTTGTATCAGGAGAGATGCTCAATTCTCCAAAGCTCTCCTCTATATTTGCATAGCTTAATATACTATGTGATTTCCCAAAGCTTATGGTAATAACATTGCAAGCTCCAAGGTTATTATTAGAGGCAAGAGTGGTTTTTGAATTGAGAATTTCCCCTTTGGTAATACTCTTACCGAAACCTATACCTATACTGTATCCACCAATAAATTGATCTGCATAATCTGGACTTCTAAACCGAGACCCAAACAAATTACCTTTAAAGGCCAGTTTTGATCGATGAACGTAATAAATTTCAAGTCCAATAATGCCCATCACAGGTAAATTCCAATGTTGAAACTCGTATTGTTGTTCTATTTCACGAGTGTAAAATTGAGATATGAGTCCGCAACCGACATTTCCATTTACCATCACGAAAGATTGCTGTTTCACTTGTGCAATAGTGTAATTTGGTACGGAGATAAAAATCAATAATAGAGAGAAGATGAGTTTAAGTAGAGGTGTTTTCATGCTTCACCAAATACCAATTAATGTGCCAATAGTTGATCTTTAGTACTGATTTCGAATTTATTAAAATGTAAAATTGTATATTTAGAAAGCTATTAACCAAACTATTTATTAGAATTCAACTTCATCTTTTGACCTTTTCATGCAATTTATATCATTTCTAAAACAGTCGTGGTGCTTGGAGTTTTCTAGTAAAATAATATGAAAAAATTAATGTATAGAAAATCACTATCGTCTATTTTATTTGTGCTGTCAACAGCTTTATATGTTTATGGTCAAAGCTTCACAGTTACCACTCAAAATGACACTCCAGATGCCAATATTGCCGATGGAGTTTGTGCTGATGCATCAGGCAATTGTTCATTAAGGGCCGCTGTAATGGAATCGAATGCGCTAGGAGGAGCTCATGAAATTTCTCTTCCTGACGGACAATATATACTTACAATTGCAGGGCAGGGTGAAGATCAATCTGCTACTGGAGATATTGATATAAATGCTGACATTACTATTTCTGGCACATCTGCTTTTGGAACCGTAATCAACGCAGATAGTCTAGATAGAGTATTTCATGTTTTGCCAGGAAATTCTGTAGTAATGTCTTTGATTGCAATTGAAGAGGGGTACGCATTTCCGGGAAATGGTGGGGGCATTTTAAATGAAGGCACATTGACTTTGAATCAAATGCATATTTCAAACAACACAAGTGAATTGAATCAAGGCGGAAATACGATGGGTGGTTTTGGAGGGGGTATATCAAATGAAGGAGTATTGAACGCGTCAAGAGTAACCATTTTTGAAAATGAAGCAAAAGGAGGCATTGGCACAAATGGCTCTAATGGAGGGGGAGGCGGAGGAAGTACCCCAGGATTTGGTGGGGGGATATATAATGGTGGAACGGGTGATATTATCCTTGAAAACTGCACCATATCATCAAATCTGGCTGTTGGAGGAAAGTATTCAAATGGATCCACAAATGGAGGAAATTTTACAATGTCAGGAAACCCTGGAGCAGGTCTAAATGGCGGTACGGGTGGAGCGGGTGGAGGAGGAGCCGGAGGAAATGCAACAGGTGATTATTCTGGAGGCGGAGGCGGAGGCAGCTCAGGTGGATTTGGGGGCACAGGAGGTCTCGGAGGCTATGGCGGCGGCGGCGGCGGAAGAGGTGCAAAATCTGGAGGAGGATCTTCTGGAGCTGGTGGATTAGGAGGCTTTGGTGGAGGTCAGGGTTCTGGTCCTTGCTGTTCTTCTGGAGGCGGAGGCGGAGCTGGTGCAGGAATGGGTGGAGGAATCTTCAATAATGGCGGAAATATTAATAGCACCAACGTAACAATTGCTTATAATAAAGCTCAGGGAGGACAAGGACGTTTTTTAAATGCGACAAGTGGATATGCGGCAGGGGGAACAGATGGAGAAGGATATGGTGCTGGAATTTTTAATCGAAATGGCACAGTTGATATAAATAATGCACTGATTTCTTATAATAGAAATGTTAACGATGTAGAAAATGCGAATTTATCGGGAATTGTCACTGATGAGGATTTGTATGGGGATTTTACTTCTACAAATGGAAGCAATTTAGTCTTCAATATAGGGGCAGGAACATTGGGAGGAAACACGGCTGGAAATGTTATTTCTTCGGACCCTGGACTAATGCCCTTAGCTGATAATGGTGGTACAACGTATACACATTCACTTTTACCATGCCCACCTGGCCCTGCAGTTGATGCGGGGAATGATGCAGCAGCCCCAGCTCTTGACCAGCGAGAATTTCCACGAAATGGAATTTCGGATATTGGTTCATTTGAATCAGACCTTGCAGAAATAGAGCTATCATATATAATTATTGAGCCTTGTGAAAACGCATCCAATGGAAGTATAACAGTTACTCCACAGAGTGCACCGGAGTATTCTTTCCAATGGGATGCTGCTGCAGGAAATCAAGTTGATTCAATTGCCATTGATTTATCTGAAGGGTTTTATTCGGTAATTATTACTGATGGTAATGGATGTGTGAAAGACACGACTTTTGAATTGATCTCCGCAACTACTCCTGACTTAGATGCATTTGCCACCCAAGAAGAATGTGATTCTTATATTTTAGGCGAAATATTAGGAACAAATTTGTCGGGAACAGAGTCTTATTATACAGAGAGCGGAGGATTAGGAACCTCAAGTCTAGAGGGGGATGTGTTGAGCTCTTCTCAAACCATATATATTTATGACATTATTGGAAACTGCTCTGATGAGGTGTCATTTGATCTTATTATACATAATCTACCTGAAGTGATAAGCTTTACAGGAGGAGGGATTTATTGCGAAGGAGAAACCCCTCAAAATTTATTTGCTGAAGCTGAAGGTATTTCAGATTTCACAATAGAATATACTATAGATGGTGCGCCGATGAGTGTCATTTCTTCAAATCAAAATATTGATCTAGGAAACTCCCCTGGAGACTATTTAATTACAACAATTCAGGATGTGTTTTGTACAAATTCGGTAAACCTTTCGCAGTCAATTGTCGTTAATCCGTTACCTCTCGCACCTATAACTTCGGGAGACCAATCATTTTGCGCGAATGAAAGCATTTATCCAATTGAAGCCCAGGGGGCAACGGGAAGCTTTACTTGGTATGCCGATGAAGGCCTGACTCAAGTGATTGGTACGGAGGATCAATATATTCCTGAAAACAATCAGGGAATGACCAGCTATTATGTCACAACCACAGAGAATAATTGCGAGGGACCAGCTCAACAGGTTGTGATTGAGATTAAAATTTGTGATGTTGTTATTCCAACAGCTTTTACTCCTAATGACGATGATGTAAATGACATATGGAACATTGTAAATATTGATTTGGTATACCCGAACAATGTCGTTAGTGTTTATAATAGGCTTGGAAATAAAGTATATGAATCTCAAAAAGGCAAGTACCATGAAATGCCTTGGGACGGTTTTTATAATTTTGAAGCTTTACCTGTGGCCTCCTATTATTACATTATTGAATACAATGATGAAAACAATACTGGTGATACGGGTTACGTGAGTATCATTAAATAGTCATTTATTATGTCTTATTAACAAGAGCTTCAGCGATACTTTCTGATATGTTCAGATTTAACTTTTCTTCAATCCACAACCATTGTCCTGCTGGATTTACTTCTAGAAAGTGATAATCCCCATTTGGATCAACAATAAAGTCATATGCACCATAGAAAATGTTGAAATCTTTATGGACCTTCAAGAGCTTTTTTTCAATTTCTTGAGGCAATTCAAATTCTTCATATTCAATATTAATTTGATCTTTTCTCCAGTCAAATTTAGCTTCCTTATTTTTTTGTGATTTTATTTTTATAGGAAATATTTTTTCTCCCACAATGGTAATTCTCAGCTCAAAATCTTTATCTATATATTCCTGAAATATACACGGAGCCTGCTCAATATTGGCAGCCTTTTCACCAACCTCATGTAGTGGCATAATTGACGAATATAAAACACGGTCAGGAGGAATAATGAAATAGCTAAGAGGCTTGTAAACAGCTTTTTTGAATTCATTTGCTTTTGTAATCACATCGCTACTATTGTTGCTAATGATACTATTGGGGATAATGAAACCATTTTTTTGAGCTATTTCAAGCTGGAACGGTTTATTCCTGGTGAGAGAATCAGCTTCCCTTCGATTGATCCAAAAACATTCTTTTAGAAAATATTTTAACGGTTCTAAAGTCAAATTCCACTCTCTTTGAATGAACTTCGCTCTTTCAAATTCTTCATGTGTTTCAGGAATTGAAATCAGATTAGGTTTGAGTCTCCACCATACGGACTTAATCTCGCTTGCTTCTACAGATTTACCCTCTGTATTAATGACAATACGTAAGGGGTTATAAGTATAGGTGATTGAATTTTCAGTCCCTTTGAATGGGTTTAGAACGACTGGGGTCTGGTTTTTATCTTC
>Ga0315315_10003437_pt1 | contig 14534 bp, 15 predicted proteins | sample M140m3416metaG_FD_203699 | JGI IMG/M metagenome (GOLD analysis project Ga0315315, IMG submission 203699) | Ammonia-oxidizing marine archaeal communities from Monterey Bay, California, United States - M1 40m 3416 | ecosystem: Environmental > Aquatic > Marine > Intertidal zone | place: USA...
TGTAAAAAGTAACGGCCGAGATTTCTGGAGATCGCAAAATACTTCCTAATTAGGCCCGAGATTGCCGAGATCGTGTGACGAAATTCGCCATTTCGTACATGGGTTCCGACCTCGTTCCAACTTGACCCACTTTTTGTCCGACTTGTCCGTTACGAAACTTAAAAAATCGGCCAAATTTCAAAAATATCGTTAAATATTCGGCCCGAGATCGATTGGGATAGCAAAATACTTCCTAACTGGGCCCATGTCGCCTAGGTTGTGTGACGAAATTCCCTATTTGGTACATGGGTTCCGCCTTCGTTCCAGGTTGACCCACTTTTTGTCCGACTACCTCTCGCGCTCCCATTCGAAAGTCCAACTTTCAACCGACGGGTAAGTGACTCGATCGGAAAGATGTAAGTGAACCATTATTTCAGACAGACCAAGCGCGGCGGCCGCCGTTGAAATCGACGTGTATACAACTCCGCCATCTTCAAGGTCACCCTGTCGCCTGGCACGAACGGCGGCCGTCTTCACTACGACAGGGGTTGGCTTTCTCATAGCATTTTTGGTCCTAGCCATTCCAGGCGCCGAATTTCAGAGTTGAGAAATTTCCGCGGATGTTCCGACCAGGCGGACCGTTCGCGGAATGGGCTAATTTGAATTTATGTGCGCTAAGCGTGGCGGTAAAATCGTCCGCGGAGCTTGCAGACATCAGGGAACACGCCGCCAAGACGGCTTACAAGAACAATGAGACTGACACTGTGGCCGAACAGTCTTGCGACGAGCAGGTTTTGGAGTGGCTGGGTGCCCCTACCGACACCTTGACTGACCAGTAGGAGCGTGCCGGCATTGTGCCGGGTACCGGCGCGTTCCTGGAACAGTGAAAAATGAGTGGTTTGAATTTGTAACGGATCAATTCAGATAAACCGCGGGAACGTTTCACACAGATTCATCATTCTTTGCGCGTTTCGAATTTGGCTCTTCTCTGTACGACAGAGAGTCGATCCCTTGATTCTTGCCGTGCTCGTTCCACCAATCGGCAATTTTTTTCGCTTCGTCGACTTTAGGGTTTGGAACAACCGAAGCGTCTGTCCAGACCGTCAAGGATTTAGAATTGTATTCGTCGACTTTGGCTTCTTTAATCGCCACCACGTCGCCAGAAGCCAATGTCTGAGTTGGTTCTCCAAATATAGCTACATCGATGCCTTTTCCAGAAACGTCGGCGATTGAAATTAAACGCTTTTTCATGACTTTGCCGCTTTGTGCTGTGAATTCAATCGGATCGGCACATTCGACCACTACCCCGATTACATCGACTTTGGTTGAGACTGTAAGCTGTTCGAGTTGCTCAATCGGTACAAATTCGAACTTCAACTCTGGGATATCCAGCTGGTTGTCCGCGTCGTTTACCTCTTTTAAAGTACACCAACGGTTGAGCGTGAGTTCTAGTTCGTGGGATGTGTTGTTAAATTTTGCATTCTTTGTCTTAAACGAGCCGCCGGATATTTCGTAGACAGCCCCGAGAGTTAGTTTATCGTAGTGGGTGTCGTAGACCTCGTTAAATCCAGTGATACGTATGTCGCCACTCGCGTCTGCGACGATTACAGTAAAAAGCTTGCCGTCACCATTTGCGTTCGTGTACGTTCGCGAGTCTTTTTCGATGACCCGCGCTTGGATGGTCCACTGCGTAGATCCGCGGGTAAGATCCGAAATAGAGACAAATTTTGATTCGGCTGTCGCCATGTTTAAATTTTCTCAGAAAATTAACGTAACGATACATTTTGTGAAATTGGGGTAAACTCGTTCAGGACAAAACTTCGCTTGCTGCAGCCCACGCGGTCAAAGCTGCAAAACTTGCGGCTATTGTTGGCAGAGTCTCTATTATAAAAACCGACGGAGCCGATTTCTCCAAGAAGCCAAGTACAACAAAGTAAACTACTACATTTACAGGCAGTGCCGCAACCCAAGCAAGTCTGAGCAAACTTGGAAATTGAAAGCGTACGAGTGAGTGACGCTGACTTGATATTATGGGGACCCAAGAAAGGAATGGAACAAAATGGTCGAGCACGAAGGCGACCATCGACCTGGCCGCCGAACCTCCTCTAAAAACGTCGTCCTCTTGCGGCAGGTTTCCATTGCTTGCTGCTAGAAGCAACGAGGAAGCAATAAACAACGCAAATGTTATGGACGAACCAATCGAACTCGTTACCGACATCCATTGATAAATTCGCGAATCTTCTCTCAATTCTCTATTACAAGAAGCAATTGCAATCGTAACAAGACCAAGTAATATCCAAATAAAGTGCAGCGATATCGACAAAAGCAACGTCGTGTGTGTCAAGTGCACGAACACTTGCGACGCACCGTAATTTTGGAGAAGCCGAAGTTGCTCGAAAGCCATGCACGTGGCGTACAAACACGTCCCGACAAGCAAATAAGAGGTTGCTGAAATAAAGACAGAAACCATTGAAATAATTAAAACAACGTCTGTATGCCACTCAGAGCCGGCAAAGTTGGAATACGCGAATATTGACCACGTGCCGACCACAAGGATACCGAACGCGTTGCCGACTCCTTGTGTCTTTAAAATGTCATTTGCCTTGATTTTCGTTTCCACTCGAGCAAAGCAAACGGCTCCTAGCCCAGCAAGAAACGCCGATGCAGGCGATCCATTTACCATTACCAACCTTCTGGCAACGGCGCTATGGAGACATACATCCACGCCGCCTCGGCAGGCGTTTGGACCAAAGATCGCTGGCAGTTCGTCGATTACTTTAGATTGTCCAAGCAGAGCCCATACGGACGCAACCAAAATAACAAGCCCATAGCCACAAATTTCATCTGAAACCTGTTTTTTGTCATCTCTAACAGAAATCAAGAGGCCAACACACAGTGAAACACTGTGTGCGAACGCCAACGGTAGTGTTGTAGCCATCGACGCCGCAGCTTCACCTCGTGTTAGCTGCAACCCATGTACAGAGTCAAATTCAGTGACAAAGTCAGCGGCAACGTGTGCAGATGTAAATGCAGAACGCAATCCTCGTAGCCCATTGTAAGCAAAGAGTGAGCCACAAAGGGCCGTCATTGTAGGAACAGAACTGTTCGAGTCTGGCCTAATTTTTTTATGTTCAATTCCGTTATTTTTTGTTACGTACACTGTGCCTAGTAGTGTCGTCACGACAAATATGGCATCAGTTGCGCGACTTGCACTTGAAGCGCGATGTAAACCCCAAAACGATGTAATGGCCAACAGAATAACAACTACAGTTCGTTGATCGACCACGTTGACATTTTTGATCGCGGGTGATGCTAAAATCAAGACCAAAATGATGGATGTCGATCGCATCGAGCTAGGAGCTGATGAATCAAAAGGCAACAAATCGACGCTTGTTAAAGAGTCGCATGTAATTGAACAGATTAGTGTTAACGAAGCTAACAAACACGACTTTTCTTCAACGTTCATTATACTGGTCTACTAGTCACCTCTTTGGTTTATGTGCAGTGTGTGTTTCATACGACAGTCGCGTAAACGAGTGCGGTTTCCTTTAGAAAGAGCTTAGCGTCCGAACTTCCGATTTTTTGAACAACTGTTGCAATTTGTTCTTCGCCGTCAGAGGTCGACGTCGAGATAGAAGGCTTTTCGACAACGTCCTTGGCACACCCAGCATAGAGTACGAAGAACGCGATTGTTTTGCCGGGCGGTGCAGTAAGTGAATCAATTTCAAACGATGCCTCTGAAAGCGCTTGGTATCCATGTTTGGAAATGCTAGGAGAGGGGCCGATTCCCGCCATGGGTTCGAGTATAGTTGCATTTTCGATGTCTTTGTGGATGAAGACCCCGCGGCCGCCTAGCATAGTGGTATCAATGAAATCTTTGGATACGCGAATGCCAACCTTCTTGATACCGTCAACGAAGTCAAAGCCTCGAATAGTGGAAGGGAAATGTGAATCAACACTTTGATCCTCTGCACCGCGTGGGAAAACGTGGATAGTAGTCGCATGGTCCATGTAAGGCATCAACTCGACTAATGCCATCTCCAACTTAGCGTCAACCAGTGTTCCGACACCTTCTGGTCCGATGTGGCGCTTGCCAATTTTTACACACACGGTTGGGTTTGAAAACTCGAGTAAGGGGTACTTGAACTCTTGAATCGCGTCAATTGCAGCAGCTTTGTTGCCGACAAATGTCAACTTGTAGTCAAGATATACGATGTTGCCGTTGAATGTGACATGCTCGGCCTTGGCATCGCAAAACATCGATGGGAGTTTGTCACGGGTCGCTGGATTGCAAAGTTCGATTGCAGAACCGTGGCGGTTAGATCCAGGTGTTGCGTTGCGCTGAACGAGTGCCGCAACGTAGGGAGTCTTTAGGCAGCAAATCCCAGATCTGTCCTTTTGAAGATCCACACTAAACAACTCACTGGAAGCCCGTGCAGCATCCGGCCCAGACATGTCCCGAATGCGCTTCGCATGTGCATTCAGAGCATTACTGATTGTTTCGTTTTTGATTAGATTTTCTGTCTTTGGCACCGTTTCGTCATCCTGATCGGTTGCTTTGCGATCTACTGGAAGCCAGTTAATCGACGCCAAGTACTCGCACCTTGCAGCCGCGCTTTCGGGCAAAGCAGCCCATTTCGACTTGAAAATCTCTGCTTGTTGGGACAAATGCACCTCGTTGTATTGAGTGTCGAAAAAACCACCGACGGTAGACGACAGCAGAAAAGAAGAGACTTGCTGAGCGGCAGTAGATGACAAGTGACGTATGATTTCAGTCGCGGTATTCATAGGCGTTACATCGGAAGAGAAGGGAGAAATCTTCTTGGCATTGACAAAAATGTTATCACTGTATGCACCTTTTCCGAATTTGCAAGACAGACCGGATACGATCACCTTTGTACCAGGGACGCACGTCTCAATAGACGAGTCGTTAGAACCTTTAGTGTTCTTGGAAGCAGCGTCCAAATTAGTAGAAATGTAACCAAGATAGCCAGTCTTGTTGTACGCGTCGTGTATTTCAAGAACTATCGGGCCCTTGGCGTGAGAGTCCCTTGCAATTTCCTCTGGTGAAGCTTCCATGTACTTAGTAGGCATACCAAAGGCAAGTCCGTCGACGTTCGTGGTTACGATTGGGTCGCTTGGTGATGAAATTACTTTTAACACAAACATACCAAGCTGAACTTTTGCCTGTCCGTTAGAATTCAAACGTCGATGGTGCAAAACAAGTGCCTCGACACTAAACCCGCCGCCATTGCCAGAAGAGTGCTTGACTTCAGGGCATGGTGACTTCGCATTCTTTTCAAACGCTTTCAAGAAAGCAGCCTCCGGTGATTCATCGACTTCGTGCTCACCTTTCATGGCCTTGCTTGGTTCTTCTACCTCATCATCACTTTTACGCTTCACTGTTTTTTTCATATTTTGATTTTGTTACGTATCTAGTATATACACCAACAAAAGTTATATTGGGGCAAGTCATGCAAGTTTGGCGCCGAGATTTATTTTCTTTTTCCTACAAATAAACCTTTCCAAAACCTGGAGATGATAGTCATCCATGTCCAAAACATCGAAATGGCGAGTCCAGTTCCCGCAAAAGCCGCACTTGATCGCGTACGACAAAAAACAGAATGAACAGCTGCAAGCGTCGACGAACCAATTAATATGATCGAAGTACCAGACAAGCCAGCCCATTCCGAGAAAAGTAGGATGCACGACATTCCTGTCAGCGGATTGAAGTCTTTGGCACATAACATAACCAAAGCACATAAAACAGACGTAGAAATTTTGGTCGTGAAAACAAAACATAATAGTGAAAATGCGCAGAAGATTCCTAACGGTCGCGGCACAGCATGTTGGCGACAGTTCATAAAATCATTGACATTGGTTATAATGTCGTAGAATGCGTAAAGAGCCAAGGCCACGAATATGCATACCCACAAATATTTGAGTCTCGTGGTGATATCGCGATAGCAGTCATTGAATAAAACGTAATGCCTTGATTTGATGAGAGGCGAGCATACAGAAATGACGGCGTATACAAACACGAATATGGCCTTTCGCGCTATAGTAGCGGCAAATAATTGAGGCAACACCAATTCGATCTCCTTCGATAACTTTAGGACAATTTCGTGTGACATTTTAGAATAAAATAATTTATGTACATTTATGTGGTATAGCGGACAATTGCTGTAGATGGATCCTCGTACAGCATTGAAAGATGGCATTCGGGACGGACTGTGGCTGTCAAATCCACCACTCCATTCTAAACTAAAAAATGCTCGTGCCAAACTCATGACTTACAATGCAATCGTCACTGCAACAGAAAGTGAACCACAAAGTGTATCTGTTAAATTACAAAATACTCGGTTAAAATTGAATGCGTACAACACTATCGTGAATGACACGAGTTCACGAAGCGTGCCAAAGAAAAAGCGGCAAGTTTCTTTACGGCTAATGACCATTTACTTCACATTACTGCTACTGTTGGTATTGGCCGTTTTGTCAATACTCGAGCTATTTATGATTATCAACGTGATTCCACCCACGTTTTCACCACCACCGTCGCCCATTTCACCACCAAGAGCACCACCTACTCCACCAGCACCTCCACAACCTCCTCGACCACCAAAGCTACCACCAAGGTATGTCATAGTTCGTGTAAACTTTGTGGCGTTAGCTGACTTATTCGTCTGTTCTGTTGTCCACAGCCCGTCAACGCCTCCTTTACTGCCAAATTTTCGCGTTGTCGCGGAGAGTTCTTGTACTCATGTCCTAGGTGGCCAAATAATATTACTTGCGAATAACGGTCGTTGTGAAGACTCGGGTGATTCAAGTGTCGCGTCAATTTGTGATTTGGGTACTGACTTTCCCGACTGCCCGGAACGTAGCGTTAGTGATGTCTTGAATGCTTTGGCGCGGGCGTTTTATGACTTAAATTAAGGTTCGATGACATACAAGCGATTGCCTTTCCAGATCAACGACGTGTTCGTTTTGTCGTCGACGTCGTAGTAGCGAACTCGCTTGAAAGTATTTTCAATTGGCCCTTGAACAACGCCAAGTTCTTCCGTCGCAGCTTGGTCACGAGAGCGCTTTGCTGCCGGTTTCGAATGAGTCTCTGAAGCCGACACCGGTGCAGCAGCGTCTTCCGTACTCACAGGAGCAGTTTTAGGCAGCTTGGCAGGTTCGGTTTTCTTCTCTTGCTTCCTTTCCGCCTTATCAAGTTGTGCAGTCTTTGGCTTCGTGTATTGTAAAATGCTTTGTGAGGTTGGTTTTTTGGGTCCCGCGGAAGGGAGGGCGGTGGGACTTTGCATTTCACACTGGTTTTCTTCGTCGTCCGACAACTCCGGGTTTGAATCGTGGTTGGCGTAGTTTGGCGATTTACGCATCTCTTTCGATGATTCTGCTGCTTCCTTCATCTTCTTTTCCTTCAGTTCCTTTTTCGCCGGCGTAATTCCTGTGCTTTTCAGCCCCGGGCATTTCTGCCAGTTGTTTGGCGCGACAGGAAATGGCTTTGCATTGTCACTGTCTGGTTGAAACCACGTGATCAACGAGGAGCGCATAAAATGACGGCTTTGTGCAAGATGGACCATGATATCCTTGCATACCTTTTTCGGTATCGGTTTCAGAATGTCGTGATTGTTGGTCTTTTTGCCGACATCCTTCTTTGTGATGACTCTTGCGTACCATCCAAACGGTCCTTTCTTTTTGTCAGGCAAAAGAACGTCGTCTTCATTGTGACGTGCTTTAACGACGACGATAATTGTTGGTTGGATCTCATTGGCTGGCGGCCAATTTCTCGGCAAGTTCATTGCACCTAAAACCTCATCATTGTCGACAACAAGAGGAACTCCATAGTCCCGACGACGCCCGGGTAGCGTTTCGTCGCCCTTCTCGTCGATGTATGGAACAGAATGAGAGACTCCGTTCCTTTGAATGTAAGCGTTAGTGAAAGCCGGAGTTACCTCACTTTTGACGACTTCTTCTCCCTTTGGAATGGTGACATTGTGCGACTCGTCCGGTTCGTTGGTGCACTCGTCGTTATCTTCGTCCTCCATCGAGTAGTTGTCATCGTCTTCTCCAATTTGAATATTTCCATGTTCACGACCATGATCGGCTTCCTCTTGGTCATCGAAGGCACTTACGTTATCGTCAAAATCGGAGCCATCGTTTGACATTTCACAAATCTAAAACATGGTGTATATTATTCTCTGGCATTCAGTTTTAATGTGGGCAAACCTCTTTATATCTGGCGCCGTATTTTAGTTTTGATTTTTTTCATTTGGTAGTCGGCTGTGACTCCTAGTGAAATCACAGTGTAACAACTCACACTCTCGGTCGAAGCTCGAATCGCGATTTCGTTGAAGGAAGCCCTGTCCTTTGTCGTGAATTCTTGCGGAATCGTCTTGTTCTTCGTCTTCGACGCAACTGAGTTGATCACACACGAAAAATGTCATACATTAGTACAGAGATCAGCACCTCGTTCGAATGTCCTGTCTGTTTAAATACCATAGACGATCCGTGTTTTTCTTTTGACTGTGGGCATTACATCTGCCATGGTTGTGACACTGAGCTCTTTTGCCGAGCCGACGATCGCTGCCCAACCTGTAGACAACCTCGACTTGGAGAGTCAACTGATACGCTTATTGAGTTTGAAGAATTCGTACAAAGACGCTTAAACTCATTAGCGCAGTTACAACAAACGAGTCAAACGATCTTTTTTCCGGTCTCTACTGTAATCGAACTTCAGGCGTCAAATTTGATTCGAAACTCACTTGCTAATGGGCAAGACACATATCACGGACGTATACAATCACACATCCAAGCAATCCAAGCCTTGTTAGACTGCCATGCCGTGTCGATTGATGAATTTTTAGATTCTATGAGGACAATGCGATAGTTTACGACTTATTCTCCGACACCTTTTTGGACTTGTCCTTGTAAGTCACTACGTCTGTAACTTTGCCGAGCTTCTCACAAAGCGCCACAGAGTTTCCTGCGAAAAGTCGTGACAACTCCCGGTCCTTACGAACAGCTTTCATGAGGTCATCTGGGCTAATGGTTTTGCGACCAGCATCACTTGTGACATTTCCTGCGACGTCCACCAGCTCAGAAGCAACGTATTCAATGACTGCCGCAGCAAATACCGGAGCCGAGGCACCAACTCGCTTCAGACCAGAGTTTTTCTTCATATATTTGTTAAATCGTGCAACCGGCATCAAAAGGCCAGCTTTTTGAGACTTCGAAATGCTCTTCTTCTTCTTGGTGTTCGCATCATCCACAGATTCTGCAACCACGTTATCGCCGACGTCTTCGGGTTTCTTTGACTTTGGCATCGTTTCAATATCGTATCGGTATGTTTATACTCGTAGACCACAAATGTTTCTGGATAGCGGTAGTATATTATGTGATAGATAAATAGTAGATGGGTAAATGCTCGAAAACATTGGCGCCGTCAAACAAATTCACTACCGTTGCTGCAAAGCTCGTATTTATTGTCACCGCTTCCGCAACAACCAACAACCTTTTCTTGTGCAAACAGCTGTAAAATAGTGCATGGACCACACCAACAAGCACAGCAGCCAGACTTCAAGTTACTTTCATTTATGTTATAGTGATCGCGAACTTTGGTGCGTGCGGTATAAATGACTCCTAAGGTGACGATTGATACCGCAAGCATCAGAAGCTGTTGAGTTATTTGAACGATCAAAACTGTGGTTGAGTCTGGGTTTTGTGATGTGATGAGGAAGGTAAGGGCAGAAGAAATTATGGACAGTGCAAGTACAAATGCCAAGTAAAATGAGCACGCGTTAAGATTACAGACAAGCCGTTTAAGGGGGTCCGATTCGTGCTGTTTGGACATGTTCCATGCCTGGCCTACTGTACATGGACCGCACCAATACACCCAACAGCACATGCTTGTGAAGATAGACTCACAACAATCCTTTTCCCAATCATTGTCGCCATCGGATGGTTCTTTGGTTCCTGTGTCGCTTGACTTCAAAGACTCAAAAGTGAGTTTGTTTTGTTTGTCCATGTCCGACATAATTATCAGCTTACCACATATTCTTATCATCTTTTCGTTTTCTTTAGCGTTGCTCTGGTTGGACTCACTCTCATGCGTGGTGCAGCTGGGTCACATCGACGACAGCAACCGTCGCTTGATTTGTCTGGCTTCAGCGCATCCACCGAACATTTGAAACACCGATGTCTGTTACACAGCTTACACGAACTACTTTTGGATGCAAAGAGAATAGCTTGCAATGAATCGATTTTATTATCACAATCAGCGCATGTATTGCAGCATCCAGGACCAACAAGAAATGATTTTATTCCAAATTGATGTTGTGAGAACGGGCCGTGCAGCATTGACGTTGATATGCATCCTCGGGCAGACTCCATCGCTGCTACGTTGAGGGTGTGGTTAAGTTCATCATCAGCATCGTCATTTTCTTCGGAAGATGTGTCCTCCCCGTTTGTATGTTCACTCGTTGTAGTGCTCACATTGTCTTTACTAATTTGAAATTCACCGTGAAATCCAGTTCGAAGCCAAAACTCACACGTATCGAGAACGCGATATAAAGCCGTTCTAATATCACATAGCGGAGCAAGACTGATTTTATCCACCGGAGAGTCGGGAACTGGTTGACAAAGGCCAAACTTTGCCATGTGGTTGTACTTGAAGTTACTTGTTTCGTCTGCGATGAGTTCCGAGTATCCAAACATAGTGGAATTTGAGTTACATTCTTCTGTCGGCAAGTCTTCTCTTGGGTCGCACATAACCTTTCTGATGAGTCTTTGGCCAATTCTTTGCCACAGCACCATGGAGTCGTTCATGTGATGTTTCATGACGTCGTTGCAGCATGCAGCAGCCGCGTTGTCAAATCCGTTTTTGACAGCGAGGTCCAAGGCTCGAACGCCGCGCGATACAGGCTTCCAGCGCGATTTAAAAGATAAAATTATTTCCTTGTTAGCAAATATGTCCTCTTTCGTGCAACACGGTAGCCCAAACCTTTCGGGGTAGCAGGCTAAGTGAATCGCCATGCAAATTGACAGTGGAAGACCAACAGGTGAATGCATCATATCTGGTAGAGCACCAAGGAAAAAGTCGTTGCACATTATGGACAACAAACCTTCAGCACTTATCAGTTCGCAAATCGTCAATGCCGAGTAAATGTAGGATCCTGCGTCGTGTTCGCCAATCGACTGAATCAACTTACGTTGTTTCGACAGTATTGTTTTCGAGTAATCTGAATTGCTGCACGTTTCTGCGCATCTTTTCATTGGATCGGGTATGTCCACTCCCGCCATATGACCAGCGATCACTAAATACGAGTCTCCCGATGCCACTGCAAACTCATACTTTCCTCCAGAGCAACCGCGCACTGTAGGAATTGTTACACAACTTGGTCGTATACAGTGATATCCGTTGGAATCCAATTGTATGTGGCCTTTTTCTTTTGACCGATGTGGGTCGTGCTTACAAATTAACGACGGCAACAACAAATGAATTGAACGACACCCAATCGTCGCACTCGATTTGTTACTTGGTGTGAATGTTTCCATGTCTTTAAATTCGACCCTAGGCAAAAACAAAACGGCAAATGCAACCACAGGAACTAAATCATGTGAAGTCCTTCTAGTTGCAACGAGTCTAAAATCGAGTGGACCCAGCGGTTTGCCAAAAGAATTTCGTGGATACATGCGCATCTGAAGATATTCACCTGTTGAAAGCGGGACCGCTCTGCCCCACCAACCATCTGTTGGACCACTCAAGGTGTTGATCCCAGATATTGCAATTCCCACCGTTCCAGTCAAGCAAATCGACAGTTTTGCGTACAATTCCTCAACGTTGGAACGTGCCAGAATAATATTATCTAATGTATCATAATGTTCTTTGTCACCACATGCCGATGCCGCAGCGCCCTCGTTTTGAGGCAACGGCAGTAACATACACCTTACTTTTTTACTTGCACAACTCCTCAGATCACAACAGTGAATAAATTGGGTATATCAGAGATTTACAGATTGCAAGGCGCCAAGAACAAAATCAAACTCGGCGCCTGTGTTTACCCATTGACAGTTGTTGAACTAACGGGATACCGAACCAAACAACTATGCCACCATCTCCGAAATCGCCCAGTGTGACACCGAAACGCAAACAGGAACGACGCCCAAGTCCAATCAAATCAGACGATGTCAATGATGCAATGCAAAACCTCGACATTGACGAACAAGTGCCACATCTCCTGCAACTGTTGGACTCAGCACAATCTCTCATAGATGCGCAAAAAAGCGATGAAGAGAAATGGGCCGAAGAAACCTCAAAACTTCCAGTCATCAGCCCTGGTGAAACTGTTAAAAAAGAACGGATTGGTTTTGGCTTCCGAGTTGATGAAATAGACGACGTTCAAATGTCATCCGTTGGCGATATTAAAGTGGTTCGAAATCCATTGACTCAATGTAGCGGTGTGATGAAAGCAATTGTAATGCAGTACGAACTTGGTTTTTCATGGTGCTATTGGACTTACGAACTCGTTGGTCAAGCTGTTGTGGGTGGAGTCAACAACAAGACACTGGCAGAGTGTCTAATAGAGTTCGGAACTGGAATTCAACAGCACCCAAACGGTATTGAGGTGAAGGGAATTTGGCTCAACCAAAGCTGTAGAACCGAACCTGGTGATTTCTTTATCGTATCTGTGATGTATTGTGGACAACAAATACAAGCCAAGGGTCAGGAAGAGGATTCACGAGTTTTTCGAGTTTTCCGATCGTCGATACCTGGCGACATAAAAGATGCAATCTGCTTGTATCAGAGTTGGCAGGTACGAAATCAAAGACAAAAGACGATTTTCTGGGAGATGTGAGTGGGCTGCAATTACCGATCGCACCGCTAAGCTCGTGTAATTCTGTGGCAAATAGATTCTAATTACGCAATGTCAACACAACTTGCAAAGTTTCACGAGTCTGTAGCACAAACTCTCGTTCCAGTTGTGAAGTCGACATTGTCAAACAACGTGTCTTCGCATACGTTGCCGCCGAATGTGTCGTTAAAATCCATCTCTCTCTTCCAAAATCACGCACTCGCACATGGATTGGAACAAAATAGTTATATTGGAACTGTAGGCGGCGACCTGTGCGTGAGTATTAAGACGGCCGCAGGTAAACGCGACGTTTCATACAACAAAGGTACTCGGAAACGAAAAGCTGATGTAGAGGCCGAAGAAGCAGAGCGGGCCGTGGACAGAGTTCGTCGCTCTGTCGATGAAGAATCTGAAAAACTTAACGACTCAGTTTTTTGTACCGCGATTCAAACGGCCACTGATGTGTTGAAGCTGCGCGGTGCATCTGGCGAGTCGTGCCTCGAAGCCTGGGCTGTTTCTCATCGAAAGCCTGGAGAGTATGGTGCTGATTCACAAGCCAATTGTGGTGGTCTTGGGAACATCGTCGTTGCTGCGAGGATAAGCGGTGGAGTAGCCCTTCGACTGCATTCATTTGTTAACGCATTTGGGCGTTGCAAAGACGGAATGCTAACTACGTCAACAGAATCCGTCTCGAAAGATTTTGATCTTCCTATGAGCGAACAAGCAATTGTTGCTCAAGAACAAGGCCAGCTCAGCATTCTAGTATTGGCCACTGTACCTCCGAAGGCTGCGGTCGTTGAGCAATTTTCTTGAAAATTCTTCCCCAATAATTTGAAAAAGAAGGATGTTTTCGAAATTTGGCCGACTTTTTAAGTTTCGTAACGGACAAGTCGGACAAAAAGTGGGTCAAGTTGGAACGAGGTCGGAACCCATGTACGAAATGGCGAATTTCGTCACACGATCTCGGCAATCTCGGGCCTAATTAGGAAGTATTTTGCAATCTCCCGCAATCTCGACCGTTACTTATCATACCGAGGGATAAATGCGGTAAATTGCCATATTAGGCCCGAGATCACCCGAGATCACAAAATACTTCCTAATTAGGCTCGAGATTGCCGAGATCGTGTGACGAAATTCGCCATTTCGTACATGGGTTCCGACCTCGTTCCAACTTGACCCACTTTTTGTCCGACTTGTCCGTTACGAAACTTAAAAATTTACGAGATGGCGCCGTCTGAAGACCTCAAATGCCACCAAAATGCTGCGACGTGCAAAAAGAATGCACAAACGGCACCAATTCTCAAATTTTGTAGGTTACGTAACGGTCTGGGCGGACAAAAAGTGGATCAACCTGGAACGAAGTCGGAACCCATGTACGAAATGGCGAATTTCGTCACACGATCTCGGCAATCCGGGGCCTAATTAGGAAATATTTTGCTATCTCCAGAAATCTCGACCGTTACTTGTCATACCGAGGGATAAATATTGTAAATTACCATATTAGGTCGTTAGTACTCTTTACAAATGGGACTCTCACTCGACTCGCAGGCGCTTACGGCCGGCGTGGGCGGCCCATCCGTGCTGGAAGCTTACCTTAGCGACGCACTCCGGAACGCCCACGGTCAGCTCTTCGCGGTGATTCGCCCACGCCGCCTCGAAGCGCTCGTTGTCCCGCGCCTCGACGCGGCGCTGCAGCTT
>Ga0315315_10003439_pt1 | contig 14533 bp, 13 predicted proteins | sample M140m3416metaG_FD_203699 | JGI IMG/M metagenome (GOLD analysis project Ga0315315, IMG submission 203699) | Ammonia-oxidizing marine archaeal communities from Monterey Bay, California, United States - M1 40m 3416 | ecosystem: Environmental > Aquatic > Marine > Intertidal zone | place: USA...
TCCCGTCGTCCCCGCCATACGGCCAGATAGCTCAGTCGGTAGAGCACTTGTCTGAAAAACAAGGGGTCGGCAGTTCGATTCTGCCTCTGGCCACAAAATGTTTAAATTACATAAAGTAAAAAAAGCCAGAAAAAGATTACAAACTATAACTAATGTTTTATTCAAACTCTTCCAACTTAACTTAAGATATAAAGAAAATCGAAGTGATTATGGAATAGAGATATTTGAATACTTTTATTTACCTTGGAGATCAGACACCAAATTTAATAACTTTTATGAGATCATAAGTGACTACACATTAAATCCAAAATCAAGACTTTACACATTGTACGATTTCTCAAAAAGATACTTAAATGATAACACCACATTTATAGAAGTCGGTTGCTGGAATGGTGGAGCATCTGCTTTAGTTGCATTAGCAAATACAAATAAAAAAGTAGACTTTATTCTATGTGATACTTTTACAGGAGTTACAAACGTATCTGAAAAAGATAGTTTTTTTAAAGGTAATGAATATAGTGATGCAAATATTGATAATATAAAAAACCTTGAGATTAAGACCAATAAGAAATTTGAAATTGTTTGCGGTAACTTTCCTGATTCAATGAAAAATATTAAAATCATGAAGCCTATCTCATTTGCCCATATTGATGTAGATACCTATATATCAGCAAAGGAGAGTTTTTACTTTATTGCATCCAAATCAAAAAAAGGCGCAGTAATTGTTCTAGATGATTATGGCGGATGGTTTACGGATGGGGCTACTAAATTTGGGAATGAATTAAAAAAAGATAAGGATTACTTTGTTGTTCCAAATCACTTAGGACAACTTATTATTTATAAACTTTAGGCTACATATTTAGTTCTAAGTTCTCCCACACTATCTGTAATTTGTAATCTCTTAAAGATAAGCTAATGTTCAAATAGAAAAGATTTTTATATAGGATAATAAGGTTTGCGTTTATATAAAAAAAAGGAATTGTGATTTTAATTCAATTTCTTGCGGCAGTGCTTCTACCTCGTTCTCTTAATAATAATATTTTTCGTGACACCAACCTAACCTAAGTAATTTATCTTTTTAATAACTATTTTTTATTAAATATTAAAAATTTATATATTAGAAATTTTAGTGGAAAAACCATAAATGCTATTCCAAAATTTACAATATTAAAAAAAGATTGAGAATAGTTTGTAATGTATATTTCGATAACAAACCATACCAATATTGAAACAACATAATTAAGTAAGTTACTAATCATAAATTTTATATACATAAAAAAAGTTCCGTCCAAGAAATTAATTTGGAATACAAATTTACTGGTAAGAAAATAACTTATGGTTACCCCTACGATATAAGACATTGTTATAGATAAATCAGTACGTAGTGAGATATTAATATTTTGAAATATAAAATACTGGAAAAAGTTTAAAAGTCCAAGTCCAGTAATTAAATTGATTACACCTAAAATATAGTGTCTACGTAATTCAAAGAAAATTAATTTTTTTGCAAACTTCATTTTTTAATTATAGTTTCAGAAAAAGAAATGTCGTAAGTTACATTTATTTGAAAACATAAATCTCTAAATTATTATCAAAAACTAGCTGCTGGCAACTTTTCAAACTAGTAGGAATAAAGTTAGATTTAGAAAATAAGATTGTAGATAATTCAAATTCTTTTAGTAAATTTTCTGCATCTTTACACGTTGGGTTAGAATTTTTAAAATTTAAAATTTTAGTGTTTATGTTGCTCCATTCGATAATTTCTGAAGGTTTATAAGGATGGGAGAAGTAGTTTCCAGTTGTCGGATAAAAGTTTTTGAAAATTATTCCACCGTCATATCTCATTGTGAGGTTAGTTTTTTGTGTGTACTGATTATTATTCTTTGATAACTCTGTAAGGTCTCGTCTTAAAAATTCTTGGTTCAAAGTGGGATTATTTGGTCCAGTAACGTAATCATTGAATGATATTTCTTGTAAATATATCTGGGTAAAAATTAAGAGCACAAAAATAAAAGAATAATTAAACTTTTCAAATTTTTTATAAATAAATGCAAGCAAATAAATAGTTGCCAAAAAATAAATTATGGCTGAGGTCTTCCAGGGGACCACATTTCTAAGAAGTGATCCAAAATAGTTGTATTCGTTCGCTTTTGAAAGAATTAATGAAAATATAATTCCTAAAAAGGTAAATATTATGAACCTTTTTAGGAAAATATTTCTAGTTTTGTACAAAAGGAATACTGTAAAAATAATAATCTCAAAGTGAAAGTGGAAACCTAGTACATTACTTTCTCTTATTGGTAGATTCAAAAGTCTTCCTACGTTAGAAATATCTAAATTAATATTGAACGGTGTATATAAAAATAAACTTACAATGTAGTTAAAGTTTCTATGGCCAACCATAATTGTATCAGTGAGTATTTTGTCAGCTAGTAAAATATCTGCCGGCGTTGAAAGATAAGACGTAGAGTAGTAGTAAACAAATGAAACAACTGTAATAATGAGTGGAGAAGTCACTTTAAGTAATTCAGTGTCAATTTTTTTAGTAAGAAATAAATAGGTTAGAAGTATTAATAATGCGGGGACTATGTTGTATGTGTGCATAACTACTGAAATAGAAAGTATTAAAAATCCCCAAAATTCTTTTTTCTTGAGTATCAAAACAATTGCTGGAAATATTAAAATATCAAATCCTGTAGGTTCATAAAGCCCAGTTAATAAAGATGAATCACCCAAACCATTAGAAGAATATATTGTTAAAAAATTATAATTCTCAAGCCCCATATAGTCACTAAAAATTACTTTGTGGAAAGTTCTACTTATTAAAAATATATAAGAAATGGAAATTAAAATATACGACTTTGGAAATAAATAATATATAAAAAGCACAATAAAAAAGATTATTAGAAAGTATGTTAAATGATTTAGAAAATTTATAATATTTAATCCAAATATATTAATCAAAAATAAAGTTAGGGTTTTAAATGCTGGATAAGGAAAAGTCACATTAGCTTGGAAGTCTGAAGAAAGGATGCCAGAATATGAACTCAATATATTAGGCATGTAACTTAAATGATTCCTAGAAAGTGGCAAGTCAACACTGTTAATGACCAATGCAAAATGTGACAATAGGATAATCAAACCGGCGTCTAATTTTTCTAAACTGAAAATTCTAGTTATGATAAAAACTATACTTACACCGAAAAAACATAAATAAAGAAAATAATCCATAAAAACATAATCTATAAAAATAATTGAAAACAATGTGAGGGTTAGAAGTATATAAAATAGATATTTTTTCATGAGAATAGGGTCTGTCAAGTTTAGGTTTACTTTATGTGACTGTAAAACCTTTTCCAAGAGGAAGAAGATTAATATGTTTGTGATTAATTGTGATAGTAATCTTTCAAATTCAATAGACGAATAAAAAATATCGTAAATTAAATACGAAATAATTGTCGACGAATAAAGATAAATCTTCAATTTATCTTTATTCGTAAAAAGTAATAAAAATAAAAGTAATGAAATAAATAAATATATTGTAAAAGTCAATATTTTTTTATTATTATAAATTTCAATATTATAAGTACCTTGAGTGAGGGTTAAGTTACCAATCTTATCAAGGCACTTAATATTTTCAATTTCTGGTATTAAGGGGATGGAGACATAGGTAATGTTCAAGTTTTTATTTATGTCTAATAGATTTGAACCAAGAAGTGATTTTAGAGTATCACTACAGTATTTATTATTTGACTGTTTATAACCATTTATAATAGTTTCTGAAACAATATCATCTGTAGCGGAAATATTTTTATTTAGATCATAATTGACTACACCTAAAAAAAGTATAAAAAATATAATTAAGCCATAGACTAATTTTTCAGATGATAGATTTTCATTTAATTTTTTCATTTATTTTATTAATAGAATTGTAATACTTCAATTTATCAGAACACATTCAAAAAAAATAAGTATTATGAAAACTAGTTCTTTTTTAATATAAAATAACAATATGGAAACTGTATACAAACCCTGGGGGAAAGAAATATGGCTAGCCTTAAATGAGCATTATTGTTACAAAAGAATTTCAATAAATGCTGGCTCTCAAACCTCTTATCACTATCACGAAGTTAAAACAGAAACAAATTATATAGCTTTAGGTAAAGCAGAAGTATGGCTAGAGAATGATGAAGGTGTAGTTGAGAAAAAAATAATGGAAGAAGGAGAATCTTTCACTGTCTTACCACCAAGAAAACACAGAGTAGTGGCAATAACTGATGTAATTTTGCAAGAGGTTTCGACTCCCGAGGTAGATGATGTAATCAGATTAGAGGATGATACAAATAGGCCAGATGGAAGATTGGAAAGAGAGCACAACAAACCAGGAGTAATGATTTTAGCTGCCGGTAAAGGTGAAAGATTGAAGTCTCTCACAGATAATATAAATAAGGCACTCCTTCCAGTTAATAATCAGGCAATAATCTCAAAGATTATTAAAAAATTCTCGGCAGAATACAAATTTGTTATAACTCTTGGTTACAAAGGCAAGATGATTGAAGAATATCTAAAAATAACCTACCCAGAATATGATTTTGAATTTGTATATATTGATGATTTTGAAAGTGATAAATCAGGACCAGGATATTCAGCTTTGGCCTGTGAAAAGTATCTCCAGAGACCCTTTTACTTAATTACAACAGACTGTCTAATCTCCTCCCCGTTACCTTCTTTAGATGGAAATTGGTTAGGAGTTCACCCTACAGGTTATCCTGAAAAATATTCTACAGTCAAATTTGACGACAATAACAAAATCACAGATTTTGTTAATAAATCCATTACCGGTTTTGATCATGCATTTATTGGTATTGCTGGAATTCAAGATTATGAAGTATTTTGGAATGAACTTAATAAAAGTATTACCAACGGCGAATTGGTTAGTTCCTTTGAAAATACAGAAAAGTATAAAAACTTTCATGTAAAAATTCTAGAATGGTTTGACACAGGAAATATTGATGATCTTGAAAAGGCAAAATTATACTTTAGAGATGAACCACTGTCACTTAGTAAGTCAAACAACGAAATAGTTTACAAAGAAGAATCTAAGTTTATTAAGTTTATAGTTGGACAAAAAAGATTAGAAAACTTGTATAAAAGAGGCACTTATTTAGGAAATAAAATACCGGCGAATTTAGAAAAAACTGAAAATTTTCTTCATTATGGCTGGATGGATGGTGCAACTCTGTATGAAAAAGATGATATAAATTTATATAAAAGATTTATTTCAGATTACTTAGAAAAAGTACAACCTGAAAAATCAGAAAAAAAAGATTTAGAAAATTTTTATAAAGATAAAACCTTAGATAGGATAAATCAATTTATTGAAAAAAATGGTTCAGAATACTTTACTAAAAGTTACTCTATAAACTCAGTTGAACACTCATCATTAGACGATATTATAAAAAAATTTAGTTTCGAAGAACTTTATGACAATCCTTTTACACAGAATTTTCACGGAGATCTTCAATTTGATAATATTTTGTTTTCTAATGAAAAGTTTTATTATCTGGACTGGAGAGATAGTTTTGGTAGCTCAGTTAAGGCCGGTGATGTTTATTATGACCTCTCCAAATTATATGGAGGAATTATCACGCCTTATAACTTCATGAAAGATGACAATAATATTGACTTAAATCAGAACAATCAATTCATAAACTTTAAACACAAAGAACTTAAAGACACGCTGATCTTAAAAGATTATTTTGAAAGAGAAGTTGTAAAATATGGCCACAACATTGAAAAGATTAAAAAAATAACTGGGTTAATTTTTATCAACATGTCACCGCTCCATAATGACAAGTTTTCAAAACTCCTTTGGTTTAAGGGCATAAGCATTCTTAATAAATTTAATGATTGATAAGGAAACACTACTTTTTGGATCCTTTTCCAAAAATCCAGGAAATAATGGATGTAAATATTTTAATAATAGATTTCAAAAAGAAAATATTAACGCAATATACAAATCATATTATTCAGATAATATTACAGATTCTTTTAATGCTGCTAAAACACTTAACTTCGCTGGTTTTGCAGTCTCAATGCCGTTTAAGTTTGCAATAGTAGATTTAGTAGATTCTGTCGATGAAGCTGTCTCAGATATCACGTCAGCAAATACAGTACTTATTGAAGAAAATAAGTCTACTGTTTATAACACAGACTGGATAGCTGTCGGTAATTATCTTGAAAACCTTAATATTGATAAATTAACGATACTTGGTGATGGTGGGTTTAGTAAGGCTGTTCAATATGCTTGCAAAAAAATTCATATTGAATACGACATAATAACTCGAAAAAACTGGACAATTATATCAAATATTGAAAACCATATTTTTAATGCAACTCCTGTAAATGTAAATCATAAATATATGATCGATGGGAGACCTCATACCAATCAAGGAAAAGAAATTGCGTTGCTTCAGGCAGATGAGCAATATAAACTTTACTCACAAGTTTTTTAAATCTTATAGATTTCCTTAATGTAGTAAATACTCATTTTTATTTTTGATAAAAATCCATGATTCCAAGAGCTTTCTCCATACTTTCTCTCTTCAAAATATACAGGAAATCTAATAATTTTTGCTGGATGATTTTTTGCTTTAATAAAAGTATGAACATCAAATGCAAAACCATATGGTGAGTTGTCAACTATGTTTTTTAGCAGTTCTCTATTTACAAGTACTGGTAAACCTGTGATATCCCAATATATACCTCGTTTAATTAATGAGGTATATATAGCCATTAAAGCTGTAAATATTCTTTCTATTAATGTATGTCGATTCTTACGCCTACCTCTTAAATATACGTTATTGAATTGTGAGCTTTTCTCAAGCATAATATTCTTCGCAGAAATCAATGAACTAGTCGGGATCTGGAGATCCGCATGAGTCCAGCCTACAAAATCATATTCATCATTTATAAGTGCAAATTTTATTCCAGAATATAATCCATAACCCATGCCTTTATTTTCCAGAATACTTATAGTTTTAATAAAATTTAAATCTTTAGATTCAGTTTCAAGTAACTCCTGCGATGTATCGGTTGAGCCGTTATCCACAAGTACGAAGTGAATGTCATCGTGGTCGTTATTTATTTTTTTGAGTTCATTAATTAAGTTTGGAATATTTTTGGCTTCATTATAACAAGGCACTACAAAGCAAAATTTTAGACTCATTTAAAAAAAACTTCTTCAATATGTAAACATGCATCTAAAACTGCACCTTCACCACTTCTTGATGGAGTGACATAATCAGCTGACTGTATTGCTTCCTTACGCGCATTTTTTGGTGCTATTGAGTATCCTACAATATCCATTACTAATGAATCAAAATAACCGTCCCCCATGAAAATTATTTCTTTACTATTCTTTTTGATGAAATAGTCTTTTCTTTCTTTTTCACCCACAAGCTCAACAGAGAAGCCCATATCAGTAATTCTTTTTTTTGTTATTTCAAAACCTCTTTTATCTGCTGAGATAAAAGATATCTCTATCATGTTTTTGAGTATCTTAAGACCATCATTATCATGAGGACCAAAAATTTTATATACCTTACCATTTTTGTCGTAAATGGAGTGTCCAGTAGTCAAGACACCATCTACATCTAAAATAAATTGTTTATACATTAATTACCTCTAATTATAAGATTCTATAGAAAAATTAACTTTATTTATATAAATAGAGATGTTTTTGTTTTAAATTTACTAATTTATTATTAATGTTTAGCCAAGATTAAATAATTATTATCCGCTGTTGAAGGTTCCTCATCTTTAACATATGAATTTTTTATATTTTTCAATAATTCTTTCTGAGACATAAATTTTAATTTTCTATATTTAGAATTATTCTCAAAAGATTGAGAATTGTTGATCATGAAACAAAATTTGGAATTATTAATGATATCTTTAATTGCTTTTATTTGTAAGTTTCTATTCAGTTCACTAAAAGCGTAATTCGAAATCACTAAGTCAAACTTTTCATTCGTAAAGTTATCCTCCAAGACACCTGTATTGTGAGTAAACTTTACAGAATTGGCATTAACAAAAGTTTTGATCAATTTATTTACTTGAGGCAAATCAATAAATGAATAATGATCTATATTAAAAAATTCTTCCAATATTATCGATTGGCCCCCATATCCAGGACCTATTTCGATTACTTTATGAAAGTTATTCTGTTCAAACTCATTCTTAATTTGCAACGCGACATTCAAATATCTTAGAGAGGTTGTTGAAACCGGATCCTGATTATTAATTATTTGAACTAATTCAGGATTGCCGACTTTAGAAAGTTTACTACAAATACGAAATATCTCTTTGTCTGATAGGGAAGATATATCTTTAATGTTTTTAAAGTATTTTAAAGCTAAGTCTTTGTCTACATGCTCTAAAATATTTTTATAATCTGGTAAATTTCTAAAATTTTCAAATATTATTGGATTAGTGGCAGCATTAACGCATAAATCTAAATATTTTGAATCAAGGTGTGCAACAGATTTTGTTTTTTTAAAAATCAATATAATTTTCTGGTTATCTTAACTATATTTTACTTTAGACGTAGAATTATATAATGACAGACCAAGAAACAACAAAGTATGTTTCTTTAACCAATAAAGGCTACATAGATTATACATATAACTTAGTATCTTCTATGAAAGAAAATAATGTCGAAATTGATTTAATAGTATATTCATTGGACAAAGATTCTTACAACTATTTTTCTAATAAAAACATCTCTACAAAGCTAATCGATACTACTTCACTAAAAATTGATTTCTCTAATTTTCAATTACAGAATTCATCAGAGTTTTATAAAATTGTGTATTTTAAATTTTATTGCATCAACGACCTTCTTCAAACTAATAAGTATGTTCATTTTTTGGATGGAGATATTGTCATAAAAAAAGACTTTTCTGATGAGATATTGCAGTATGGGAAAGATGTTGACTTAATAGCTCAAAGTAATAAAAGTCCCCATGATTCAAACCATGATGAGATTAATACTGGCTTCATGCTCTTAAATTCGACCAAAAAAATAAATAAATATATAAACCCTAAAAAGTTTTCTCTAAAGAAGTTTTCAAAATATAAATTTCATGATCAGACCTACGTAAATAGTATTAAAAATAAAATTAATTACGAGTTATTAAGACTGGATGATTTTCCAAATGGTGCTCATTTTAGAAAATTTAAAGATTCTATTGATCCATATATAATTCATTACAATTATATCCTTGGACATGAAAAGAAAAATGAAATGATTAAAGACAACAACTGGTATATTTAATCGTAAAAGTAATTCATTCTTTAGTTTATAAAAAAGTCGCAGTCAAAATGTCAAGATTTTATTAAAATTTATATAGTATATGTTAAATTCAAAAAGTTTACTTTAACTCTGTAAAGCCCACTAAATGATTTTTAAACTTGTAATTTACACTTACTCCAAAAAACAAAATAATATTTATTAAAAGAGACTTTAATTTCTCTATTTGATATTTTACTCTAGTATCAAAGACATACATCTCAGGAACATACATGTACCTCATTTTCTTTAAGCCGACCGAATCCAGAAGAAAATCTAATGAACTACGAGTAAAGAAATGTATATGTGCAGGGTTATCATAACAATCACCACTCGGGTTAACCTCAGCTTTAGGCGTAGTTATAAATAACTTACTATGGCTGACCATTACTTTACTGAGCTTCTCAAGTGTTTCTTTTGGACTATCTAAATGTTCAGCTACTTCTATCATATAAATAAGGTCGTAATTTTTTTCAATTTTATCAATCTCATAAATTTGATTTAAAGAAAATTTATCATAGAAACCTTTTAAATTTTTGTTTGGCTCAAAACATACTATTTCAACAGACTCTTCCATGATCTTTTTAAAAGTTCTTGAAATATGAGCAACGCCTGATCCAAAATCTAGAAATGTATATGGTTTTGTTGATTTTATATTTCGCAATAAAAACTTTAATAATCTTTTGTTTCTTTCTCTAAATATTCTTAACGTGTTGTCAGACTCTTTTGAAACCTCTTCTTCTCTCTGATCCACTCCTTGACCAGGATAAAAATCTGGATAAAAAAAATGTGAGCACTCAAGATTGTCACAAGAATAAATTTTGTATTTAAATTTATTAGTTGTGAGCTTATATGATGCTTTATTTCCACAAATCGGACACAATTTTAAACTTTTCATTATCGTAATTTTTAATTATAAACACTCACAACTTAAATCTCTGCACATGAAGGAAAATATTAAATTTATATAATAGATGAAAACTTTTTTAGGAGACTACCAAAAAACCGAGTTTTAAAAGCTTCCTAAGTATTAAAATTTAAAGTGCAAGAGTATAAATAATTAAGAACTACAGGTTCACTTCGTAATTTAGTCTCAACAGTATCAGTTATCTTACAGCTTAGATTATTTTCAATATTTGAAACTTTATTTAATCCACATGAGCTTGCGTAAGGCCTATGTGGGGCTGTCATAAAGAATTCAGTTCCACCCTGTGCTATAAATTCATTCAGATGATCTGCGTTGTAGATGTATTTATATTGACCCCAATATGAATAGTCATCAAAGTCAGGTATTCCATTATTATTTTTCCAATTTAATTCATCTGATATGTAATAAGTGTAGGTATGTGTTGGATCACAAAAATATATATTATCGATGTTTAGAGATTCTATATTTTGCACCATTTCCTTACCAGAAAGTCCGTAATAATCTGTTTGCCACAATCCACACCCGTTATAGTCAATAATTTCTTGGCACTCAGATGTAATTTTAGATTCATCAACAAACTCATTTAAATAAATGTACTTATAGGCTCCAAGGCTAAACTGGGTGAAAATTAAATAAATCAAAACCGTTCCTGTAAGATAGAAAATATTAATTTTCTCTGAGAGTGTATTCAATGCATAACTTGAAATTAAAGCTATAAAAGGCAGAAGAAACTGATAATGCCTTAGATAGTCTAAAATTGTCGGCGTGTAAATAGAAAAGACAATCAAAAAATATAAAACAAAATAAAAAGAGTAATTTATTAAGGGAGAGGAAATTTTTTTTGTGAAAAATAATGATGCCCCATAAATCAAAAAGATTATGTGAACAACTGGCAGTTTAAAGAAAAATATTTTAATTATATAAAATAACGAAGAATCAAGAGAATAATATTTAATGCCGTTAACTAGAATATCACCCTGCCAATCTTGACTAAATTGATGCCAAATTATCTGCTCAAGCCACTCAATAGGATATAGGATTACACCAGGAGTAAATATTATCCATATAAATAAAGCACCAAAATAAATAACTAGATTTTTATAAATATATTCTTTCAAGTTGAATTCTTTAAGAGTTTTAAATAGTAAATAAATTGACAAAAAACCTAAAAAAGCGAGTGCATTTACTCTTGTAAGTAAGGAAACCCCAACCCAAAAACTAACTATGAAGAGATCCAAATTTTTCGGATGATTGTTATAAATTAATTTATCAAAAAAAACTAAAGTCGCAATAAATATATGTAAAGCAAAGGGAGTATCTGTCGGATTAAATATTGCTTGACCAATAAAGGAAGGTAAAAAGACTAAAAAGACTAAAAATAACAAAGAGACATTTTCATTAGTTAATTTTTTTAGTTTTTTATAAATATATATTAAGCAGATTAACGTGTATAAATTGAAAAAAATATGTCTCAATACAAACTGTGCATCTATAACATTACTAATTAATCCATCGAATAATTTATTTATATTCTGCATAAAAACTAAATTTATATTTTCAAATCTTGTTAATAGATGTATAGGTAGCTTAATTACTTCACCATAAAATTCTCCGGCAACATAGGGTGCATCTGCTGGCTTATTTCCACGTAAAAGAAACATATACTTTTCTATGTACCGACCAGAAGATTTAATTACATTTTGTTCATCCCAATTAGAACCTAGGTAAAAAGAATAAAAAGATTGATGCACGAAAAAATACAAAAAAATAAAAAAAGCAACGTATTGGTTTTTTGTTTTAGATTTTAAACTATTTTTAACCATTAAATGTACCGCTAAAAATCTTGTTATTTTGATACTTTGTTAACTTATAACTTGAGTCACTAATTAATTGTAAATTATGATTAAACATACAAGAATATTAACTTATATAATTCGATAAAACAGTTACGCTTTTTAATTATATGGAAAAATATTTATTAAATTTAATTCAATCGCCTATTTTATACAAATTGCAACAATCATTTGGTGGAGCTAACGACTTAAAAAGAGAAGCAATAGAGTCAGAAGTAGATATCAAAAATGTTAAAACTGTTTTAGACATAGGTTGCGGTATTGGGGATACCTCTCTAATTTTTCAAAACTTAGATATAAATTACCTTGGTATTGATTTGAATAAAAAAAGAATTGATTATGCGAATAAAAATTATGGAAATCCACAAACCTTTTTTAAAAAACTTTCTGTAGAACATCTGGATAAAAATTTGAGCTTTGACCTTGTTTTGTGTTTCGGTCTTGTTCACCATCTTAAAGATAAAGAGATATCAAACTTTTTAAAGAAAATAAGTAATAGTAATTTTGAATTTAAAAAAATAATATTTCTAGATCCAGTAAAGTTGTCAGACCAAAGTTTTTTAGCGACCTTATTACATAAAATCGATATTGGTCAGAACATAAAAAGCCAAGAAGAATATGATGCATTTTTTAATGACTTTAATCGGGACTACGAGATTCTTTTTTCCAAAAAACTTAAATGGGCTCCTACTATTAAAATGACTGTTAATAAATAAAGGTAAAATAACCATGGATTCAATAAAAGACTTTGGAGATCAGTTCAATAGGCACCAAGATATATCAGGTATTTGGGGTTCCAAAGAAATGCTAAGAGAATCAACTTTCCCCTTCGAGTTGTCTAAAGTAAAAAATAAAGATATTTGTGAGGTTGGCAGCGGGTCAGGAAGATATCTAAAAAATTTTATGAACTATGATCCAAAATCATTAACTGCAATAGATCCAGCTTCTTCAATCGAAATAGCCCGTAAAAATAATCCAAATAGTGGAATTAATTTTTTAAAGATAGATTCTACAAAAATGAACATAGAGAATACATTTGACTATGTATTTTCACTTGGTGTTATTCACCATATACCAGAAGCTCAAAAGGCTGTTAATAACATTTATAGAAGTTTAAGAAAAGATGGTGAATTTATAATGTGGGTTTATGGGTATGAAAATAATGAGCTATACATATTTATTTTTAACAATCTGAGAAAAATTCTATCGAGACTGCCAGATTTTATAGTTGAAATATTTAGTTATTTTTTTACAATTCTTTCATATTTTTATATGTTTCTTTGTAGATTTATAAAATTGCCATTAAAAAAGTACTTTTTGAATGTATTTTCTAAATTTAGTTTCCGCCATAAATTTTATGTAATATTTGATCAACTTAATCCAAAATATTCAAAATATTATAAAAAGATGGAGGTGCTTAATCTTATGACAAATGCAGGTTTTAAAGTGGAAAAAATTCATCATAGAGATGAATATAGTTGGACAGTAGTCGGTAAAAAAAATTAATTTATTCGGATTCCATTTATGTCAATCCATTTAAATAAAGAATAAAATTTCCAGACATGTCTAGATTTAAAATAAGCTGTCTCATTATTTTCGCTTAGATGTCTAATCAAATTAGCTACTTCTTGGTTTTCGGACCAATTATTTTTTAAATACTTAATGCCAACTTCATCTGTCCAATTTCCAAAATCATGTGCAAATCCTTTTTTCTTGTAGAGTTTTAGATTTGGAAGTTCGTTCTTCAAAATATTTCTTAAAAATATTTTTGTTTTAAAGCTATCAACATTTTGTGAAAATTTCAATGTTTCTGAAAAATTAACTATTCTATTATCTAAAAATACAGGTCTTACCTCAAGACCATTTAGCATTGAAGCAGTATCGCTTTTTTTTAAAATATTTGTATAGAGAAAACCCTCCATATCTACTTTCCTAAGATTATCTAAATTATTTACTTCATTTAATTCCAAATTTCTTAAAAACTCTTGATAAGCATTTTTCTGGGGCTGAATTTCTTCACTGGGCATATAGTTTTGCCAAAGAAGTATTTTTGTCTCTAGTGGTAATTTTTTGCTCAATGTAAGTAATTCGATCATTTTGCTATATGGGATATAGTTACTGCTTGTTCTGTTCAGGAAAGTTTTTAAAGGTCTTAACAATTGATAACTCACTATTGGAAGCTTTGTAGAGATTAATGCACCTCTATACCACTCATACCCACCAAAAATCTCATCAGCACCATCTCCACTTATCACTACTTTTGTATGTTCAGATACTTTCTTAGAAAGGTAATAGGTTGGAACAATACTTGGATCTGCAATTGGTTCTGGAAGCTTATTTACTAATTCTTCAATAATCGCATAGTTATCTTTTTCTGGAAACTGGAACTGAATATTTTTA
>Ga0315315_10003440_pt1 | contig 14532 bp, 7 predicted proteins | sample M140m3416metaG_FD_203699 | JGI IMG/M metagenome (GOLD analysis project Ga0315315, IMG submission 203699) | Ammonia-oxidizing marine archaeal communities from Monterey Bay, California, United States - M1 40m 3416 | ecosystem: Environmental > Aquatic > Marine > Intertidal zone | place: USA...
TCTGTCTTCAGTCGTACGATAGCTCACAACGAATGCAGTGACTCCATTTCCATTCAGCCAGTCCGCCGCTTCGGTTCCTTCCAGATCGGGAACCACTTTCCCAAATCCGCCTCCGGGTAGAATGACTACAGCTGAACCGTTTGAATCTTTGGCTGGATGTACGGTGAACGTCGGCCGACTGATTTTCACGACTCGCGTGACCGGCGGATTTTCCTGAGCGCGAAACGGCAATATTTCGCCAAGGTTCCGTGTCGTTTCGCCAGGAGCCAGTCCCGGCCACACGTCCAGCGGGCCTGCAGCCATCGCTGGCGACGAAGTCATCAGCAACAGTACGAGAACGATTCGAGTCATGATATACATCGATTTGGCTGGGTGGCCGAGGTTGAAAGATACAGTCCGAAATCCGGTGGATTCCTGCATTACACTCAGTCCGGCCCTGGCCACCCATACAGACACAGAACCAAATAGAGAGCCTGCCTACTACTTACCACGCAGAACAATGTCATCGAATTCGTTCAAGTCATCGAACGAACCGATTCCGATTCTCCCACGCTTGAACGTCATATCACTCACCTGCATGTGTGGCTGTTCCATGTCATCAAAGTACACAACAATCTCGCCAGTCGAGGCTGTCCGAGTCACTTTGACATGATGCCATTCGTCTGTCCATGGCGTACGCGTTTCATTCGTGGTGAGTGCTTTTCGCGGCGCGTCTTTGACAATCATGATCTGACCGCTGTGAGGATCCGGTTTTGCACCCAGGTGAGAATAGTAGAAGTGAGTCTTGTCCTGCCACGCAAAAAAGACGCAGCAGTCACGGTGGTTACCGGTATCTTTGGTGCTGCGAACCCTGAACGTCAGTTCAAAGTCTTCAACTTCGACGTCCTTGATCAAAGCAATGTGACGGGGACTGCGAACTTCCGGTTGGTATTCGCTTTTGCGTTCTGTGATTTCCAGTGTACTGTTGCCTTTTCGCTCACTCAGCTTCCATGTTTTGGGATCCAGTATTTCCCAGGAGTCACCCCCCATTTCAAAGTCCTCCGTAAACACAACGGGAAGTTCTGCGGCGGCTGCGGATATCGGGACCTGAATGGTGAGGGCACTGATCGCGAATGCCACCATGGAGAATGATCTTTTCAACTGCATGCGTGCTGTTCCGCTTAAAAATGTTAATGATGTGTCCAGTATGGTCAGACGTCTACGATTCAATGTCTGGCATGTAAACGCAGTGTGGCCCCTGATTATGCTCATTCAATGCAGCAAAGTGAAACCGGTTCGGCTCAATATACCATGCTCATTTCTGTTTCATGAAATCACATAAGAGTGGCCCTTCATGCGGGTGAGAGACGGCAACTTGTGAACCAGCGATCCCTGTCACAGATTGACTTCCAGCAGACCATCAAATTCTTCGGGAAAGGCACGGACACGCGGGCATGAACTGCCCCCTGGCGGTCGAAGCATCGATGTTCGCCCCGAATCGCGAAGACACCTTCATGCCAGACGTTGGGATGAATGTACAGCCCTTCGTGACCTGTGAATCGGAAGCAAACGAAATCTTCAGGACTCACATCATCGCCCGGTTTAGCGAGCGGCGACAGAAACGGTTGGTTCGCCTGAGGAAAAAACAACAGACAATACGCCCTGAACGTGTCGAACTATCGCGAACCTGAAGTTGGTATCTGCTGCAACGTGAATGCACAATCGCGCCGACACGCTGACGACTTGTGGATCCCGCCTGCAATGAAGTGCGGAGCCCGTACATCTCAACGCTTAATGATTATGGTGATTCCCATGGAAGAGCCTATGATCTTTATTGCCCGCTGAATAGACGTAGGCAAACAGGTCGTAGATTTCTTCCTGCGTCAGTCGACTTAGCAGCCCCTTCGGCATCAGTGATGAATCTGATTTGATGCGATCGTCAATTTCGTCCACCTTGAGAATCGTAGGTTTATTCTTGGCCAGCGGGTCGATGACGACATGCACTTCGTCAACTGTTTCTTTCATGATCATCCCGGTGATTGTTTTGCCGGATGCCAGTACGAAAGTCCAGGAACGGAATTTTTCGTCGATCACTTTTGAGGGTTCGATGATGGATTCCAGAATGTGGGCGATCGTTTGTTTCTTCGGGTCCAGCTTTGTCAGATCCGGTCCGAAGACTCGACCTTCGCCGTTGAGTTGGTGGCAGGCAACACAGTTGGCAACCCTGAACAATTGCTGTCCCACTTCAAACGCTCGTCCGTGTTTGAGACCCTTAACCCCTTCCGACAGTTCAGCGATCGTCCATACGTGGTTGCGCCCGGTCATCGACAGTAGACTATCTTTGATTGGCAGGGTATTGTCAGACAAATACGTATCCGGAGACGCCAGATAATCCTCCAGACTCGCCACCACATACATCGCTCCAAACATTCGTCGCCAGTGGCCGGGATAAGTACAGACGTAAGGGTACACACCTGGCTGTTCAGGAATGTCAAAGCTGAGTGCCTGCGTTTCGCCCGGTTGCAGCAATCGACTGGCCAGCAGAACTTTGTCGGACGTCGGGATGTAGTGCCGCTGAATTGCATCGGCATCACGAGCTGTTGCTTCTGCGGATTCTCCGATTTCCTGCAACGCTCCCGGTTGAACGATGGCGAAGTTGTGAGGCATGTGGTCGGAATTGGAAAACCGAAATTCCACCGGCTTGCCGGCCTGGACAATCAACACTTCTTTGTCGTAAATCATGCGCGCCGGTACAGTGCCGATGGCGATGACGCGCACATCAAGATTGGTCAATCTTTCAAGCAGAGCTGTCCCGGCGTCTTTCGGCAGCAGTGGGGCCAACGATTTTGACAGATCGATGGCTGCTGCTGCCGCGGCTCCGGTCCGTCGGGCAGGCGGCATTTCACTGAGGTATCCAATCAGGTTGTTGGCCATGGAGCCAACAGCTGTTCGAGGCCATTCAGTCACTGGAATGCTGCGAAGGGTATTCACGACTGCTGAACGGCTGCGACCGGCTTTCATAAGCGCCGTCAGATCATTGACTCTTGCCTCGCTGTGGCCGGGAATCGCAGCCAGCACTCGCACGGCAACATCGTGAATAGTTTCATGACCAGTGACTGATAGAGATTCTGGTGCAATCGGTCTCTTCTGAAAACCAGGGCCCGCCCAGTTTACTGCGAGGCCAGCGCTGCCACCGTTGTCAAAGTAAGTCACAATAATCGAATGCAGCCCAGCCGACAGATCGATCTCTCCGTTTTTTTCCACCATTCCATGCAGGCCATCATTGTTGACAATCAATTGATCATTGATGTAAATCCGCGACCCGTCGTTGGATGCAATGCTGAATTCGTGGCGGCCCGATTTCGGTATGTGAATCAAGCCACTGAATCGTAGTGCAAAACGATCTTTCTCTTTCCGCTGAGGTACATCCATCGTGATGGACGGGACAACTCCGCTTGCTTTCGGCATCATCTTTGACAGTGTTTCAATGGCGACGTTTGTGGCACTTGGATAGAAATAGTCTACGTTAATTCCATAAGTACCGAAGGCTGCTCCACTGCCCTCTGCTTCAAGACTGGCGGGCAAGGAATGTAACAACGGGCGAATCGTTTCAAAAAGTGATCCTCGTAGTTGTTCATCTGCAATAGCCGGCACAGCGTTGAGGAAATCGCGGAGTGAATCTTTGCTGCGGGTTGCCGCCAGGAAGGCGTCATCAGATGAACCATCGGCGGTGATCAAGGCGGTGATGGCCGTTTGTCTAGCAGCAGCGGATTGAGCTGTGGTTGCCATTTTCTCGATTCGGCTGCGTGCGGCCTTCAGGTCAGCAGCCGGTGTTTCAGCTAACAACTGCTGCAGGGATGCCAAGTCACCGTTGGAAGCATCTCGTTCTTCGATCAGGTTCAGCAGCAAAGGCAAGCTACTCGTCTTGCGAATCACGGCCAACCCGCCCAGTGCGATGCGTAGTGCCGATGCGGACGTGTCAGGCCGATTGAGGATTGATTCGTAGACATCGGCTGCCGGGTTCAGCTTGAGCAGATCGTCAACCGAGGAATTCATTAGTGCGTAAGCGCGAGCCGATGGGGAAAGCGGCCGTTTTGCGGCGATCGTTTCACTGATAACAGTTTTGAGATTCAGTTGATTGCCTGCATACTTCAGCACCGTATCCAGTTCGGCATCAGTGGGTAATCCGGCAGCCACAAATACGATTTCGGCTGCTTCCATTCCGGACAGAGACACTGCAGCTTTCACGGCTTCGGCTCGGACAAGAGCTGATTCATCTTCGGCGGCATGGCTCAAAAGATCCGCTGCCCCGTCGATCTTCCTTCCCCAATTACCCAGTGTGCGAATTGCGGCCGCTCGGACCCGCGGTTCCTTTGCAGAGAAGACTCGAACGAGCAGTGAGCGATTCGGAATACGCTGTTCTTCAAAGACCCATAAGCATTCCAGCAGTGCTTGTGCATCGTCAGCCTTGAAGGGATCAAGACCAGCAGCGAAGGCTGGCACCTGTTCGGCGATATCACTGGGATCCCGTCCACTGAGTTCCAGGCGAGCACGATACCGGACGCTGTTTTCTTTGGCGTAGAAGGCCTTACAGACATCTGCGATCGATTGACCTTTGAGTTTTGGCGTCTTTACCAGTGGACGACCTTTCGCAGTGACGCGATAGATGCGACCGTGTTCGTCGTCGCGATTTGGGTCCCGCATATTATGCTGCATGTGGCCGATCAGAATGTTGCTCCAGTCGGACACATACAATGCTCCATCCCCACCGATTTCCACATCGGTGGGTCGAAAGTTAGGATCATCTGCCAGCAGAATCGGTTCGACTTCCTTCGCAATGATGTCTGCTCCATCGTAGTGAACGGTGTGCTGCAGGACTCCCAGCACTCCAATGCAATTGCAGATCAAAAAGTTACCCTGCATCTCATCCGGAAAATGACTGCTCGACAGAATACCGGTCGCGGCGACCGGCCGGACGCGTTTCTTAAACCATTGTTTGTTGCCCACACCCTTGCCGATATTGATGTAGCTGCCGGTGCCGCTGGTGCCGTCGTTGGCAAAGTGGTAGCCCCACTGGTCGATCACTTGCCCGTGAGGATTCGGCCCAATCGGAAACACGAAACTCATTTCAAATGTACGAGGGTCAAAACGATGAACTCCGCTCCTGCCGGATCGGTACGTGCGGGTTGGAGTCTCCATGCTGGCGACATTGAAAACCCCACGAGACCAATAGAGGCCTCCATCGCCCCCGATCACAAACGCATTGGCAGAATGGTGAGTGTCCGCGCTGGAAACTCCCTGCAGCATACGAACCCTGACGTCTGCCTTTTCATCGCCGTCTGTATCTTTGAGAAACCAGATTTCCGGAGGTGCTGCGACCAGCATCCCGCCGCCCCAGAATTCAAAGCCTGTAACGCTATTGAGCTTGTCTGCAAATATGTGGCATGCGTCCGCAACACCATCGCCGTTTTCGTCCGGCATGCAAAGGATCCGATCACGGCGTACTTTGGTTGGATTCCAGTGTGGGTACGATGGCCAAACTGAAGTGAATAGCCGCCCGTTCGGATCAACAGCCATTTGCACCGGGTTAATGAGTTCCGGGAACATGGCTTCGGATGCGAAGACGTTAGCTTGCAACCCTTCTGCCAACTTCATTGTCTGAACAGTGGCTTCGGCGCTGAGGTACTCAAACTTCTCACCGTCCAGTGGACCAGGCTTGTTGGTTTTAACAACCATTTCTTCCGGCAGATTGTCGTCCTTGACTTTGAGTTCGCTACCACGAGCGACCGCCCAGACTCGCGCATCGCGGTTGGCAGTCATCACATCGAATATTTCCATTTCCCGCATCATCACGTCAGCATTGGATTGGCCGAACCATTCCAGTTTCGAACGTCCACCAAATACGTTGTATTCATCGACAACTCGATAACGACTGAACCAATGCAGGTTCTTTTCGACGACCGCTTCGCGGAGTTTTTCCCAGTCTTCGGCAGACTTACTGGTTCTCGATGCATCGCCGAATAATCGACCAACAATGTGATTGGCAATCTGCCGATTACCGTTTGGCACCAGATGAATTCCGTTGAGGGTTAATGGCTCTCTGGCGGCTTCGTACATCGCAAGTGACGGATGAAAGAGGTCAACATAGGCGACGTTCTTCAGCTGGCATATGCTTTCAATACTGTTGGCGTACAGCTCCAGATTACGATTATTGGCAGAACCGTCAGGCAGGTGAGGGCTGTACAGATTTTCGTGAGCGAGTGGGGAGAACATCACGATGCGCGGAGCGGATTCCCCGTTGTATTGCTGCTTGAGCATCCCGTCGAGCATATCAGTGAGTTGCTGTTCGAAGACTGTCAGACCGTCTTCACCATCGAATGCTTCGTTGTATCCGAAGAATCCGAATACGACGTCAGCTTCTACCTTGGTGAGCCATTGATCCTGCGATCCAAAATTGTCGGCTCGAATGCGATCCTTAACTTCGTCCCCGGGGTAGCCGAGGTTTCTGAAGACCAGATTGTGTTTGGGAAAAATCGCCTGGATGCGAGCTTCCAGCCAGCCATCATGCTGCATCCGATCTGCCAGCGTATTACCGATGTAGGCGATGTGGTCACGAGCCTTCAACTCCACCATCGCTGCATCTGACTGGGCCGACGCGCACGAAGTCAACACCGTGACAGCAGAAAGAATTGATGAGAGGCACAGAAAAGAAACTGATCGCATGAGATCATCCTGGAGGTTGGGCGGCAGGGCAGGAAGTCGAACCGTCATAGATTTCCACAATAGAAAGTGAGGGTCCGAAATTCCTCCTTTCGCCCTCGCTTTCTCAAGAAGCCAACGATGAGAACAGGTGAGAGGAGGGTAAAAATTCTGGGCACCCGGAGTTGATGCTCGTCGTCATGGATTTGCCGCTTCCTCTGCCGAATTCGGGAAATATTCAGCTGCAGATTATCCAGTCTGTCGGCTGGACTGTAGTTTCAATCCGCAGCCAGCAGCAGTAGACTTTTGGGCACTTCATTCGCTTTCTGCTGGCCTGCGGGACCGTCCATATGCAAGGTATTCTCTACCTTCCTCTTTTCCCAACCATGATTCTGGTGACCTCGCTACCGGCAGCAGAACCAGAGACCGCTGCCAAAATCGGAGACATCGTCAATGAACTTCGTTTCAAAGACCGACTGTTTCTGCCGCGAGAACTCAGTGATTTCGAAACTGCTGAAGCAATCGTGATTGTCGCTTCTAACACTTCATGCCCTATTATGCAGAAGTACTGGCCCAAGCTGGTCCGCTTGCATAATGAGTTTTCGTCACAAGGCGTGCAGTTTGTATCTCTGAACGTCATGCACAATGACACGATCATTGATATCAGCGCTCAGGCAGTGAAGTACGATGTTCCGTTTCCATTCGTTAAAGATATTAACGGACAAGGAGTCACCAGTCTGGGACTCACACGGACACCGGAAGTCGTGGTTCTGGACGCTGATCGCCGCATTCGCTATCGCGGTCGAATCGATGATCAGCATCGTCTTGGCGGGTCTGCTCCGGCAGTCCGCAGGGAGAGTCTGAAAAACGCGATCGGTGCCGTACTGGCTGGAAAAAATCCTTTGCCGGCAGAGACTGCAGTTGATGGTTGCCTGATTACAGCTGCTCCAATGGTTCAAGCCGATCCAACGCTGACGTGGAATCAACACATCCGGCCATTGTTCAATACTCACTGCAACGATTGCCATCAGTCCGGTACAGAAGCTCCATTTGGCCTTGAAGACTATGCGGACGCTGCGGACAACGCAGAAATGATTGCCGAAGTGATCGCCGATCGCCGAATGCCTCCCTGGTATGGTGCTGAAGAATACAAAGACTTTGTGAATCACCGAGGCATGAATGGCGACGAGCGACGCATGGTTCAGGCATGGATCAAAGGTGGGATGAACCGTGGAGACGCCGTGGATCTCAATCCGGAAACAACTCCCCGCGAACCTGTAGAGATCGGTTGGCAATTGGGCAAGCCGGATAAAATTCTGCAGACAACGGAAACTCATGAGTTACCGGCCGATGGCTACGTAGATTATAAATACAGTGTTTTTCCTTATGTGTTTCCGGAAGAAACATGGGTTGAAAAAATTGAGATCCTGCCGGACAACACTGAAGTTGTTCATCATGCCAATCTTCTGGCCTTCCAGATGAACAAAGGAATCCGTGGCGCCTATTTCGTCACCGGAAAAGTACCTGGTGCCAAGCCAATGCAACTTCAGGAAGGCGTGGCTGTGCGTATTCCCAAAGGAACCGTGCTGGCTCTGCAGATTCACTTCACCACGACCGGTAAGAAAGAAAAGGCGAGACTTTCTGTTGGATTGCACTACGCGAAAGGCCGGATTCGCAAGTCGATTCGGCACGTCCTGGTCAGCAACAATACATTTGCCATTCCGCCAGGAGATCCCTTTCACAAAGTGGTGAAATCGGAAACGATCGAACACGATATCACAGGTTTTGGTCTGTTCTCTCACATGCATGTGCGTGGTCGCGATATGACCTTCATCGCTCACTACCCTGACGGCACCAGCGAAAACCTGTTGATGGTCCCGAATTATAATTTTGACTGGCAGATCGGCTATATGTGGGCTCCCGGTTCCCGGAAATTCCCCAAAGGAACCCGAATCGAATGTATCGCACATTTCGACAATTCTGATTTCAACCCATTCAATCCAGACCCGACAGAGACTGTCCGAGAAGGTCGGCAAACCTACCATGAAATGATGTACGGGTTTCTCTTCTACACAGTAGACGAGGAACAACTGAACCTCGAAGTCGACCCAGAGACCGGCCTGGCAGTCACAAAAGTCGCCAACGCTGGCTCATAACCTGTGTCGCAACAGCCTTGAAAACAGAGCCTTAGGATTTGCTGATCTCTGACTTTTCGTTTTTGCAAATGAATCTTGTACAGTTCGGGTTCATGCGACTGGGCAGTATCGGGCTGAAAACGAAAGCCGTCACAGATTGGGCAGAATCCTCTGTACGTAAACCAGACGGTTACGATTCGGTGGTTGTGTGAGCTATGCCAGCGGTCTACGATGGGCAAATTCCAGCCATCTCGTTCTACTGAAAACTTCCACCTGCTGATGATTTCCGACCGCAGAACATTTCTGACAAACGTCGCCACTGGGGCCACTGCGATGGCGGCGACATCTGTGCTCTCCGCTGTTCAACCTGCTCTCGAATCTACTGAAGGATCTCCGATGTCGTCCGGCATTCGCTACTGTTTTAACACAAGTACTGTCCGTGGCCAGGAACTCGACATCGTCGAACAGATTGATCTGGTGAGCAAAGCGGGGTACTCCGGCATCGAACCCTGGATCAGCGATCTTGTGAAGTACCGTGATGCGGGAGGCAGTTTGAAAGACCTGCGCAAACGAATCACAGACAACGGACTGACTGTCGAAAGCGCGATTGGGTTTGCCAACTGGATCGTGGAAGATGAAGCCGATCGGAAGCAAGGCCTGGAAAACGCAAAACACGACATGGCTTTGCTGCGTGAAATTGGCGGGCTGCGTATCGCAGCCCCTCCTGTAGGAGCTCAAAACGGCCCCGTCCTTGACCTGTTCGATATCATCGATCGTTATAAGGCACTGCTGGCTGTCGGCGATGCTGCCGGCGTGGTCCCTCAACTTGAAGTCTGGGGATTCAGTACGAATCTGCATCGCTTGGGACATTCCGTTGCCGTCTGCGTTGAATCAAATCATCCCAAAGCATGTCTGTTACCGGATGTGTATCATCTGTATCGCGGCGGATCCGATTTCCAGGGGCTGGAATTGTTATCGGACGATGCAATTCAGGTCTTCCACATGAACGACTATCCTGGTTCACCGACTCGAAATGAACTCAACGACAGTGACCGTGTTTACCCCGGAGACGGTGTCGCTCCTTTGAGTAGTATCCTGCAATCAATTGCTGGTACAGGGCGCAGCGTGGCTTTGTCGCTGGAACTGTTTAACCCCGACTACTGGGAACAGGATGCCCTGGACGTGGCGAAGACAGGGTTGCGAAAAATGCAGGATGCGGTGGCAGCCGCAGATCTTTCCTGATGAGGCTGTGTACGGGTCTTACTTTTGTTAAGGCACAGTCTAAGCGAGGTGATCTTCCATGCGTAATGCGATGTTGTTTTCCTGTTTGTTGTTTGCGGTTCTGACGTTGTCAATCGGCAGCACACTGCGTGCAGCCGAACCTGCCGGGGATGCGAATCAACGCCCAAACATTCTGATGATCGCCATTGATGATCAAAATGACTGGATTGGTTGCCTGAATGGTCATCCTCAAATTAAAACGCCTCACATTGATGCTCTGGCAGAAGATGGAACTGTATTTCTCAATGCTCACTGCCAGGCTCCTCTTTGCAATCCGTCACGCACCAGTCTGCTGACCGGACGCCGCCCATCAACGACCGGAGTTTATGCCCTGGCTCCCTGGTTCCGTAATGTGGATGAACTCAAGGATATTACGACATTGCCCCAGTATTTCGCGGAGCATGGCTGGAAAACACTGTCGGCAGGTAAAATCTATCATGGAGGATACGGACGCCGGAAAGATGATCGGGAATTCGACATTCTGGGACCCCCGGCGGGTGTTCGCGTGCGTCCCGATACGAAACTTGTTGACACCCCGGCCAATCATCCGTTAGTCGACTGGGGCGAGTTTCCTCACAAGGATGAAGACAAGGGCGATTACATCGTCACCAACTGGACGGTAGACCAGTTGCAGAAAGAACATGATAAACCATTCTTTTTGTCGGCTGGATTCTTCCTGCCTCATGTGCCGTGTTACGCCACGAAGAAATGGTTTGATCTGTATCCGAAAGACACACTGCAGCTTCCTCCGTTTCTGAAGAACGATCGCGATGACACTCCACGCTTTTCCTGGTATCTGCACTGGCAGTTAGCAGAACCACGACTCGATTTTCTTGAAGAAGCGAATCAATGGAAGAACCTCGTACGGTCATATCTGGCCTGTACCAGTTTTGTAGACAGCCAGGTCGGACGCATTCTGACAGCACTGCAAGCCAGCCCATACGCCGACAGTACGATTATCGTGCTCTGGTCGGATCACGGCTGGCACCTGGGCGAGAAACGGATCACCGGTAAGAACTCATTGTGGGATCGGTCAACTCGAGTTCCACTGATTTTCGCAGGCCCTGGTATCGCCTTAGCGGGACGCTGTGCGGAACCAGCAGAGCTGCTCGACATCTATCCAACCCTGGCTGAGTTGTGTGATTTACCGTTGCCGGAACAACTGGAAGGGCACAGCCTGTTGCCTCAACTGAATGATGCATCACACGTTCGCAAATGGCCCGCGATCACAACTCACAATCATGACAACCATGGAATTCGCAGCCGTGACTGGCGTTTCATTCAGTATGCTGATGGGACTGAAGAATTGTACGATATGCGGACGGATCCAAATGAATGGTTCAATCAGTCAGCGAACCCGCTATACGTTTCTGTATTGGAAGAGCATCGTCAATGGATTCCCACCAGCCACCAACCGGTTCATGGCAGCAAAACACGTATTCTGATTCGATCCGCAGACGGGAACGTCAACTGGGAAGGGACTGATATCGCTCCAAATTCTCCCATCCCGGAACTGACCAATTAATTAAGGTTTTCACAAATCACAATCATGAATACGAATCATTCAGAGAATTGTTTCACAGTTCGCCTGGCGACCTTTGTCTGCTATGTCTCCCTGTGTATCCACGCCGTCGCAGAGGAACAGGGCTGGCCTAATCGTTTTGGCCCTCTGAACAACGGACAGGTCCCGACAGAAGAAGCGGTCGGCATTCCCACGACATGGGATGAGTCATCGGGCAAAAACGTGATGTGGAAGAAAGAACTAGCAGAGCATGGACATGCGGCCCCGGTAGTTCTGAATGGAAAGGTCTGGTTGACATCTGCGACAGTAGACGGCAAGAGCCAGTACCTCATTTGCTTCGATGCCACGACTGGCAAGCAACTGCACCACAAACTCTTGTTTGTCAACGCAAAACCAGAGCCACTGGGCAACGACATGAACAACTATGCATCACCGACGAGTGTCGTGACCAATGATGCAATCTACGTACATTTTGGATCTTACGGCACGGCGCGCCTGGATCCGGAATCGCTCGATATTGTGTGGCAGCGCCGTGACATTAAATGTCGCCATTTTCGCGGACCGGGTTCGTCACCAGTGTTACACAACGGCTTGCTGGTTCTGACATTTGATGGCATTGACGTCCAGTTTCTTACGGCCTTGGACATCAAGTCGGGAAAAACCGTCTGGAGGACAGAACGAACAACAGACTACGGCGATCTGAACGAAGATGGAACTCCTGTCCGAGATGGTGACATGCGTAAATCCTACAGCACGCCCGGACTCATCAACATTGGTGGACGAACTCAATTGATTTCAGGGGGGTCCATGGCTGCGTTTGCTTATGATGCCGATACAGGCGAAGAAATCTGGACCATTTGCCACGCAGCATACAATGCCGCGGCACCTCCTGCCTTCTTCAACGACCTGGCGATTCTCAATACCGGATCCACTGGGTCGACTCTTGTAGGAATCAAACTTAACAAATCTACACAAGGTGATATCACGGACACTCACGTCGTCTGGAATCGTGAGAAAGCCAATTCACGCATGGCGTCTCCTGTACTGTACGACGGCAGAATATTCATGGTGACCCACGCGGGAGTGGGAGTGTGTGTCGATGCGGCCTCGGGCGAGGAACTCAGGAAAATTCGGCTCGGCGGCACATTTATTTCATCACCGATTGCTGCCAATGGCCTGATTTATGCCGCCAATGATGATGGTGTAGTGTTTGTATTGCGCGCCGATGAATCTATGGAAATCGTCGCCAGGAATAAGCTTACCGAAGGAATGCGGGCATCGCCTGCCGCGGCAGGAGGTCGTCTTTATCTACGGACAGTCGAACATCTTTATTGCATCGGTACGACAAGGTAATGATCATTGTCTCTACAACAATGTCATCCTGTCAAAGACCTCGTTCGGAATCATCATGATGCGATACTTAGTTTGTGTACTACTGTCCATGCAGGTGCTGCCAGCGGTGGCGAGTGAACCGCAATTCCCGGTTGGCCAATGGGTTTCGCTGTTCAATGGAGACGACCTTTCCGGCTGGACGCCCAAGATTCGAGGCTACAAAGTCGGCGAGAACTTCGGCAATACGTTTCGAGTGGAAGACGGTCTGATCAAGGTGCGTTATAACGGCTACAAGAAGTTCAATCGGAGATTTGGCCATTTGTTTTACGACAGGCAATTCTCTCACTACCGATTGAAAGTTGAATATCGGTTTGTCGGTGAGCAAATCGACGGTGGACCTGGTTGGGCATTACGCAACAGCGGGCTCATGCTGCATGGACAGGACCCGGCGACGATGACAATTGACCAGGAGTTTCCTGTATCAATCGAAGTTCAATTACTGGGGGGAAATGGCACAGACCACCGTACAACATCCAACCTGTGTACACCCGGGACGAATGTCGTAATGAACAACAAGCTGTTTAAGTCTCACTGCACCAATTCGTCATCCTTAACTCACCATCTGGATGAATGGGTAACAGCAGAAGTGGAAGTCCGCGGACACGATGTCATTCGCCATCGTCTCGACAATAACGTTGTTTTGGAATACACAGAGCCACAACTCGATCCTCAGGATAAAGATGCGAGGCGACTCATCAACGGTAGCAATCTATTGCTCGACAAAGGGACGATTTCGCTACAGTCAGAGAGTCATCCCTGTGAGTTTCGGTCAGTTGCAATTATGGTACTCGAAGCAGAATAAGCAGCCATACTTTTGTCTCACAATGAATTCTCTTTCCACTGGAAATTCCCCAATGCGAATGACGTTCTTCTTTAGTTATTTTTTTCTGGCGGTCATTACATCAGCGACTTACGCCTCCGATATTGTCCATCAGCGAGTCTTTGGACCTGAACTGCCAAATAAGTACAAACATCCTGCGACTTTCGATGAACTGGACAACGGTGACCTGTACCTCGTGTATTACGGAGGCACCGGTGAATACGGCGAAGACACAGCCGTCTATGGCTCGCGTCTTGTAAAAGGTGCCACCGAATGGACGAAGCCGGTTGCAATCGCGGATACTCCGCATCGCTCTGAAGGCAATGGAGTGATTTGGCAGGCTCCGGATGGCGTCGTCTGGTTGTTCTTCCTGACTCGCTACGGTGACACATGGTCGACATCTCGTATCAAGTACAAGATTTCCAAAGACGGCGCCCATACGTGGTCTGATTCTGCGATGTTGGCGTTTGATCAGGGAATGATGGTGCGATCGCGGCCCATCGTACTCCACAACGGAGACTATCTGCTGCCGGTGTACCATGAGACCGGACATGATCGAGAGATCGTTGGCCACGACACCTCATCGTTGTTCCTCTGTCGTAACAGCAAAACTGGTGAATGGACGGAATCGAATCATGTGTATTCGCGAATTGGAAATCTTCAACCAGCTCCCGTCCAGCTCACAGATGACTACTTGATTGCGT
>Ga0315315_10003441_pt1 | contig 14532 bp, 10 predicted proteins | sample M140m3416metaG_FD_203699 | JGI IMG/M metagenome (GOLD analysis project Ga0315315, IMG submission 203699) | Ammonia-oxidizing marine archaeal communities from Monterey Bay, California, United States - M1 40m 3416 | ecosystem: Environmental > Aquatic > Marine > Intertidal zone | place: USA...
TCCACGCTAACGCCAGACGTGTGCAGGAATCGCTGCGGAGCCTCGAAGAATTCGGCAAGCTGTTCAGCCATTCGTTCGCAGAAGAGATGAAGCAACTGCGTTACCAAAGCTACACCGTCCATCAACAACTGCTTTTCTGCCTGAATAAACCTCAGAATGAGAATAGAGATCGGCAGCAGAGGCTGCTGACAACTCACCTCTGTGTACTCGTCACAGAAGCAGGCTGCCGACATCCATGGAAGCAGGTTGTCAAAGCATGTCTTGCAGGAGGAGCAGACATGATCCAACTGCGTGAAAAGCAACTTGACGATCAGGAACTCCTGACACGTGCCAAATGGCTGACCAAAGCATGCGATTTGGCTAACGCCCTGTGCATTATCAACGATCGTCCTGATATCGCTCAACTCAGCGGAGCTGATGGAGTGCATCTGGGACAGGATGACTTTCCCGTTAGCGCTGCGCGACAATTAATCGGGCCGGATCACCTGATCGGTCTTTCAACTCACAGCCCTGAAGACATCAATTCGACAGATGCCCTGGCAGCTGATTATTTGGGGGTGGGCCCCGTTTTTCCATCGGTCACGAAAACATTCGACCGCTTTGCAGGGCTTGAATTGATCGGCGAAGCAGTCGGTTCGACGAAACCATGGTTTGCGATTGGCGGCATTGATCAGTCCAATATTCCGGAGGTCGCAGGTGCAGGAGCAAAACGCGCAGCGGTGTCTTCTGTGGTCATCGCCGCAGACAAACCGGATGACGTCGCACACATGCTGCGAGAACATCTTACGGCCTAATCGAAAGGAATTCGTTTGCTGCGATCACTGGTAAGGCAGACAACTCACGAACTCCTCAACTGGCTGCTGCCATCAGACTGCCTGCTTTGCGGTACCGCCACCGATTCAAACCCTGCCCATGTCCCGGCGACATTATGCGAAAGTTGCCGGAACGATCTGGCTCCGCCAGGCGGTGTTACCTGTGAATCCTGTGGAGCGCCACTGGGACCTCATACAAATCCTGCGGGCAAGTGCCCTCACTGCCGCGGGCGTCGATTTCGATTTAAGACCGTCAGTTGCCTCGGAATGTACGACGGCCCACTGCAACCAATACTGCTGGCTGGTAAGTGGTCAACGTCTTCCAACAATATCCGCACACTTGCGAGGATCTACATCGACTTCCACGAATCGCAACTTCAGTTACGTAACTTCGACCGCATACTGCCAATTCCACAGATCTGGCATAGAAGGCTAAGACGAAACTTCAACGCAGCGGAAATCGTTGCCAATGAAATCGGAAAACGACTTGACCGGCCCGTCGACCTTCACATTCTGCGACGTTCCCGGGCCACTAAACCACAAAAGCGGGCCTCATTTGCAGACCGAAAGGAGACTCAACGCAATTCGTTTCGAATTCAGCAGAAATACGTCATCCGAGAAGAAAGACTTCTGTTGGTGGATGACATTCTGACCACCGGAGCCACCTGTGATGAAGCCGCACGAAGTCTGGAACAAGCGGGAGCTAAAGAGTGCCACGTGGCCGTACTGGCCCGAGTGCCCAGCAGCGTAAGTTGACCAACCATCATACGGGGGGAACCACAGCGACTTCCTGTCGCAAGACAGAACCGACAGGAGCCCAGCGAATGTGAGCAAAGCCAGCGGACATCTTGTCGGAGATGTCCTCCATGCAGATACCGGCAGCCAAAAGAACAAGATGATCTCCATCGGCCAGCGGACTCCGACCGTTCTGCTCCAGAACCTCATCGAGGCGAGACAAGACCGTCGGAACCGATGCCGAAATCACATTCCCGTAGCCTGACAGGTTATTGAGGAACTCCACATTGGGAAATTCCGAGTGCCCCGTGGCCACGAGTGCCTTGAGCAATTTCGCACTCGGCTGGTGAGGCACAACAACAACTCGTTCGCCTTTTTGCAGGTCAAATGAGTCCAGTGCAGCCCGTAAATTGGACAGCATCAATTCAATCGCGTTGATGAAGACCGATTCAGCATTCATCCTCATTACTGTTCGGCGACATGCTTGTCCTCGAAAAGTAAAGACGTCGGAATCGTCTTTACGAAACAGCGGATTAGGATTTGGACGACGATCCGGCGGTATGTAAAAGTCGTCGGCAGCGACCTGATCCAGTGGCAACCTGCCACCGTGCTCGAGAATTGCTCCAATGGCTCCTGCAGAAACAAGACCACAAAACAACCGATCAGACGCGTCGTGCCAAAATTCCGGTGTTTCAATGGACAGAACTGCAATACGAGCACCGTGTGGTATGTTCTCGGAATCGATGCTGGCGTCCTGCAGCAACTTCAGAAACCCAGTGCATCCGTAGTTAGACGGGGTAATCAAACCGTCCGGCAACCCCAATACCAATTCGATCGCTCGAGCCAACTCATGACAGGCATTGCCGTCCGTGTGCGAATGGCACAGGAGAATCGAATGACAGTCGCGAAGATCGACATGAGAGTCTCTCTCAAGACGTTCGCACAGGCGGATGGCAAAATCAGCCACACTTACGCCTTCGCGTAAAATCCGACGCGTGCGTATCCCGGTAGACTTCCTGATACTCGGCAGTCCAGGAAACCCGGCAGCGCCACCCAGTCGGGACAATCCTAAGACATCTTCATCTTCCACGACATCAAAAAGATCGTGCTGATCATAGACATCGGCAATAGCAGAAATACCCAGCGTTCCGGAATCGGCCCCAGCGAAATGGTCCACAACGACTCCCTTTTTAACCCGACCCAAGAAACAATCTGATTCGTCAGCATCTAGTCAGATGCCCCTCCGACGAAACTTCCCCGCTCGGCAAGCTATCACGAATAAGCCCAATCAAATACCAACATTCGACCTGGATTTTGTTTTTCTTCGGATCGTGATGCCCGACCAGCACTATCCCCCGCAAGCGACAATCTCCATAGTCAACCCGCCCGGACCTCAGTTTGTCGCCAGTTTTGCGCTCAGGCTCGGCTGCTGACAGGAGCAAAACACGTAAAAACACAGGCAGAACAGCTCAAGACACGATGACTGCAGGAAACACAGACGGCCAAAACCAAGACGAATTTTCAAGCCACAACATGAGTTCGCGGCCCGAAGTCGTGCGATCCACATCAGGATGTCCACTTCAATTTGGTCACCCGCCACTCATCCGTCTTAGAGCATTCCGGGATAGAGGCAAGTCCGAAATTCCATGCTTTCTGCCGTCACACCACAAGTGCAAACAACAAACACCTGAGTCTGATTTGCTGCATGGGTGATTCCTGTCGTGATGCAGACGCAAGTCCTCACGGAGAGGAATCAAGTCCGGCCTCACTAACGAGTGAGACGCCTCAACCAGTCAATTTCGGAACTCTTGCGTGGAGTATTTCAGTGGCGATTCACGAAGGTGGTTTCTAAATTGGCAGCTCATGAAAGTCATACGTAAACGCGTACGATCTGCAATGTCGTGTGATCCGGGGCTACGCTGGCTGCACGAAGAGCTTCGTGTGGATTGGCGACGAACGAACGAAACAACGCGTTCAACAAAAGCTTGTGACAGGCCAATGTGACATTCGACAATGGCGAAACAAATCGACTGACAGGTTTTCAGGGAGTTGATCGTGAAAAACTGCGGGAACTTTCCGATGACAGTGTTTTAGAACTTCACAAATCCGGGGGACTGGATGCGCTGCACGCCCACTTGCTGTCGTTGCAGAATTTTCGCCTGATTGCTGATCGCATTCCGCCGGAAGCAGAGACGAGCACTGCCCGGATGATACCAAATGGTTTCTCATATGTTGTGATCACCGAAATCCGAAGGGGCTTCTGGCATCCACTTCCCCATTGGCATCCGTGTAAGCCGCTTCAATTTTCCCAGTTCTCATCAGCAATGTTGATGATCTCCAGGTAACGCGAACCAGCTTCCGAATAAGTCGCCAGTACGGATTCACGTGCATCGTCATCGGGGAAATGATCCGGCGTTGATTTTGCTATTTCGGCCAGGCGATTAATCCATTGCAGCATGTACCGGGCGTCCTCTGCGTACGCTGCCGGTTTGTCGTCGACCGCAAGATACACCGGACTCGTGTGAGCCTGGCGAAGCAGACCGTGAGATGTTCTGTACAGCGCACGTGACGCAACCCAACCGCTGCGATTCGGTGAAAGCATGCACTCCAGATCGGCTTCAACGAAAGAATCCGTTGATTCTCGCTGCAGATTTCGAGCCGCCACGACACGTCCGTCGTGAATAATCTCCAGTGATTCTAATTGCTCTCGCGATCGAACAGTTGTCTGGATCAACACGGTTGTGGATTGCTTTGAATTGATTGAAATCGTGTCACCGATCGTCTTATCGTTGGCAGTGAGAGTCAGCATCGGACCGGTGGTGGCAAATGTGCGTCCGGAACGGATCGCCGTCCACATCTTTTCAGCTGTGAGTGCACCATCGATTCGGGCATAAACCAGATTGTAACCCGTTGGCACGCCCATCACCCCGACCGCAGAACCGCCGGAAACCCCCAGTCTGAAACCACAATTCAGAAACCGGTAATAAAGTGAATTGGTGCGGTGAAACAGCCCATCGCCCACAGCTGCATTTGATTCGCCGGTTGCCAGAGGCCCGATCATGCCCCAGCCACCAGGGACTGTGGTTCGGCGGTTATAATGATTGTGGCAAACCTGAATGGTATCGAGCATGCCCAGTGCAGCGCCGATAACGGTTTCCGCCCAGGAAGGCTTGTCACTGTCAAACACTGCATCCGGGGAATGTCTGCGGGCGACGCGACACAGTTCTGCATCCGTAGGAAAGTGCTCACCGTTTCGCTTTGCGGTCACAGGGTGATTCAGATTGTAAAGAAATGTCGCTCCAACAGTTGCGCCCGGAGCTGCCTCATGGGCAATCCGTTCGATCTCCATATTGTTACGAGTGATCAGATGGCGGTCGTCAACAATGATCGAATGATTGAACGTTTTGTCGGGCCATTCGGCCTCCCAGGCCTCGCCCTGTCCTCGCAACCAATACGTGAATGAAGGAATCAGGTGAACGTCGTCCGCCAGTGAAAGCTGTTTAAGAACTCGCGGGTTGTCGAATCCCAAATGCACGTGAAGATCGGCCGAATACCACCCTTTCGCAGGCATATTAATCCAACGCTCGACCTGAATTGTCTTCGCAACGGTCGCGCCTGCGGGAATTGTCACCTCGACATCCTGTGGCAGAAATTCTTTCCCTTTCTCGACATGGACGACCACCTGACCACTGGGAACCACCATGGTAAACGTCCCGTCGCAACTGAAACTGCCATCTCCCCGGTATGGCGTGGCTGTATCCGGAGCGATCGGTTTGTATAACCGTTTGCCATCTGCAGCGACCCACGCTCGAGCAGGTGTGAGATGACCCTGGTCGTCAACGACGCGAACTTCGACACGACCATCGGTCGCAATGGCCGCCGATGGAATCAGCAGAACAATAAGGCTCAGCTGTCTCACGGAATCATGAATTCGTAGTTTGTGCAACATCATGGACCAGCACCGTATTTGGAGAGAAACGATTCGACAATTTTGTCTGCTTTTTCAATGCCGACCATATTGATGGGTGCAAACCCTGCATATCAGCAGCTCCGTGATGAACACCCAACGCAGCACATTTAAAGATTCAATCAACTTCGAAGGCCGGGATTCCATGCGCTGGGATCTGTTGAAATCCGGGCTGCCGCAATCGAAAGCCGATTGCATCCACATGGATCTTAGTGGATTCAAAGGGGCGATGCATCTTCATCGCCAAAGAACCGGCAAGTGATGCGACGCATTTCTGAGGCAATCCGATTCTAGGAACCGACATATCTTTAGACCCCAAACACTAACACCAACCTTGTCACCGTAAGCAACTGCACGAAATAAGGTCCAGCTGCGTGAAGCCTTGACCGGAGTGATTTCCAAAACGCGTCTGATTGCATTCCAGGCGATGGCACGTCACGATGCAGTGTTGTTGCTGAAGTACATTGGTCACTGCAGGGGCTACCAACTCCATGAAAAACACTTCCGCCTCGTTTTTTTTGCCAGCGACTGTGGGAATCCTGGTTGCATACTTTCATTTAACAATAACAGCAGCAGGTGACACTGAAGCCCCGCCGAAAATGCTTCGGGTGGCCAGCATCTCATTTGTCCCAAAAAAATGGGATAAAGACGCCAACACAATACACATTGAAAAGCTTGTCATTGAAGCAGCCAAACACGATGCCCGACTCATCGTGACACCAGAAGGGGCGTTGGATGGCTATGTTGTCAACGACGTCATCACTGCACAGGGTCCCCAGGAAAAGGCCAGATTTACCCAACGGTTTCAGCAACTTGCCGAACCACTGAACGGCCCTTCTATCACGCGTATCGCCAAGCTGGCGGACCGGCTGAATGTTCATGTGATCCTCGGTGTTCTGTTACGTCACGACGACAACACAACATTCAATTCCAGCGTTCTGTTGAATCCGCATGGTGATGTTGCCGGGGTGTATCATAAGACGCACTTCCATCAGGGATACGATGTCAATCCGCCCGGATACACAGCAGGCGATGAGTATCCGGTCTTCGACCTTGGACCACTCAAGATGGGCATGATGATCTGTTTTGACCGTCAACTGCCGGAACCGACCCGTTTATTGACTTTGGGTGGAGCCAACCTGGTTGTTTGCCCGGCCTATGGCGGTACCGGAGACTGGAATACCCGTCTGATGCAGGTTCGGGCTTATGAAAACGAAGTCTACGTGATCTTCACCCACCCCAGGCAATCACTGATCATCGCGCCCGATGGTGATCTGCTGGCACAAAGTGAGGGCGATGCCGTGACGTACTACAACCTCGATCTGACTAAAAGAACACGAGGCCGCCAGTCGGTGCGATATCGCCGACCCGGAACTTACCAATCTCCCGAGACCAATAAGACACGACAACGATGACTGGAAATGCTCGGTACTCATCGACATGATGTGGCTTCCATCCACGCAGCTTGTCCCACAGTTATCCACCCAAGACCGATCGCTCTACAATCCATGCCAGCGGCCTCTTCGATCATTCCTGCGCTACTGCCGATCGTAGCTGTCAGTATTTGTTTAGTCACAGCCACACAGGCTCAAAGCAACGATGCCGAGCGACTGGCAGTCATCGCGAATACCGGTCCACAGGGCTTTGGCTCGCTTGCCGCGAAGGAAGTTCGTGATGAGTTGGCTAAGCGTAGTGTTGAATTGCTGCCATCTTTGCTTGCCGCGATGGACACCTCCAACCCGGTTGCTGCCAACTGGTATCGAACGATCTATGAAGAGATTGTCACTCGGGAGATTCATGCCAGTGGAACGCAATGGCCTTTGGACTTTATGAAGGAATACGTCAGCGACACCAATCGACAAGGCCGGCCGCGACGTTTGGTCCTCAAACTGATTAACCAACTGGAACCGGAGTTTGAATCACAGTGGTTGACAGAGCGCCTTGCAGACCCCGAATTTCGCAACGAAGCCGTTGCTCTGACTCTGTCACTTGGTGATCAGGCTCTCCAGAGCAAAGACACAAAATCTGCAACAATCTTTTTCCGTAGTGCGTTTGCAAATGCTCGTGACCGTTCGCAGGTCACTCAGGCGGCGCAACGACTGACGTCTGTTGGTGAAAAAGCAGACGTAAACACGCAGTTAGGGCTGGTGACCGACTGGTGGCTCACCGGGCCATTTGATGCTCCGGCAAAATCAGGATTTGAAACAGCATTTGAACCGGAACGCAGCATCAATCTGCAGGCAACATACGAGGGGCAGGGCGGTCGATCATTTGGCTGGATTCGTCACCAGACAACCGATGCCCTTGGCCAAATGAATCTGGTGAATGCTCTAGGACAAACCGACGAAGCCGTTGGCTACGCCTGGACAGAAATCACCGTCGAACAAAACCGGGAAGCAGAACTTCGGTGCGGAGCTGACGACTGTTGCCTGGTGTGGCTGAATGGCAAACCTGTCTCCACTCACGAGCAATGGCTGAACGGCACACGGTTTGACCGTTTTATCAATCCGATCGAACTGCAAGCCGGGCGGAACACAATTTTGGTCAAAGTCTGCCAGGGACCTCAGCACAGAAACCCGGAAGTTTTCAACTATTGGTCACTGCAATTACGATTGTGTGACAAAGACGGTCGAGGAATTTCATTCCAGACTGCGTTACCAGAGGTTGTTCACGATTAGTTTAAGGGTGCCGAGGATCGGACTGTGTGCAACAAAAGAACCACGAGGTTTGATTTGCACCTTCCCATCCCGACCATCCAGCAGGAATGGGAATCAGATGAACATGAACTCTGCAAACATCTCCGGAAAGTGGCTCTCCACAATCGTGATAACAGCTTGTATCGCCTTTCCGTGCTTTGCTGCAGAATGGCCTGGCTGGCGCGGTCCTTTCCGCAACGGGCTCACAGAAGACACCGGTGTACCGACGCAATGGTCTGCCACGGAGAATGTTCTGTGGAGAGCGCCTCTACCAGGAGTTGGCATTGCCAATCCTGTCGTCTGGAATAATAAGGTCATCATCACAGCGTCAGAAGGGCATGACCACGGTGAACTTCACGTCGTTTGTTTTGATCGTGTGACCGGAGAAAAACAATGGCATCAACGACTCTGGGGAACGTCGCCATCGTTGTTTTATCCACACAGTGGCATGGCCAGTCCATCACCGGTGACTGATGGTGAGAGAATCTTCACCTTCTTCGGAACTGGTGATGTCTTTTGTTTCGACATGGATGGAGCACTCCTGTGGCAGCGCGCTCTGTCACACGAATACGGTCGCTTTCAAAATCGTTTTGCCGCCTCAAGTTCACCATTGCTGTTCGAAAACAGGCTCATTCTGCAGTGCGATCACTACGGCGATTCGTACCTGGTCGCTCTGGACCCGGCGACCGGTGCCAATCTATGGAAGGCTGAACGCCCGGAGGCCTGGCATTCCTGGTCGTCTCCACAGATCATTGCTGCGGCCGATCTGCACGAACTGATCGTCTCCGGATCAAAGAAGCTGGATGCCTATGCTCCAACTTCCGGTGAGCAGTTGTGGACCGTGAACGGTCTGACTCAGGAATGTATTCCCACTCCCGTCTTTGCCCATGGTTTGCTGTACGCCGTGAGCGGTCCCAATGGCAATCACATCGCGATTCGTCCCGGCGGGCGAGGTGACGTCACAGAAACTCATGTTGTCTGGAAATATCGCAGAGGAACGTCATTCGTACCTTCCGCAATCATCATCGACGATCGCTATTACCTGGCTGATGATAAAGGCTTCGCAAGATGCTGGGAGATTCCATCCGGAAAGATACTGTGGCGTCAACGATTGAAAGGAAAGTACACGGCATCACCGGTCGCTGCAGATGGAAAGCTATTCTTTGTCAACGAAACGGGAACCACTTTGGTACTCGACGCCACCTCACGTGACTACGTGGAACTGTCTCGCAACGATATTGACGAAGACGTTCTTAGTTCACCTGCTGTTTCACATGCCTGCTTCTTTTTGCGAACATCGAAGCATCTGGTCTGCATTGGCAACGAGTAATAAGACTGCCTCTGAGAAGCCGATCGCAATACCATCGACTCAGAATTGGCCAAGGCTAACCGCAACAGCCAGCCACGGTCACTCAAAAGGTTCTGCGTTCTGTGTAGCGGGAGCAGACGACTTGAGACTACGGTCGCGAAGCTTACCAAGACCAAGTTGCCAAATACCTTCATCATCTTTGATAGTGATGAACCGCTGGGCAATGTCCACGACTTCTGCCGCAATGTCAGCCACAGTGAATTGATCTCCAACGTGCAACGTTTGCCGTGAATTGGTACGTGTGTTTTCAAGCCACGCTTCCGGGCGACCATCTTTCCTGACAATCGCTGTTAAGTTGGTATAGCGAGCGTCGTCATCCATCACCTCAATCGTAATCGACTTCGACACCGATTCTGCAGGTTTGCCCTGATCTGTGACTTTCACTTCAACCGTGTGAGTTCCCGGAGTAAAGGTCAGCGGTGGATTCCACGTCAACTCACCAGTACCACTATCCATCGCCAGACCTTCCGGAAGCGACTCACCTTCCAAAGTAAAACTGAGATCCGTGGCCTCACCATCGTCTGTCGCGGTGGCAGTCCGGCTGAACTTCTGCCCGAGTAAAACAACAAAACTATCTGCGATTGTCAGTTGAGGAGCTGCGTTCGGCAGTTTGACCGTGATCGTGACTGCCTGCTGGAGCTTGAGTTCTGAGTTCTGCAACTGAACGGCCACGATCGTGGCTTTGTATTCGGCTTGTTCCTGATCAGCCGCTGTTTCCCACCTGAGTTCTCCGGTTTCCGCATCAATCGTGATTCCTTGTCCCGCCTCCTCCAGTGAAAATCTGAGTTCACCCAGCTCAACATTATAATCGTCAACTCGCGCTGTGATTGACACTGTTTCTCCAGGAGCGATTGTCTGATCCTCGACGCCGGCAAATTCAGGACTGTATTTGCGTGGTACTGCTGGTTTGCTGAACAGCGGTTTTTCGAGAAACGAAGCATAGTCTTCAAACTGCCGCTCCCTTCGATTCCAGGCCACCGGAAAATGACGAATGACGGCCGCTGCTGAATGTTTCTGAGCGTCACTGCCAGCAACAGCCCGTTCCACTGTCCAGGCCTTGTCGTCTATCCTGGTAACACGCATGGTTTCCAAACCAATTTTCGCCACGAACGGTGTCCGTGAAGGAAACCGTTCTCCATCGTCTACGGTGAGTTGGGTCGACTTGGCATCCAGTGGACGGGTGAGAGGAACTCGAGCTGACAATTCTGCTTTTTCTTCGCTGCCGATAACACCCATCCCTTCCGCTGTCAAAGTAAATTCCATTCGTGGTTTGCCGGAAGTGCCATTGCTGCTGACATCCAGTTTGGTGATTCGGTGCATCAGATCAGCCTGTTGGAACTGAAACAGAAACCGACTGAAATCTTCCAGACTGGATTCGGCTTCCACCACGACCGACACAAGTAGAAATTTTCCACTACGTTGCTGCTGACCACCTGGCTGCACACGGGACTGTGAGAAGTTACATTCCTGAGTGAGGTCTGTAATCCATTCGAGGTACAGTCGCTGAGCATCATTCCGAGAAGGTGGCAAAGATGCAGCCATAGCATCTTCGTTACGATGCCTGGCCAACTGCAGTTGATAATCGTTCTTTAGAGCTGCTTCCAGTTGGCGTTCGGCACTGTTCCGGTCGTTTTCGGCATCACGTACCGGCTGCATGTAGATCGGTCGTCCCAGACCGACTCCGAGAACCACTGCCAGAATTCCTCCCAAAACGATTGTCCGTCTATTTGTTTCCATCGTATTTTGCCATTTGCCTTGAACGCTGTACCGACTGCCTGAACGTTGATTCTGTAGCCAGTGGTTAGCTTTCTTCCTCAGTTTCAATCAATGGAAGATCGAGAACTAAAGAAAACCGTGTGGAATACTCAGGGTCACGGGATCCGGACTGAATTCCTTTGGGAATCACCTCATACCCGGCGTCTTCCAGCCTGCGGTAGAATTTCTGAACATCGCTGCGATCGCGAGCGTAGCAATCTGCGGTAATCGTCCCTCGCGTCTTGCCCTGTCCGGAACTGCAATTGATATTGCGAACAAGCAGTCGATCGGTACCACCCATGATTTCACGTATGCGATTCATTTCGTCCAGCCAGTCGACGTGGCCACCAGACCACTTCTGTATCGCAAGGTCCTGTTCTAATTCGTTTTCACTATCCTCGAACGCCTTTCTATAGGCCTCAGTCTCGGCAGCAATCACAGCTTGTTTCGCTTGCAATTCGGCAATGGCAGAGTCTCGCCATTTCCACGCACCGATACTTAACAACAAGACAGCTCCCACGGCCAAAATCACCTTCAAGCGTCGGTTGTCCGGCTTTTCCAATGCCTTGCGAGGGTTCACCAAATCAACGGTCGCCCTACCGCCTTTTTGCTGCCCGGCGATGACTCCAACAGCTGCCAGGACATCAGACGGTGTGAGAGGAGTTGGCAACGATCCCTGAACAATCGATTCCCGCGGATCCAACCGATGAATCAGAGCATCATCCAGACGGCTGGCGATCTTATCCGGTACCGCCGAAGTGACGTCCGCACTACCGACCAGAGTCACCTGACAAATCGTGTGCGGTCCGATTGTTTCCGTTGCCGCCAACCGGCCTCGAGATACTTCTGCCCGAACCGCCTGATCGATCTGATCGGGCGAGGACCAGGACGCTCCACTGTGCGAAAACACCACTGCCCCCTGACGGATCATCAACAGCTCAATCAGATCCGATCGCAGAATGATTACTGTTTCAATGGATTCATCTGTCGTTGGCTGCTTGCCGGCGTGAGCCAGCGCGGACGGAATACCGAACGTGCTCACGTGTACGCCCGACAGTTTCAGCCCGGCAGCTGTCAGCGTTTTTTTGATATCAGCAATTTTTTCTATTGGAAACGTTGCCAACAGGACATCCCGCCCATCACTGTTCCCTGGCACCGGAACAAAATCCATGCAGACGGATTCCACGGGCACTGTGAGACGTGTGGCCGCCTGCAGACGCACCATGTCTGGCAGTTCGTTGTCGCTGACTTTTGGCAACGTAAAGCGTCGAAGAGTGACCAGCGAACGCGATAACACTACCGTCGTTGTATCACTTGTGACACCGGCAGCTGAAAGGGCCTGTCGCAGGTCTTTGCCAAGTGTTTCCGGCGCCGAATGTTTATCACGAGCGACCGTCAACGCATGACTTATGGTGATCCTGCTGCCGGAAGCATTGCCAGAAACCGCAATCAGACGATCGCGGCCCCATTCAATAACAAGAGCGCTCATAGTAGGTGGGTCATAAAGTGGAAGGTCATAAAGTGGAAGGTCATAAAGTGGAAGGTCACTGGCTATCGTCATGTCGTACCAGACACAACGCAACAAATGGTGTCCACTTGGGCGGACAACAATCTAGAATGTTCAGATTGGATGGCACGTAACAATTGTGAGAGTTCATGCAAATCACTTCGGTTCCGTGGACAACATGGATGGATGGTATCCTGCCCCTAAGTGAGTCAGATTTCGCATGAAGCTCACCTTAGGCGGATATTCTGTGGCATCGATGATGGCTTCCAGACGGATTGAAGGGCCACCCTGGTCGTAGTGACCGATACTCTGAACTCGAAACACGTCACCTCCGGTCGTGATCCACGGCCCCATCTTTCGAAGTGTTTCCAATTCCACAATCTTGTCCACGACCAGCCACGCCGCCGATCGCCGATTTCTCATCACAGCAGACGAGCCCTGAATACTCACCGCTGGTCGAGCAGCAATAATGGAATCCGGCGCATCGGCTGGAACGAACGGAATCGCCTGCAGGACTTCGTTGCGCGCCTGATTGATATTGATACGACCTTCGAGCCATGCGTCATCCGTAACGGTGAAGATCTCTTCCAGGTCAGGCAATGTATTCAGCAAAGTGCCTGCGTCTTCCTTCCAGGGGCTTTCGAAAGATTGATTCACTCCGGACGACATTTTGACTTGGTTCGTGGTACCACCGATCAGCTCAAAGATCGAAGTAAACTGCCAGCCAGGAACCACCGAAAGATCAATTCCGTTCCGTGTCACTTCGCCCCTCAGATCCAGTTCCGGCTGTTGAAACATCTTCTGAGCATACTCTGTCCCCGATAACCGATAACCGACAATGAAGTTGGCCGCGTCTTCTCCCAGTTGCTCTTCAACAGCGTCATACAAATCAGTCATCTGACCCTGGTTGAGATTAATCTTTGATTCACCGTCGCGAGTTGTATTTCGTTCGCGGCTGCTGCAGGTGAGGTAATCTCGCCAACCCAAATCCAGAATCCCGTCAGAATTGTCGGCAGGTGGCAACTTGTCACCGTCGTCTTCACTGGGATCCAACAAGCCATTACGGTTGGCATCTTCTCCATAGAACAATTCAGGTGTCACCCCGGCAACCTGCAGCAGCTGGTCGATAGAATCAAAAGATCCATTGGGGATCGCGTTGTCGATGCCAAGAGATGCGTAATCACCCAGTTCTGAGCCCCCGGACCGAGGATCATCGTCACTGTCAAGTGCATCTATAATGGCGTCGACAATGTCATTGGTCATACCAGGAATGGCGGACAGTGCTTCGTAAACCAGTCCCTGATCTTCCGTATCAAATGCATCAATTTCAATCAGCCTGTTGATATTGAACTTGGAATTTTCACTCGCCAGGCCGAACCGAATGCCACCGGTTTCAGAATTCGTCTCGTCCGGTCCAACCAGTGAGAACCTCAAACTCCCGCGAGCATTGTCGGACTCAATGAACGACTGAGACTGAAAGACAGTCGGGTCGTGGTAAACGTTCACATCGTCTTCTAAATCTCGTTCCATCACGCGAGTCGCCGCGAATTCAATTCCGGATTCGGCAGCCATGCGGGATGCCACACCACGACCGTTCATCGCACTGGCTTCGTATTCTGTCAGCATGCGGGACGAGTAACTCCACGCTGCCATCGCCAGCAGCACTACAGTAATCGTCACCACCAGCAGCA
>Ga0315315_10003442_pt1 | contig 14530 bp, 8 predicted proteins | sample M140m3416metaG_FD_203699 | JGI IMG/M metagenome (GOLD analysis project Ga0315315, IMG submission 203699) | Ammonia-oxidizing marine archaeal communities from Monterey Bay, California, United States - M1 40m 3416 | ecosystem: Environmental > Aquatic > Marine > Intertidal zone | place: USA...
CCAACAAAGCGAGCAGACTTTATGCCACTTTAACACCACTTTAGTCGTACTTAAGTTGGATTCGCCTGCTTCTCTTCTCCTTCTAAAGTGGTCTGGAGAAGTGCTCGCTAAATCGTGTGCACTCTATGCCACTCTATGCCACCCTATGCCACTCTAGAAGGTTTTTGGTCTCTCGGAGAGCAGCGGCACGGGGGGCCGCTTCGACAAGGTTTGGCGTTTCTGAACCTCGCCCAACGGCGTCCTAAAGGCATCCTTGCGCCAGGACGCGGCATAACACCCTCGGCGTCGGCGTCCGAGGAGCGGCACGGGACGCGAGCGGGCGCGCGCCCCGACGTGCTTCCAAACCTCGCCGCCCTGCGCCTGCACAACGAGGCGCCCACCGCGCTCTTCAAGGAGCTCACCAAGAGGCAGGCGGAGAAGCGCAAGCTCAGAGGCGCGGTGTGTCCGATCACGATCGAGCCGCTCGAGGCTCGCAAAGGGCGAGAGCACCACCTCCACGACGGGGCCACCTTTCGCGTCAAACGCCGCGGCAGGCGTGGCGGCTTCGACTGGTTCGACGCCAAGAGCCTCGCAAGGTGGATGTGGGCCGACATCCAGGCGGGCAGGACGCCGCGGAACCCGGTGAATCGGGATCGAATGTGGCGCAACGACATGGACCAGCTGAAGGAGTCCTATCCGCGGCAGCTGTCGCCGGACGAGCTGCTCTTCACGGCCATCCAAAAGAACGACACGGACGGGGTGGTCGACGCGCTGGGCCTGGGCGCCAGCCTCACGGCGCACGCGCCCGACGAAGAAGATTACGAGGACGTCACTCCGCTGGGCATGTGGGCGATGACGCACAACTGCCCGATCGCCATCTTTAACGCGCTGCGACAGCAACCCGGCTTTGAGGTCGACGCAGAGGCAGATTGCGACGAGTCGCCGGCGTTGCAGGTGGCAATTTACTCCGACCACAACGGCAAGAACGCTTACAAGGTGAAAGCGCTGCTCGCGGCGAACGCCGACGTCAACCTGGCCAACGAAAACAACGACCGGGCGCTGGCCATTGCCGCCGCCGAGGCCGGCACGGAAATGATAGAAGAGGTGTGGCCAAACACCATCGACGTGAACGCGAGGAACGAAGACGGCCAGACGGCGCTGTTCATGGCCGCCAACGAGAACCTCGAGGAAAACGTCGCCTATCTCTTGACGCTGTCCAAGTCCACCAACAAAACGATCGAAGTCAACATCGGGAGCGACGAATACGCTTCGCCGCTCCACGTTGCCATAAAGGAGTCCTATCGGGGCGTGGTGGAACTCCTGCTCCAGAACGGCGCCGACATGAACAAGTCGTGGGAAGGGATGTCGCTGTTCCAGTTCGCGCTGGATGCCGGAGACGCCCACATCATCGACATTATCCGCTCGCATCCACGGTATGTGCCAACGCCCGACGAGGACGCCGAGCTTCCGATGGACCGCGAGCTGCGCAGCCGCGGTCTGATGACTCGCCACTTTGGAGCCAAGTCCGAGCCCGAAGCGTAACCTCTCGCGGCGGACGGAGGGGGTGGGAGGGAGGGGGACCTGCCAAACGGGGTGTTTTTGGAACCCGTTTAATGTTTTTTTGTGATGTTACCACCACCCCCCCCCACTCCTCCACTCTCGCGCCCGACGTCACGGGGCGCTGTCGCGCGCCGCCGCTTCGGAGCCGCGGCCGTTGTGGAGCCGCGGCAGCTGCCGGCGGTTGGGGTTGTTGCTCGGGCTGCGCGGGCGGACGACCGCACCGCGGGCGGCGGCGGCGGCGGCAGGGGCGGCGGCGCGAAGTAGTAGGTTCACCAGGTCGTCGTGCCGGTACCGTCTGGCCAGGTCAATCGGCGTTTCCCCGTCTACGTTTCGGGCGCTTGGATCGGCCGGCGGGTCGGCCGCGAGGAGCGCTTCGACGACAGCCGTGCGCTCGTCGGTATCAACCCGAAGCACCACCACGTGCAGCGGCGTGTTCGCGTCCTCGTCGCCCAAGGTGGCGTCGGCGCCAGCCGCCAGCAGCGCCGCGACGATGTCCGGACTTGGTAACGGCTTCTCGCAGGCGATGTGGAGCGGCGTGCAATCGAAACGGGCCGTCGCGTTGGGGTCGGCGTGGTGGCGGCGCAACAGCCGTTCCACCGTGACGGGGTGGCCGCCGTCGACGGCGTAGTGCAGCGGCCTAAACCCGTTGTTGTTCGCGTTGTTGATCGCCTCGACGTCGGCCCGTCCAAAAACGATGAGCGATTCGATCATGGCCAGGTGGCCAAGCATCGCGGCCTGATGCAGCGGCGTCTCGCCGAGGTAGTTGCGAGGCTGCACATCGGCTCCCACACGGATGATTGTCTCCCCCGCGTCGGCCGCGTTGTGCATCGCGGCGACGTGCAGCGGCGTGTTCTCGTACTGGTCGCGCGCGTTGACGTTGCGGAATCCGCTTTGCATCAAAGGCACGACCAGTAAGGCGTAGTTGAGCTTTGCGGCCACGTGCATGGCCGTCTTGCCGCCTACCACCGTCGTGTTGGCGTCAAAGCCGCGGTCGAGGCCCGTCAGGATCCCGTGGACGTCTTCGTCGAGGATGGCCTGCCGGAAGTCCTCCGCTCTGCGGAGCGGCGCGTCGAAGTCCTCCTCCTGCCCCTCCGTCTCGTCGAGCTCCGTTCTGAGGCGTTCCTCGTCGTCGTCGTCGTCGTAGTCGTAGTCGTCGTTGTCGATCGGTCGGGGAATCGGCAGCATGTCGTCGTCGTCGTCGGCCGCCGGCACCGGCTGCGCCGGCTGCGGCTCCGTTGGCGCCGTCGTGGGGATTGACGGCGCGTCATTGTCGGCTGCGCCCATCGTCGCCAACCTCTCCTCCGCCGCCGCCAACCTCTCTTCCGCCTCCGCCGCCGCCGCCCCCGCTACCCTCGTCAACGCCGCCCTTTCGTTCGCCCTCGCCACCTCCTGCTCCACCGTCTCGATGCTCCTCGTCGCCGCCACCCTCACCCGCCTCGCCTCCGCCGCCCGTAGGCGCCACAGAGCGACGAGCGCCTTCTTCACCTGGGGCTCCGTGCGCGCGCCGTTGTCCACGGCGCCAGCTTCGACCCAGTCGGGGTCGCCCGGGTCCACCGGGTAGATGGCCAGCAGCTCGTCGACGTCGCGTCGGTCGAGCGGCTCCTTGTTCAGCGGGTTGAGCGGCGTTTCGTCCGCGCGCAAGGCGTGGTGGAGGTATCGCGCGAGGCTGCGCGCATCAAACCAGTTGCAGACCGGCTCGTCGTCGCGCGACGTGGCGGCCTTCACGCAAAAGGTCCGCCACCATTCGTTCCACGGCATCGTCTCTCCAAAGAAGGTGTCCTCCTCCTCCGGCGGCGGCACCGGATTGCCCTGCGCGTCTATGCCGTCGGGTGGTTGGGGAATCGGGGCGAAGACGCCCGTCGGCGCCGCCGCGCGCAGGCTGAGCCGGCCGAGGTTGGGGAGCGTCATGGGGCGCGAGAGGGAAGGAGCAAAAACACTCACTCACTCACACTCTTACACGCGCGGTCAATCGCGTTATGTTTTTTCGATGACTCGCCACTTCGGAGCCGAGTCCGAGCCCGAAGCGTAACCTCTCGCGACGGACGGGAGTGAGGGAGGGGGGGCCTGCCAAACGTGGTGTTTTTGGAACCCGTTTAATGTTTTTTTATGTTGTTACCACCACCACCCCCACTCTCGCGCCCGACGTCACGGGGCGCCATGACGGGCCGTCTCAGCTGGTCCGCTGCCGCCGCGAGTCGGCGGGGATGTCGCTCGGCCTGCGCGCGCGGGCGACCGTGCTGCTGGCGACGCGAAGTAGTTGGCCCACCGGGTCGTAGGGCCCGTGCCGTCTGACCAGGTTGATCGGCGTCTCTCCCTTTGCGTTTCGGGCGCTCGGATCGGCCGGCGGGTCGGCCGCGAGGAGCGCTTCGACAACAGCCGTGCGCTCGTCGGAATTGATCCAAAGCACCATGAAATGCAGCGGCGTGTTCCCGTATCCGTCGCTCAAGGTGGCGTCGGCGCGACCCTCCAGCAGCGCCCGGACGACGTCCGGAATTGGGAAAGGGTTCGCGCAAGCGATGTGGAGCGGCGTGCTTAAGGAATGGCTCTTCGCGTTGGGTTCGGCGCCGTAGTCCTCCAGCAGCCGTTTCACCGAGACGGGGTGGCCGCCTTCGACGGCGTAGTGCAGCGGCCCAAACCCGTTGGTCGCGTTGACCCCCTCGACGTTGGCCCTGCCCTCAACGATGAGCAATTCGATCATGGCCAAGTGGCCAAACGCCGCGGCCTGATGCAGCGGCGTCTTGCCGCTGTGGTTGCTAAGCTCCACATCGGCTCCCGCACTTAGGAGTGCCTCCCCCGCGTTGCCCGCGTTGCGAATCGCGGCTACGTGCAGCGGCGTGTTCCCGTTAGCGTCGTACGCGTTGACGTTGCTGAATCCGCTTCGCATCAAAAGCACGACCAGTAAGGCGTCGTTGAGCTTTGCGGCCACGTGCATGGCCGTCTTGCCGCCTTCCACCGTCGTGTTTGCGTAGACGCCGCGGTCGAGGCCCGCCCGAATTCCGGGGACGTCTTCGGCGACGATGGTCCGCCGGAAGTCCGCAATCCAGTCCAGCCCGGCCGCCGGCTGCGGCTCCGGCTCCGTTGGCGCCGTCGTGGGGATTGACGGCGCGTCATTGTCGGGTGCGCCCAACGTCGCCAGCCTCTCCGCCGCCCCCGCCACCACGCGCTGCGCCTCCGCCGCCCGTAGGCGCCACAGGGCGACGAGCGCCTTCTTCACCTGGGGCTCCGTGCGCGCGCCGTTGTCCACGGCGCCGGCTTGGACCCAGTCGGGGTCGCCCGGGTCCACCGGGTAGATGGCCAGCAGCTCGTCGATGTCGTGTCGGTCGAGCGGCTGCTTGTTCAGCGGGTCGAACGGCGTCTTGCCCTCCTGAATGGCGTGATGGAGGTATCGCGCGAGGCTGCGCGCATCATACCAGTGGCAGACCGGCTCGTTGCCCGACGTGGCGGCCTTCACGCAAAAGGTCTTCCACCACTCGTTCCACGGGAGCTCGTCTTTAAAGAGGGCGTCCTGTTCCTTGGGCGCGTCGTCGTCGGGTTGGAGAATCGGGGCGAAGACGCCCGTCGGCGCCGCCGCGCGCAGGCTGAGCCGGCCGAGGTTGGGGAGCGTCATGGGGCGCGAGAAAGAAGGAGCAAAAACACTCACTCACTCACACTCTTACACGCGCGGTCGATCGCGTTATGTTTTTTCGATGACTCGCCACTTCGGAACCGAGTCCGAGCCCGAAGCGTAACCTCTCGCGACGGACGGTGGGAGGGGGGGGGAGGGGGGCCTGCCAAACGTGGTGTTTTTGGAAACCGTTTAATGTTTTTTTTTTGTGATGTTACCACTACCACCCCACTCTCGCGCCCGACGTCACGGGGCGCCATGACGGGCCGTCCCATTAGGTCCGCTGCCGCCGCGAGTCGGCGCGGGTGTCGCTCCGCCTGCGCGCGCGAAGTAGGTTCACCAGGTCGTTGTGCCCGTACTGTCTGGCCAGGTCAATCGGGCTTTCCCTGTCTACGTTTTGGGCCCTCGGATCGGCCGGCGGATCGGCCGCGAGGAGTGCCTCGACGACAGCCGTGCGCTCGTAGGAATCAATACCCCAACGCACCACCAGATGCAGCGGCGTGTTACCGTCATTGTCTTCCGCGGTGGCCTCGGCGTGACCCTCCAACAGCGCCTTGACGACGTCCGGATTTGGTAACTGCTTCTCGCAGGCGATGTGGAGCGGCGTGGACTCGGAATGGGTCGTCACGTCGGGGTCGGCGTAGTACCCCCGAAACAACACTTCCACCGCGACGGGGTGGCCGCCGTCGGCGGCGTAGTGCAGCGGCCTCCACCCGTTGGTCGCGTTGACCGTCTCGACTTCGGACCCACGATTGATGAGCAATTCGATCATGGCCAGGTGGCCAAGACTCGCGGCCTGATGCAGCGGCGTCTCGCCGACGTGGTTGCGAGGCTGCACATCTGCTCCCACACCTAGGAGTGCTTCCCCCGTGTCGCGAGCGTTGTGCATCGCGGCGACGTGCAACGGCGTGTTCGCGTACTGGTCGCACGCGTTGACGTTGCTGAATCCGCTTCGCATCAAAGGCACGACCAGTAAGGCGTCGTTGAGCTTTGCGGCCACGTGCATGGCCGTCTTGCCGCCTTCCACCGTCGTGTTGGCGTCGAAACCGCGGTTGAGGCCCTCCAGGATTCCGCGGATGTCTTCGGCGACGATGGCCTGCCGGAAGTCCTCCCCCTCCGTCATGTCTGCGTCGTCGTCGTCGCTCGGTTGGGGGACCAACGGCAAAGGCGGCCTTCGGCGATGACGAGGACGGGCCGGCTGCGAATTCATTGGCGCCGTCGGCGGGATCGGCGGCGCGTCGTCAGCGCCCATCGCCGTCAGCCTCTCCGCCGCCGTCGCCGCCCTTTCCTCCGCCGCCTCCACCGTCGCCCTCGTCGTCGCCAGCTCCCGCTCCACCCGCTCCATACGTTCCCTCTGCTTCCTCACCTCTTCCTCCGCCGTCGCCATCCTCCTTGCCGCTCCAGCCCTTTTCTCCGCCGCTTCCGTCGCCCGTCGGCGCCACAAGGCGAGAAGCGCCGTCCTCATCTGTTCCTCCGTGCGCTGGCCGGCGTCTGACGCGAGATCGCCCCGGGTCCATGGGTAGGCCGCCAGCAGCCAAGACGACGTCGTCTTGGCTGAGCGGCTCGTTGGTCAACGGGTTGGTCGGCGCCCTGGATTCGTTCTTGCATTGGTGCACCCACTTGGCGAAGGTGTGGCCGTCGAACCACATGTCCACACCATTGTCGGTTTTTACACGAAAGGTCTGCCACCACTGGTTCCACGGGAGATAATCGTACCCGACGGGGTCCTGTTCCTGGGGCGCGTCGTCGTCGTCAGGTTGGGGAATCGGGGCGAAGACGCCCGTCGGCGCCGCCGCGCGCAGGCTGAGCCGGCCGAGGTTGGGGAGCATCATGGGGCACGAGAGAGAAGGAGCAAAAACACGCACTCACTCACTCACACTCTTACACGCGCGGTCAATCGCGTTATTTTCTCGCGTATTCCGCAGTCCCCTCCTGCCCGAGCGTCGCCGACACATGCGCGTTTTTTTTTTTCTGGGGTGCTTCGTCTCCGTTTGGCGGTTCGCGCCGACCCCCGCGCGCGCGCACCCTCACGAGGCGATCGGCGGGGACGAGATCGGCGCCGGCGGCTCCCCCAGCTGCGCCTGCGCCCACGTGTTTCGCTGCGTCACGAGCTTGGCCTTGATGTCGCCCGAGACGGCCGAGACGTACTTGTCCGTTCTCATCTTCAGTCCCACCGCTTCCGCGGTGTGCGTCGCGTTCACGTAACCCGTTGCGGCCGACACGGTGTGGAGGTCGAGACTGCAGTCGTCGTGCGCGAGGCAGGAGATGCCCATCTGAAAGGCGTTGGTGTTCATTTTAGTCTCCATATCTTCGCGGATGGCGACGACGTCGATGTCGTTCTCTGGTTCGGACGTGAGCGCGTTGGCGCCAAACGAGGAGACGCAGCAGCCCACCAACGGCGTCTCCGGCTCGCCGTTGACCATGCACCAGTAGGCGCGTCGGGCACACGCGTGGGCGCGCACGGCCTCGTCGACCATTGGCTGCGTGGCCGTCTCCCCTGCGCACTCGACGACCGCGGCAGCGTGCTCGGAGGCCTTCTTGAGTGCAAAGTACCGGTGGAAGTCGGCGAGGGTCTGCTGTTGCTTCTGCGACGCCAACGTCCTTGGCAGGTTGTTCCATCTGCCGCCGCCGCCGTCAGCGTTCTGTGTCGGGCCCGGGAGCACCGCGTCTCTCACCTTGTTTTCCGCCAGGGTCGTTTGGGCCTCTTTCTCGTCCTGATTCTTCGCTTCGGCGTCGTCGTCGGCTGTCTCTTCCGTTTCCTCCTTTGCCTCCTCCCCATCGTCCGGGAGGACTTCGTTGTGGAGATGGCCGCAGCCGCCGGTTGCCGGGGCGGCGGCGCCGCCCATGGCCATGGTGAAGTCCTCGAGCTGCGCGCATTGAGTTCTCGCCGTCTGCGCCTCCTCGCGCGCGGTGACGAGCTTGGCGTCCAGCTGTTTGATCAACACGTCCGCCTCCTCGTTGCGCGCCCGTTCGGAGGTGACGATCGCCGCGTGCTCAGCAACCTGCATGCGGGCCTCGTGAAGCGCGTCCTGGAGGGCGGCCATCGCTCTCTCGTGCGTCTCCAACGAGATGGGGTCGGGCGCGCAGGGAACGCTCACGTCAGCGGGACGGGGCAGCGGGTTGGCGTGTTCTCCCGGCTGAAAGTCCTCGTCGCGCTCGCACTCCGGGCGAAGGTTGACTGTCGCGGCCGTCGCGGCCGCAGCGGCCTGCGCGAGGGCCTCGGCGTCTCGTGCCTTGCTGAGGTCGGCGAGGGCGTCGTCCAGTCGCGTCTGCAGGGAGGCGTGTTCGGAGAGCAAAGTCTCGTGTTTGTTCTTCATGCCGTCGATCACCTCCTCGAGCGCTTGTGCTCGTTCCATCTCCTGATCGAAGTTGGCCTGCAGCTCTACCGCCCCGCGCGCCTGCATCTCGAACTTGGCGCGATCAAAGTCCTCAAGCTTGGGCACAGACGCCAACTCGGCGCGGACACTGGCCTCGCGTTGCTGCGCATTCTTGACCTCGCCTGCGAGGGCGACGATGCGCGCGTGTGCGGTGGCGCGCTCCGACTGCAGCGCGGCGTTGCCGCGCGCGACGCTTTGCTCAGCGGTCGAGATGCGCTCCGACGACTTTTTGAGCTTGGTCTGCAGATCGTCGATGACGCCATTGAGGCGCATGATCTCGGGGTCGGACGTCTTGGCAAACCCGCCGGTGATGTACCCGGCCTGCAGCTTCTTCTCGAAACCGCCGACGCCGCACGACCGCCCCGTGGTCGGCGCGGCCGCGACTTCCGGCCCCCGCATGGACGGCAGCGTGAACTTGAGGGCGGGGCTGGCCCCCGTGGGACCGGTCCCGAGGGGAAGCAACGGCGGGCCCGCGCTGCTGACGGCGCCGGCCAGATCGAAGCGAAGCTGTGGCTGTGGCTGCGGCTGCGGCTGCGGCTGAGGCTGCAGCTGTGGCTGCTGCGGCAGGCCGCGCCCTGTGCATGCGCCGGGGGCGCCGTAGGCGCCGGCAAACGGCATTTGCGCGACTAGCGGTGGAGATTGCGGCGCGAATGTCGATGTGGGGGGCACATTCGCGCCGATGACGTCCCCGGAGAGTTCGGGAGACGCACTGGTGAAGAAGCTTCGGAGCGTGAACCGCGACGCTTCGTCGGCAACTTCGCGCGGCCTCCGGCTCATGTTTGCATCCAAAGGTTCGCCCTCTTTTTTTTTGCTGGCGTGCGCGTTTCGGACGCTCTATCCCTCGTGTTAAAAAAAAACCAAAGCAGGAGAAGGGGCGGGTTCTTAACATTCTCGCGACACGCGACGAGTTATCTGTTCGTGTGTCCTCGTCGTGATCAATCTCGTGGGGGGGGACGTCGGTGGTTTGCCGACGATGTGGGAGGCTCTCCCCCCTCCCCCCTTCCCTTTTCTCCTTCCCTCTGCTCCCATGCGCGGGTCGGGTCGGGTCGGGTCGGGTCGGGTCGGGTCGGGTCGGTGGTTTTTTTGTTTGTTTGCAGCCTGTTACGCCACCGGTACGTGCAACTCGAGCACAACTAAACGTCCGCGCTCTTGCCCGGTCGGATCCTGCGCGACGCCGACCAGCACGCTGGTGTCCTCGTCATCGTCCGGTTTTATGCCGTGCACAACCCCCCTCACGCCTCCCGTCTCCTTGATCGTTTCCACAAATGCCGAGATTGCGTTTGGGTTCTGCGCCAGACTCGCAAAGGAGAGAACGTGTCGCGTCTCGTGCCTGCCGTCGACGTTCTCGCCCACTGCACCGTTGCTGCTCAAATGTTCCTGCAAGTAAGCGAGGGTCGTTTCGCTCGCCTCCAGGTTTTTTGCTTCGTGTTCGTTCAGTCGGTAGGGCCCTTGCCTCATGGGAAGCACGTTGGCGGCCGCCTCCGCGTGCGCGATGTCCAACGTTTCGCCCAGCTTGGTGTCCACGCTCCACATCGGGACCATCGCGTATTCGTGCAGAGCGAGCTGTTTCGGGCTGGCCCCCGCAAACTCCATGGGACCGTCCGTTTGCGGTCGCGCGAAGCGGTACTGAGCGCTGGCCTGCTCGTGTTTGCGCAAAACGGCGTTTTCGAAGAGCGGGTGCCTCATGGAGAAGCTGATCTCCACCATCTGTTCGTAAAACGCGTGTTTGCCCGTCGCGCCGACGTCGAGCGTCTTGTGGGTGCGCGTGATGTTTGGCGAGAGGCTCGTGGCCACCCGTTTGTCCATCTCGTACCAGGCCATGCGTTTGTGCTGATCGCTCAGGTTGTGCGTGTACATGCACGAGGACGCGTAGCTGGTGCCCTCCATCGAGAGCGGCTGCAGGCCCCGCTCGGCGTGCACAACGTCGCTCTGCATCATTTTCGCAAAGTCCTTAAAGATCGGTTGGTCTTTGGCCGCCATGCGGCTGCGCAGCGATTCGGGATAGAGCGCGTCGAAGCGCGCCTTCGTGACCGCGGTGCGTGCTTCGCCGTGCAGCGTCACGGGAAGGCTGCCGATGTTGTTCAGGCTGCCTTTTTCGAGCGCCTTGAGGAAGGCCGGTTTGGGCAGCGCCAGCGCGACGGCGTGCCCCGCCAGCTGCTGCGCGTGCTCGTTGGCCGCGTCGGCGTGCCCTGCATTGGCCGCGAGGACGGTCGTGCCGTAGACGTAGTGCGCGCAGAGGCCGTTGGCGAGCGCTCGGAGCGCAGGGAATTTGCTCATCTCTGCCGCTTCGGTGTTCTTGTTCAGGTCTTCGGCAAAGCGGAGAACGGAGATGGCGCTGCAGGCGCTCCCGTCGCAGTCGTCGGCGTGCATGATGCTGCGGGCGGCTTCGGCGCGCCACGACTCGCTCTGCACCATCTGCACGCCCGTCGGCAGGACGACGGGCGTCCCGTCGACGCGGTAGGGCATGGTGTAGGCGCTGAAGGCCGACATTGCATTCGCGAGGCACTTTGCCCACGTGTGCGTGCATTCGATGCTCGGCCTCTCGAGCTCCTGTAGGCAGGTCGTGAGCTCGTCGTCGCGAAGCTCCGACGCTAGGCACGCCTTCACGATCGTCTCCAACGTGCTGTCGGAAAACGACGGCGGCGTGTCGTTGACGGCGGCCGCGAGCGCGTACCCCGACCCGTTGTACCCCACCGGAACGCGCATGATGCTCTTCGTGAGATTCGTGACGGGCTTAAACACGAGCTTCTCCGTCAGCGCCCAGGACGCGTTGTAGATGCCCTGCAGGATCGGCTCCACCTTGAGGATGTCCTTGGCGCGCTTCGGATCGTCGTGCCACACCACGCTCATTGGCGTCTCTGTGTTGTCCGCCGCGACGCAGAGCACCCTCGGATTGCACACGGCCATGACCGCTTGGTGCGTCCCCCAGTTCGAGTATTTGATCGGAATCGTCTCAAACGGCACGGGGACGCGCGCCTTGACGTTGACGGACAGCGCGTCCGCAATGTCCTTGTACTCGTCGGCGACTTGCTCGATCCCGACCGCGAGGGACTGCTTCTTGTCCGAGCCGGTCTTTTGATCGATGATCCCTTGCAGCTGCTGCTTGACGTCGCCTTCGCGGACGAACCCGTTGCTGATGAGCTTGTCCAATGGCATCACATCGGTGAACAGGTCCTGTAGCAACACGGTGCCTTGCCCCGAAATGGTTCCGACGAGGGTGCCGTTGATCGACGCCCCGACGCGCGACGCGGTCATGTTGAGGCGCGCGCGCGCGGGAAGCGCGATGGTCGGTCCGGCCGCGTTGGTGGCACGCGTTTGCACGATGTCCTGCACCTCCGTGGGCACCATGGCGAGAAGCTTTTGCGAAATCGGAAGTTTGACCGTGTCGAGCGTCTCCGTGATGAGTTTGCTCGTTGCCCCCTCGCTGTGCGTGAGCGCAAAGTCCGTCTCCGCCCGCGCAGCTGCCGCGCCGAGCGTCCCGCTCTTTGTCAGAAAGGCGGCCTCGATGTCGGCCTCGGTGCGCTTGACCTGGAAGGCGAAGACGTAACTGGAGTCGCCGGAACGGGTGGGGGCGACGGCGGCGCGTTCTCGTTGTGGCATCGCGGCGCCGCGCGTGTGCCTCCCTCTCCAAAACAATCTTACAGGCAAGAAACAACAACGACACGCCTTCCTTTTTCACCAACAACGCACCCGTCCCTTCTGTTATCCCCCGCCGCCCAGCTCCCCCGCTGCGGCGTTCGACGCTCTCTCGCTCACGGTGGAGCACGGACGAGGCCGTCGGCGGAGACGGAGTTCCGTTCCGTGTCTCTTTTGAGATCGCTCGTGCGGGCGGCGAACATGGCGTCAAGGTCGAGCGTGGTGGAGAGCGGCATCGTCGTCCCCGGGCGCACCCGAAAGCAGCGCCTGCCGCCGCAGATCGTCGCGTCGCGAAACGCCTCGCTCGTCGTCGCCCGGGCCCGCGTCGCGCGCTTCGGCCGGAACGATTCGCCGACGTGCAGGGACACCGACCGCGTAGGGCCGGACGGAGGCGCGACGTCGGGGCGGAGCTGCGTCGCGTCGGAGCGAAGCGCACCCATCGGGGCCATCGACGCGGCAGCGGCCGCGACGGGCGCGGGCGCAGCCAAAGGGAGCGCGCGCGGCTGCTCGCGGCGGAACGACATGCGGTCTCGTTCCCTCTCTCTCTGTCTGTCTCAAGCCCCACTTTTTTTAACACGACCACCGCACCCGTTATTGTTCTTGCGGCTTGTGCTCGCGCCCTAAATCTGGCGGCGGGACAGAACCAACGCGGCGCTGCCGCGCGCCCTCCTGTCTTGCGGCTTACGCCCGCGTCGTAATCTCGAGGCGAACGCGCCGCAAACGGTCGCGGCGAGGCGCGGCGAGGCGCGGCAGCCGCGCCCGCGTTAATTTGAGTGCACAATCGCGACCATAAAGGGAGCGTCGGTCGAGTCTGGCGCGCCGGAAATGCTCATGACCGCCAAGCGCAAAAAGCTGCGCGAGAGGTTTGGACTGCTGCTGGCCAACGTGCAGCGGCAGCGCGCGCGCAATCGCGACCGCGCCCTCGCGGGCGGCGACGGCGGCGCGGAAGACGGCGGCGCGGAGGACGGCGGCCCCGGCCGGACGGCCGCCGCCGCCGCCGCCGCCGGGCCCCTTGGGCGGCTGCCACCCGACCTCGTGTGCGCAATCCTGCAGCACCTGGCCGCCCTGGCGCCGACACTGCGCTGCGGCGTCGAGCTGCGAGAGGCGGCGGCACAGTCCGTCGTCCAGGTGCACCGCGCGCTCGAGAGCTGCGCCTACCTGTGGCGCAGCTTCGTGGAGGACGGGGCGGTCCTGCGGTTGGAGCTCGCGGCGCGCGGCTGCACCTCGCTCATGCCGACCAACGCCGCCTCGCTCACGCCCTACTTTGACCAGGTGATGCGCGAGGAACGCTCCCGCTTCGACCTGCGCATGCTCGAGAGCGCGCTGAACGCGTTGGTCTGTCACTGCGCCGGCGAGCACTGCCGCGGCGTGCGCCGCGCGCACAACGAGAGTATCGCGACGCCGCGAAAAAAGGGCGCGGCGGCCCGGCCTCCGACGCCGTTGCTCGAGACCGTCCTCGCTGGGCGACGTCCGCGGGTCAAGGTCGTGTGGCCGTCGGGCGTTCTCCGCCTCGCGGCCGGCGCCGCCGTCAACGAGTGCCTGCTCTCGCTCCGGCCGCCGACGCACCAGCGCGACGCCGCCGGCACGGCGGCCCAGCGGTCCTCCGCCTACCAGACGGGGTGGGGCGTGGCCGGGCGGGTGGCGGCCGGCTCGCTCGTGGGCCTCAAGGACGAATCGCCCGAAATGTTCAACCCGAACACGGAATTGCAACTCATTCGGCGGCTCGAGGTCGGTACGGCGATCGTCGAGCAGATCGCGAGCAGTCCCTGCGGCCAGTGGATCGCGCTGGTGAAGGAGCCCCTGGAGGCGGACGGCGCCACGCGCACGGAGCACCAAACCTCGGCGCTCGAGCTGTGGCACTGCGGCAACAGAAACGGAAGCGGCGCCGCGCCGCGGCTCTGCGGGTCATTGAGCTCCGCCGGGGTTCACGTGCACCAAATGTGGTTTGCCGTCGGCCAGCCGTACAGCCTGTGTTTTGTGGCCTATCACGCCGACGCGCGACAACCGAACAACAGCATTCAACACGACCCGTCGGCCCGAAGCCGGTGGCACCGCAACGGGATCTACCAGTTTGGCGTGATAAACGAATTCGCCGACGTGTGCGCGCGCACAGAACGGGGCGCGTGCTTTATGCGCAGCAATCCCAACGACCACTCGGTGGACGCGCCGTCCTTGCGTCCCACCAGCAACGTTGAGTTGATACCGGAAGACGATCGCTTCTACTTTCCAGAGGTGCTCGAGAGCGGCGACGGCCTCGCGTACTCAAACCTGATCCAGGTTGCCGTGGCCGCGTCCGGCCGCTGCGTCGCGGCCGTCGTCATGGGCAACGCCTTGAAGCCGAAGACCAGCGGCAGCCCCGGGTCTTGGACCGTCG
>Ga0315315_10003444_pt1 | contig 14527 bp, 12 predicted proteins | sample M140m3416metaG_FD_203699 | JGI IMG/M metagenome (GOLD analysis project Ga0315315, IMG submission 203699) | Ammonia-oxidizing marine archaeal communities from Monterey Bay, California, United States - M1 40m 3416 | ecosystem: Environmental > Aquatic > Marine > Intertidal zone | place: USA...
AGTATGGAATCATGTCATCATTTTTATAATCATCGATATATTTGATTTCTCTAATACCTGCGGCACATATAATTTTCATACAATTTATACATGGATAGTGAGTAATATAAGCTGTAGCATTATTACATGATACTCCTCTCTTTGCACAATCAGTTACAGCATTTTGCTCCGCATGAACTGTCGCAATTTCATGCCCATTACGCATGACTTGTTCATGTGGAGCTCCTGGTAAATAACCATTATAACCTTGTGATATAATTCTATTATCTTTAACAAGTAAACAACCAACGTGAAGTCGGTGACAAGCAGAACGTTTGGCAGTAACAGATGTTATTTCTTTGAAATAAGCATCCCAGTTTGGACGGGCATTAAACATTTATATTATATTATGTGATATGTTTTGTAACTTATACGCACAAAACCTATCTCTTTTCTCTTTATCTTAATTAATGAATAACATCCAAATACTTAGTGATTATATAAAAGCTATAACAAAAAATATATGTATAGATGAAACTATAGATTTAGATTTGGTAATTAGTGGTGGAGCTTTTAATGGTACATATGCTATAGGTAGCGTAATGTTAATAAAACAATTAGAACTTGAGAATAAGATAAAAGTAGATAAAATATCGGCTTGCAGTATAGGAAGTATAGTTGGATTATCTTACATAATGAATAATTTTAACATGACAAATCAATTGTTTGTCGAATTAAAGAAGTGTCTCAAAATCAATAGCAATGCTGCTTGTCTGAGAGAAATTGTTAGTAAATGTGTATATTTATTTTTTAAATCTGATGAAAAAATGAAAACACTATTAAACAATAGATTTTATTTAAGCTATAATGATATCTCAGATTGTAGTTTTCATGTAATAAAAGAATATACCGATAGAGAACATTTAATAGACTGTATGACTAGAACAATGTTCGTCCCTTATTTAATAAATGGGAGTTTAAAGTTAGATAATCGATATATAGATGGTATATATCCATATATATTCAAAAACTCTGATAAAAAGGTATTGTATGTCGAACTAATAAAAGATAGTACTGATTTAATGAAATGTATTGTAACACAAAAAGAGAAAAATGAACATTATAGAGTAATACAAGGCGTTTCTGATGCAGCAAAGTTTTTTCAAAATGAAGGTAGTGAAAGATTAAGTTGGTATGGGGACTGGAGTATAATAAAAATAGCTAAATATAACATCATTTATTTAACTCTCATGATTATCGTTATTTTACTTGATTTTCTCTCTTCAATCAACATACCAACCTCAATAAAAGAAAGCAAACTTATGACATTAGTTCAAACATCAGTTATTAAGACAGTAAAAGATATTGTTAGCAAATTACATGATTAAGTAGCATATGTCTGACAATAACACCTACTATGTCTAATGTAAGACTTTTGTCCAGAAGGACATACACAAGGTCCACTAGTCTCGTCCAATATTTCCGTGCAAAAACTTCTTGGATAGCCCTGATATACACAATTCTTATGTGAATCAAAGTTCTCAACCTCTTTGAACAGAATTGAGAAGTGTGTGAAGAGAGAAATTACCATTAAAAAGAGAATTAAAAATAATATATACTTAACAAGCATTTTATATATTATTGTCATTTTTAATAACCGAAAATATTTTTCTTTCTCGTACCCTTTTTCTTGCGGTTCTTTTTTTTCTTTTTTGTTTTTCTTTGTTTCTTTTTTGCATTTTTTGTTGCCTTTATTGCCTTTTTTTCGCCTGGAGCATATCTTAAAAACCACTCATCAAAATCTCTAGAACCTCTTTTATGTTTTAGTTTTTCGAACATCCTTGATTTTTCTTCTCTACTATCCTGAAGTGTTTTTTGATTACCAATGCATTTTAGACTGAATCTTTTAAGTACCCCTTTTTGCTGGAGTCTATTTTTAGCTTGAACTTTGAAGAGATATTGAGCCATACAGATAATTCTATCGTGTTCATAGTAGGGTCTATCAGCATATAAAAATGCTAGGAAAAAGCTAAGCATAGTATCAATAGTAGCAACTTTTACTTTCTTCCCACCAAGTCTAATTATGTTATAACTATGGCAAGCTAATGGTTTATATATAAAAGCAATGGTGTCTTCGCCAATAGTAATTTCATAGTGTTCTGAGATAATTTCACCAAACCCAGGATGTTTATGTATTTTAATATCTTCAAACCCTTCATCCTTAAGTCTCTCTTTAATAATGGTAGCGGAAGTTTCTGGGTCTTCTGACAAAGCATCAAAATCGGGGTTTTTACGATTAAACATTGCACGTTTAGCTTTTGGCATATATTTTGAATATAATGACGAAGAATATCCACCAAAGAAAACCAACCCTTGATCCGTCATACTATTTCTAACAGTTGTATATATATCTTCACCTTCCTCTTCTTGACCTTCAAAACTTCGCATAAAGTCGATATGATTACATTTTGGATTTTGCATAGGATAATTTTTATTTAATAGAATCAATCTTTTCAAAACTTTTTCCCACCTACTAACATCACCCATTGGTCTAGAGAGTTCTAAATACATTCCCATACGCAAATAGTTAGGAGGTGAATAATGAATACCATTAACTTTAATAGCTTCTCTGGTTAATGATTTGAATAGTTCTTTTGGTACGTAGGTAATATCTGCTACAGGAATGAAGTTAACATATACTTTAAATGTTCCATGATGAACCCCAGATTTAGCTTCAACGTCAGTGTATCCAGCATCAGCGTATATATCTGCTAATTCTTTTGCATCATCTAATGGATTATGGCTGAAGAAATCATAATCAGGTATTTCAACACTTTTGTCGTAAAATTGGTCTCCAACCGGCAATATGTTATTAATAGCAGTACCGCCATAACAAATTAGTTTCTTCTTTCTTAAAAAGTTTTCGACGATTTCAATTATTTTAACCACTTCATCTGATTGAGCAACTTTTCTCCCAGCTTTTTCTTCTGCTAAATCAATAGCTGCTCTAAGAATAGCAAGTTCTTTTTCTGAAAATGTTAAATGTTTTTTGCAGGCACTCATAATGTATATATATACATTTGATAAAATATACATTATTATATGTTGATTTGGTAGAAATCAGTCTTTTTTGTTCGTGTTAGATATGAGTTTTCTGGTTTTTGAGGACTGGGTGCAGGTATAGTAAGTGGAATAAATCTTAAACTTTTGGGTTTAAGTAAAAATGCTGTTCCAGCACTATCAAAAACAGTATCGTAATATTCCATGTGTGTATCAAAGTTTTGCATTGACATAGCAATCATCTGACAACCATATTTCATAGCAGTAGCAGCAACAGGATTGGTAAAACTATCTGATAAATCAGGAAGACAAATAGACATACATTTTTTATTAAACTCTACAACCTCTGACATATCAGGAGCATATTTAACTCCAGATGAGAATCTCATTGCTCTCATAAATATAGAATTACTAGAAATATTAACATATTCATCGAGAGCAGTGTCTTCAAATAATGGATTTGATTTATCTGCTACAACAATAACTTTTCCCATAAACTCCTTTAATGGTGCTCCACCTAGATTTTTCCCATGATTTTCAAAACTATATTTTGGACCAAGTAAGTGCCTAGATAGAGCCGATTCTAAGTTGTCAGCCATCTCTTTGTAAATAAGCTTGTTATTACTCATAATTCTAAGATGAATAATTAGCGGGTCACCAGGGTTAGGACATGTCCCTCCACTAAATGCAAAGTCATTAATTGTTTCTAATACCTGAGCAAAGGGAACACTATTGTATGTTTCTTTAATTGAATAGTCAACAACAGAAGATGTAGCAATAACCGGTTTATTATCAACAGAATAAACTTCAAAGTCAAGACATCTGCAACCTTGTTTAATACAATTTTTTAGAGCACAAATATTAACAAAGTCATTTTTGAATTGACCTGCAGAACAAGCATTGTAAGCTGTCTTAATATAATAATCACGTAAGTTATGTTGAAAATCTTGGTCTCGAATATTTAAAGTATGTACTTTTGCAAACTCATCATATAGAGAATCCATTGCCACACAATTAGTTTTATTAAGTCTAGATTTTGACCATACCCATGTAAGCATAATAAGAATAATAACAACACATAGTGCTAATACTACATATTTTCCGACTGCTGCGCTTTTTAACATTCGTGTACCTATTTTTTTGATATCCATATACTATATTAATCGATTAAAATAAAATATGCTTTATAATTTGTTTAAATATAATCCGTATGAACTATATAATGCCTGGAGGTTTAATGAATTTAGTTGCATATGGTAATCAAAATATAATACTTAATGGCAATCCCAAAAAGACATTTTTTACCACTACATATTCGAAATACACTAATTTTGGTTTACAAAAGTTTAGAATAGATTTTGATGGTCAACGTAAATTAAGATTGAGTGACCAATCAATATTTGATTTCAAAGTACCACGATATGGAGATCTACTTATGGATACATATCTTGTGTTAGATTTGCCGAATATATGGAGTCCTGTAATACCGCCTCAGTGTGGTGCTACTATTGATTCACCTAGATATAGTTGGCAACCTTATGAGTTTAAATGGATCAAAAACTTGGGCACACAAATGATAGAACGTGTGCGATTTAAAATAGGAGGTCAGATAATACAAGAGTTTACTGGCCAATATCTTTACAATCTTGTAGAACGCGATTTCGAAAAGGCAAAGAAAGATATATATTATAGAATGACAGGACATGTGTCTGAGTTAAATGACCCAGCAAATGCACAAGGACGGGTTAATATTTATCCTTCTACTTTTGTACAAACTACAGATAAATGGCGATCTGTAGGGTCTGAACCATCAATACGGTCTAGACAAATATATGTTCCTTTAAATATTTGGTTTACAATGGCATCTAAAATGGCCTTACCTTTGGTGTCATTGCAATACGTAGAAGTATCAATAGAAGTAACTATACGCCCTGTAAGTGAATTATTTGTAGTTAGGAATGTAAGCAACGAAAATAGTAAAGCAGTAGAAGATATAGGATTTTATAGAAGACCTAATTTTACTGACCCATTATATGGATTTTATAAGTTTTTACATCAACCAACTGGTGTTGATTCGAATGATGAGGATCTATGGCCAACAAAAAGAACAGACTGGAACGCTGATGTACACTTAATAGCAACTTATGGATTCCTTTCTGATTCAGAAGTAGAAAAGTTTGCGCGAGAAGAGCAACGATATTTAATAAAAGAAGTATACACAAAAACTTATCATAATGTTGTAGGTACAAAAAGGCAAGATATCTTTTCACAAGGTCTGGTGGCCAATTGGATGTGGTTTTTTCAAAGAAGCGATACAGCTTTAAGAAATCAATGGTCCAACTATACTAATTGGCCATATGATTACTTGCCATATAATGTTGTTGTACCAGACAATACATATCAGCCTTTAGACTGTCCCAGTATTCCAGATATATTCTACCCAAATGAGGATTTAGGAAAGAATCCTACAGGTATATTCTCATCGCCGAATTACACACAAGCGAATACTAAAGAAATTATGACTACTTGGGGAGTATTAATAGACGGAAAATATAGAGAAAATGTTTTACCAGCTGGAGTATTTAACTATATTGAAAAATATAAGCATTCTAATGGAAACGCGCCTGATGGATTATATAGTTACAGTTTTGGATTAAGTACAGACCCGTTTGATTTTCAACCAAGTGGAGCTATGAATATGAGTAAGTTTACAAAGATTACATATGAAATTGCAACTATTCATCCAGAGTTTGACCCAAGCGCAGCTGTAAGAACTATTTGCAATGTAAATAATGATGTAATTGGTATCCAAAAACCATCCTGGGGAATATATGAATATACATTTGACATGACAGTTATGGAAGAGAGATATAATGTATTAATACTAACAAATGGTATGGGTGGATTAGAGTTTGCTCGATAATAATTATTAATTTTATAATAGTAATAATTATTCATTTTCAGGATATGGACCACAATCATTATAATAACCATCATCATAAGATATTATTGATGGTCTACAGTAATAATTTACTGTATATTTATTACCTGTAGCGTGACACCTATTAAGATAATCACTTACATTTTTATTGAATACATTAGTATTTTCTTGTAAACGGATTATATAATCAGTAGGATTGTGTGTTGCAGCAGAGTAGGGATAATTTTTTTCATACTGTTTTTTATAATGGTTAACATAATTATGATATGAAAATCCTTCACGAATAAATCCTGGTGTTCCAAAGTATAGAAACTCTTGTGTTAAGCAGGGATAATTTTTTGGAAAAGTAAAATTAATTGTAACTAATATTAAGATAAATACTAAAGAAAGAAAATATATGTTTTTCATCTATACTTTCATGAGAAATAATTTTGAATTAATATAATAAGTATATATAGTTATGGTTTCGGCAATAGAATCAAAATCAGAAAGTAAATCAAAATCTACAGAAAGTAAAGAACGAACAACGAATGATTGGAGTGGTTTTGGAAAATCTATAGCATCTAATATATTTCATTGCTTCCTGTTAATTTTACTTATATGTAGTTCAATATTTTACGTACACTGTCCTGAAAAACTACTAGATATGTTTTTCCCAACAGAATGGAAAGCATATTTTGGCGACAACGAGAATGATTACAGTGTGGAAATGGATGGCGGTAGAAAGAAAAAAAAACATATGAAAGGAGGCGATGGAAAATGTAGAAATAGGGTAAAGTTTAAAACACCTGGAATGCCATCTGGACCAAAGCATGTTCAAAGTTTTAAAGAAATGATCATGGAGACAATGGGATTAGATGGAAATCTACACGGTGGTATTTATAAATTGTATGATAAAAAAAAAGAGGGGAGTTTTGAAAATTGGCTTGCTGAAGTCACTGCAAGAACATATATGTTAATAAGAGAAGGGTGGAAAAAAATATACGGCTTTGGTGGGTTCAAAGCCTTACCAGACTGGGCATTTTTATTAGTGGCACCAATAATGGCTATAGGATGTGTGGTTGTTGGTATTGTAGCAGGCTTTCTCGCACCATTTTGGTATAGTTATACAACAGGCTATGGAGTTTGGGCAATTCTTTATTCTTTATTTCTAGTAACTCCATTTATATTAGGAGCTTGGACATCTCACCTGTGGTCACATATTTTGTACGCATTTATGGGACTAATGGCAGCACCGCTTAGTCACTATAAAGAAATTGCAGATATTGCAAAATGTAATAAAAACTCGTTTGGATTGTTATTTGGAGCATTAGTAGTAGGTTCTTGCTTTGATTATTTATTACCATCAGTAGGGTATTCAGCATTAATTGCGTGGATAGTAATGTTTATAAGAGCAATTATATCAAAATAATTTAATATTTATAAATCAAACAGTATAAATATTAAATAGCTTTTAAATAAAATGGGATTAGAAATACCTTTTGTAAGTGTATGCACCCCTACGTTTAATCGTAGACCGTTTATTGAACATATGATTAAATGTTTTAATAATCAAACATATCCAAAGAATAAGATGGAATGGATAATTATTGATGATGGTACAGATAAGATTGAAGATCTTGTAAAAGACCATCCGCAAGTAAAATACTATTCGTATGATACTAAGATGCCGTTGGGAAAAAAACGCAACTTGATGCATGAGAAATCAAAAGGAGATATTCTTGTTTATATGGATGATGATGATTATTATCCTCCAGAGCGAGTAGCTCATAGTGTAGAAATGTTAATTGCAAATCCAGAAGCTATGTGTGCCGGTACAAGTGAGATTTATATTTATTTCAAGCATGTTAAAAAGATTTATCAGTTTGGTCCATATGGTCCAAATCATGCAACAGCAGGCACTTTTGCTTTTAAAAGAGAACTATTGAATGACAGTAAGTATAATGATGAAGCTGCATTGGCAGAAGAGAAATCTTTTCTAAAAGATTATACAGTACCATTTATTCAATTAGACCCACTAAAAACAATTTTAGTGTTTTCTCATGAACATAATACTTTTGATAAGCGTAAGTTGTTAGAAAGACCTGATGCTAGATTTGTGAAAGAGTCTGATAAAACAGTTGATTTGTTTGTCAAAGATGCTAGTGATAGAAAGTTCTATATGGAAGATATTGAAGGACTTCTAGAGAATTATGAACCCGGAAAGCCTGACATGAAACCAGATGTATTAAAACAGATTATTGCAATTGAAGAGAGAAGAAGAAAGGACGCTGAAGCCATGGCAAATAAACTAGCATCGCAAGGTCAAGTTATTATTCAATCAGGAGACGGTCCTCCTCAAATGTTAACAACACCGCAGATTGTGCAAATTCTAAAACAACAACAAGAGTTTATAGGTAAAGCACAGCAAGAAATGAAGAATATGGTTGCAACTATTCAACAGAAAGATTATTTTATTCAATTGATGCAGGATAAGATTAAAACTCTTCAAGAGAAGTTGACGGGATATGATAATATGAAGAAATTGGAAGAGAACGTAGAAAAGCTCGCAGGAATATCTCTAGAGATTAGTGAGAAGGAGCAGCCTGCAATTTAGATATTAATAATATGCTTAAAGATACCAGTAAATATATTGTATACAAACATACAATGCCAAGCAGAGGAAGACAATCAGATACCGATAATAGTGAATATAATAACCATATGTCAAATCAAGGGAGCGCATTGGGAATACGACGACGGAGATATTTCCCAACACGTTATGGAGGATTTTGTGTGAATGCAGTAACCGGTTCTCGTTATCCTTATGGACAGGGTAGTTTTGAATCATTGCGTCTTTATCAAGTAATTGATTCAAGCGGAACATGTGATAATAAAGGTTATGTGAGAGAACGTCATGATGAACCAAATAAAACACCAAACTTTCTATTTTATGATAGCCCTGAGCAATATTCTAGGCATATGAAAGTAGATGTAGATGGAAAAGTAAGTTATCAATGGCATAATGATGTAAAGAACATGTTTCCAGATAATGTATTTGATAAAAGCGCATATTTGGAAATTAGAAATAGAAAGCATAATCTACCTATTCAGGAAAAATCATCTAATAAGGTTGTTGATAACAATTCAGATGATGACTGGAATTAAATAATACCAATAATACCAACAATAACTTTTATAGTTGTTATTATTCAAATACTTATATTCTAATCGTCTTCCTCTTCGTCATGAACAACACGCTTTGTGTATTTGTCTAGGTAACGATATATCCTATTAATGTCAAGTTTTGAAATATCATATGACTCAAACATACTATATATTTCATCATCTTGAAAATTATTGCGTAATTGTAAAAAAAAAGAAAATGTATCCTTTTTATCCATACCCAATTGCTGACATAGATTTTGAATAAAGAGAGAATTATTATATTCCGTGCTATATTTTGTTAACACCTTTGTAAATCTTACCTCCGGTGGATTGTAGTTTGGTTTTTCTGCGAATGTTTCATGATACATTTTATTAGTATGAAAAGTCTTAATTAATGAACTCATTTCATTAAATTGCCATATTTGTTTCTGAAATGTAACCCTATCAATAAAATCAGCATAACAAATATTATCTAATGCTTTCAAATAAAAAGGAAAAGCTTTTTCTTTTGGAATCTTAGAAAGAACATCAACTATGTTCTCATGCCATAAAAGACCAACAATAGTTCTATCTGTTTCATTCAAGCTTGTTAAATGTTCATGTAATCTAACTTGATTATTTAAAAGCCGTCTAGTAATATCCTTTGTGTCTTCATTATATGACTTTGGTTTAAATATTTCCTTTATAATTTTATTTTTAAGAAGATTAGTATGTTTGGAGTATATTTTGTAAATTGCAGAAAACTTTCTAAGATCACCTTGAAGATATTTAATTAAATTAGCAATGGTTTCTTTATCTAATTGAGGCATAGCTTTTTTTATTAAAGTCTTTATTTGAGAATCGGTTGGAGTTTTGATTTCAATTGAAATACAAACCTTCATTAATTCTTTAATTTTTTTATCAATATGATAATTGCTTACGCATATAATAGGATTTGCTGTTGAATCTTCTAATTTTTGTTTTTTAGTTTTTTTTGGACGAATTAATTTAATAAGAGAGTTTATTCCACCTTTATCACCATTATTCATACCATCAATCTCGTCCATAAGTATAGCGATAGGCTGATTCTCTCTTTTAAACATATTCAATACATTACGGTCAGACATAGTTCTTTTTGTAATATTTTCAATAACACTTTTGTTTCTTACTTCTCCTGCATCATATTTTATTATATCATATCCCAACTCTTTTAAAACTGACTCAGCAAACTTCGTTTTCCCACTCCCAGGCGCCCCATAAATATAAACACCTCGTTTTTGAAGAAGATTTGTTTTGTTATTTTGAAAGTCATTTAAAGTCTTTTTCATCTTATCGACACATGCTTGTCTTTCCAATATATTATTGAAATCTAGTTGATCCATTTTGTTCTTATGTACTTAATGCCATTTTTTTTATGCCATTTTTTTCCGAATAGCTGTGTTGCAATATTGTCAATTAAATCTCTACAATTAAACGATTGATGATGAGTTGCATAATTATAAATAAAGTGAATATAGTCAAAATAAATAATGTTTTTATATCTCCAACGTCTCAATTTTATCCACCTATAAATATTTTCGTAGATAATATGTTTCATTACATAAACATTATCCCGTCTAACTATATCACGTATATAATCTTCAAATCTTGAATCTAATATCGTCTGTCTTATTTTTTTACAATATTTACTATAATAGTCTTTATTTAGCCAAACCAGAGTACTAGGTGGAATGTAATCTTTAATATGTTCAACAAGTTCTTCGGGTAAATTATCAATATTACTCATATTATAATACTATGATATATCTTTGGACTATTATTAATATAATTAATAATCGTTCATTTTAGTTATTAACAGACTTGCATGCATCCCTGTTGTTACTTACACCATCCCAGGTAAGATTGCATTGTCTTGCCCATTTAGCTTTAGCACATAAACCATTGTCTCCGGTCCAATGTTTATTGTTAAAATTAATAGGTCCTCTGCAAAGTCCTGTATCTGCACCAAGTTCCTTAACATTTACGCAATCACCGTCTTTGTCAATCCAGTAGTCAGGACAAGCAGCTTCAACAGGTGGATAAGCTGTATTATATTTGCTATTGTATAAAGAATATCCAATAAAGATTAAACAACAAATCAATAGAATAACTGCTACGCCAATTGTAATTTTCTGAAAAGAAGCCATGCTATATATAATAATGTGTATAATTTTTTTCTATCTGGTTAGTATAATGAATAGTCAATGTGGAAATGGAAGAGTTAATATAATACAACCAGATACTAGTGTAGTTTTTAAAATGCAGGATAGAATACCAGTTGGGGTAAACGATTTTGATTATCGTGGAGATGCCGTAAAAGGAAATTGGTATAGAACTGTATTATCAGACACATTTTTTAGTTTTCATAATGTTCAAATATTGCAAAATGGTATTAGGGCAGGCGTATATAAAATGTCTCGAGGACAATATGTTATCGGACAACAAAGTGAAGATGAATTAAGAATTGTAATGAGAAGTATATTTTTGCAATATTCACAAAATCTTCCAACAAATATTAAAGAACAAATAGCTAAACTAAATAACTACGTATTAGACTATGCTATTGGTCAAGTTTATGGAGAGGCACAGGGTTATATGAAGTACAAATATGATGTTAGTCATATGTACGAGCCTATTGCAAGACCTGTTCTTTCTAAAGCAAATGACAAACAACTTGAACTAAAACCATGGTTTTAATATAGTTAACATGTAAGAAGATGAAAAATATAACATATCTAGACTTATTACCTGAAGAAGTATTAACTTTAATTTATAAAAAATTATTTTTATTTATTATCACATCTAGAGAGTTCGAGATAGCACAATCGTGGATGTATCATAGAATTGTATCCAAGAGACTACCTCATATTGGATATCATTGCACTAACTATTCGGATGTTTAAATAGTAATAAAAAATTATTTATTACTATCTATATTTTTATTTAAGCTTTAAGCTTTAGTTTCCCAGTCTTTTTCTTTGCAGATTTTTTGACTTTTTTAAGTTTTTTCTTTCCTTTACCTTTGCTTTTTGATTCGTCCAACTTGGCTCGTGCAGCTTTATATTTTCTAAACCCATCTTCTAGTTCTGCAAGTTCGTTCAACCATAGCTGAGTTTCTGTTGTTGCTTTTAGAAGCTCAACTTCAGTAAGCTTGCTATCTCTTTCTGAAAGAAGCTTCTGAACATTTTCTTCAGATACAGAGTTCATAGGCATCTTTACAAGATAATTATAATTATCATCACCATCAATTGTGTTATAGTTTTGTTCTGACAATAACTCAACAATTTGTGCGTTCTTCTTCCTTCTCAGATCAATTTTATCAGCAAGATTTTCCATAATGAATCTGGCTTTATTAGATAATTTAAGTGCATCACGTTCTAGATTCTTGAGTTGTGCCTTTTTACGTTCTACATAAACTGCATGTCTAATTCCAATATAATGCTCAATAATATCTTTCGCATTGTCGAACTTTCTCAATTTCTCTTTATCATCAAACATATGCATATTTGTAGTAGTTTGTGTAGTATACAATTTCAAGCATTTTTCAAGGGCATTACATTCGTAATCTTCTGCTTTACAAACTAGTTTCTCAACAACACCAGGAGCGAAGGTAACCGTAATATCTACTAACCTATCAGTTGACATGTCTACATAATCGCGAATTACAGAAGATTTCTTTTTCTTCTTTTTTCCATTATCTCCACTAATTTCCTTCTCAAGAAACTCTTTATAATCATCTGTCCATGTTCCAACCGGAAGTTCAGTAATCTGAACCTGACGACAATCCAAAATCTTATAACATCCTTTGATAAGATATTTCTGGTCCTCAATTTTTTTTATCTCACCTTTAAAACCTTCATAGTAAGGCTCAATATCTATTTTGCTTGTATCACCGTCTTCTAGTCGAGTTTTTACATATTGAATTATTTTCTTGGTATTAAAGCAAGGAATATCAGTACTAAAGCCAGTTCCAATTCCTTTACTTCCATTTACAAGAATCATCGGAATAATTGGTGCATACCATACCGGTTCAACTGGGGTTCCGTCGTCATCAAGATATTTTAAAACCTTGTCATCATCTTCACGATATATAGTACTGGTAATAGGGTCTAGATATGTGAAGATATATCTTTCAGATGCTGAATCAGACCCACCCTTTAATCTCGTTCCAAATTGACCACTAGGAACAAGTATATTAATATTATTGCTACCTACATGATTCTGAGCCATGCCAACAACCGCACCATTCAAGCTTTGCTCTCCATGATGATATGAACTGTGTTCTGATACATAACCCGAAAATTGTGCAACTTTAATCTCACTTTTAAGATTTCTCTTTTTTCCTGCAAACAAGATTTTTCTCTGACTTGTTTTAAGTCCATCCATAATATTAGGAATAGAACGGTCACAGTCATACTTAGAGAAGTGGATCATCTCTTTTCCAATAAACTCTTTAAAAGTTACCTCAGATTTATTAGTATCCATGTAAAGTTCACGGTCATATCCTTCAAGCCATGTTTTTCTGTCGTCTGCACGCTTCTTATTGAATACCATATCAATAGCATCTTTACATTCAACGCCACTGTCATTAAACACAACCACCTTTTTTCGCGCAAAGTATTCCTTGAACTCTTTTGCAGTAGAAGTGCCCAATCCTTTGTAATATTTCACCTTCCAACCCTTTGATTCATTATTAGATTTCCATTCTTCATATTCACCCTCATTGTAAAATACTTTTTCTCTTTTTCCCTTACGTGCTTTCAAGATTGGAGTATTCATAAATCCAATGAATCCTGGTATAGCTAGAAGCGAATGCCATTCAGTATCAAACATATTAATGCACAATCCCTTGATATGAGTACCATCCAAATCCTGGTCAGTAAGGAATAGTACACGGCCATAACGCAGTTTTGCCTTAGCAGTTGCAGCTGTGTATTTCTTACCACTTTCTAATCCAAGAATCTGTTTGATATCATTAATCTCATTATTATTTGCAACACTTTTCTGAGAAGCGCCTCGAATATTCATCAACTTACCACGAAGTGGGTAAACACCAATAATATTCCTATCTTCTTTGGATAGACCAGACACTACACCTGCCTTAGCTGAATCTCCCTCAACAAGCAAAAGTGTGCAGTTTTCACTGGTTGCAGTACCTGCCTCATTTGCATCTACAAGCTTAGGAATACCACGAACACTTTTAGTTTTAGAACCATCTGTTTTCTTAGCAAGACCTTTTTCTTTTACCTCAGTTAGAGCACATGCAGCTTCCATAATTCCTAGCTTTGCAACTTTTTCAATAAACTTGTCACTTACGATGCATGTTGAACCAAACTTAGAATATGGAGTTGTCATGTAATCTTTAGTTTGACTATCAAATGT
>Ga0315315_10003445_pt1 | contig 14526 bp, 14 predicted proteins | sample M140m3416metaG_FD_203699 | JGI IMG/M metagenome (GOLD analysis project Ga0315315, IMG submission 203699) | Ammonia-oxidizing marine archaeal communities from Monterey Bay, California, United States - M1 40m 3416 | ecosystem: Environmental > Aquatic > Marine > Intertidal zone | place: USA...
GAATTGTCCCCATCAAATAGTGACCTGTTTAATAAGATTTTAGAATAGATGTCATTTAGACAAAAGTTAATCCCTTTTTTTCTTAGAAAATATGTTAATTATTATCTTGAAAATGGCTTTAAAAAAACAATAAAAAAATTTGGCTGGAAATTATTTGCTATAATTTTTTTATATTATTTAATTAGAGATTCGATACTTTATATAATAATTCCTTATTTTGCCTTAAAAGGAATATTTAATATTTAGATTATGTTACTCAAAGGAAAGAAAGGAATTATATCTGGGGCTTTAGATGAAAATTCTATTGCATGGAAAGTTGCTGAAAAGTGTTTTGAAAATGGTGCAAAAATTATATTGACTAATGCTCCTATTGCACTAAGAATGGGTAAAATTAATGAGCTGGCTGAAAAATGTTCATCTAAAGTAATTCCTGCAGATCTTACTTCATTAGAAGATATAGATAATCTTTACAATGAATCTTCTACCGTATTGGGTGATAAAGTAGATTTTATTTTACATTCAGTTGGCATGTCTCCAAACGTTAGAAAAAATAAAGAGTATGGTGATCTTAATTATGATTGGTTAAATAAGACTTTAGATGTTTCAGCAATCTCATTCCATAAAATGATGCAAGTTGCTGAAAAAAGAAATTTTTTAAATAAATGGTCTTCTATTGTTGGATTATCTTATATAGCTGCTCAAAGAACTTTTCCGTTTTATTCGGATATGGCAGAGGCAAAATCATTACTTGAATCAATTACTAGAAGTTATGGATACAGACTTGGAAAAATTTCAAAAACAAGAGTAAACACTATATCTCAATCACCAACTATTACGACTGCTGGAGCAGGTATTGAAGGATTTAATGCTTTTTACAATTATGCTGAAAAAATGTCTCCACTAGGTAATGCTAATGCAGAAGAATGTGCAAATTATTGTATGTTTTTATTTTCTGATCTTAGCAAAAAAATAACAATGCAAAATTTATTTCACGATGGTGGGTTTTCAAATACTGGAATATCTGAAGATATTATAGATCAATTCAGCTAAAGATGTTTCTTTATCCAAATGCTAAAATAAATATAGGACTCAATATAATTAATAAACTTAAATCAGGATATCATGAAATTGAATCCTGTTTTTGTCCAGTTTCACTACACGATATAATTGAAGTTAATATTTCCGAAAAGAATTATCTAACAACTTCTGGAATTAAAATTAATTCAAATGTTTCAGATAATATTTTAATTAAATGTTTGAAAAAGTTTAATTCTAATAAAAATTTTAAAATCCATTTACATAAAAAAATACCTATCGGAGGTGGTCTTGGTGGAGGGTCATCTGATGCAGCATTTTTTTTAAATTATTTAAATAATAATTCTGAAAATAATTTCTCCAATGACCATATTTTGAAAATTGCTAATGAAATTGGAAGTGATTGTCCATTCTTCATAAAAAATAAAAAAAAATATGTAACTGGGACTGGTAATATGTTAGATGAAATTCAAATTGATATAAATGATAAATTAATATTAATTGTTGATCCAGAAAAACCAATAAATACTACAGAAGCTTATAATAATATATTCCCTAGTAAACCAAAATATAAATTAAAAGACGTACTTATTAATGAAAATATAGAAAATTGGTCAAAATATATTAAAAACGATTTTGAGAATTTTGCATTTAATAAAATTAAAAAATTAAATAAAATTAAGACCCACTTACTTAGGTCAGGTGCAAAATTTGTTAGCTTATCTGGAAGTGGATCATGTATTTATGGCATATTCAATACTGATGATATTCATGAAATTGACTTTCCCTTTACATCATTCAAAGTAAAAATTATTAAATAAAATGATCCCATCCTTGAGATTCTATATCGACTTCTTTATTATTTTTTAATATAAATAAATTCTTATTTTTTTTTGTAAAATGCCCTATTGCTGTAATATCAATATCTAAATTATTAATTTTTTCAAATACATCAAGAGGCAGAGAGAATAATAGCTCGTATTCTTCACCTCCTTTTAATGCTGCAGAAATCGGTGATAGTTTAAATTCATTCATCATTGAAGTAACTTCTAATGTTATTGGTAATTTTTCTTCATAAACCTTAAAACCTAATTTAGATGACTTTGAGAGATGAATTAATTCAGATGAGAGACCATCAGAAATATCAATCATAACATTTGGTTTTATATCATTATTGTAAAAAAAATCAATAATATCCTTTCTTGCTTTAGGTCTTAATTGTTTTTCAACTAAACTTTTATAATTATCTAATGAAGGTTGAATCTTAGGGTTTTTTATAAAATTTTCCTTTTCTTTTTGTAATACTAATAAGCCAGCATATGCTCTACCTAGATCACCAGAAACACAAATAATATCATCTGGTTTAGCATTTTTTCTAGTTGTAATATTTTGATTAGAATTATACCCTATAGCCGTACCTGAAATTATTAATCCTGATGTAGATGAGGTCGTATCTCCACCAATTAAATCAACTTTGTAATCATCACATGCATATTTTACTCCATCATAAAATTCATCTAAAGCTTCTACAGAAAACTTACTACTGAGTGCAATATTTAATAGAATTTGATTCGGGTAAGAATTCATAGAGTATATGTCTGATAAATTTATAATAACCGACTTATAACCTAAATGTTTAAGAGGTGTATATGATAAATCAAAGTGAATTCCCTCAACAAGCATATCTGATGATATAACTACATTTTCTCTATTAGGGTTAGTGATAGCCGCATCATCACCAATCCCAATTATAGATGAATTACGTTTAATTTTGAATTTAGAATTAATCCTATCAATTATCCCAAATTCACCTATTTTACTTAAATCTGTTCTAATCATAATAATTTATTTCAATAAATATATTTTAATATTTAATTTTGTGAATAATTAAACAATATGATTAAAATTACTGATAAGGCAGCAAAAAAACTTAAAGAATTAAGAGAATCAGAAAACCATTCTCCAGAACATAATGTAAGAGTTAAAGTAAAGGGTGGAGGATGTTCTGGTTTACTTTACGATCTTAATTTCGATAATGAAATTTCCGATAAAGATGAATCATTCGAAGATAACGGAATGAAAATTATTGTTGATAAAAAAAGTTTATTTTATGTACTTGGAACTGAACTAGATTTCAGTGATGGTTTAAATGGTAAAGGTTTTCAATTTAAAAACCCAAATGCTACTAGGACTTGTGGTTGTGGTGAAAGTTTTTCTGTTTAGTATGCTCTTCCTTTATTTCCATCACAATAATTCATGAATGCTCTATTTGCAACTCTATTACCACCATGTGTAGGATAATTTCCTGTAAAATACCAATCACCTAAATTTTTAGGACAAGCTGTATTTAAATCATCAATTTTTTGATAAATAATTTTAAGATCTGATCTAAAATTTTTTGGCTTAACAATTTCGGTAATTGATTCAGATAATTCTTCATATGAAAACATATCATATAATTCTTTTACATGGTTATGAGCTTCAATTGAAGTCATACTTTTAACACATTTATTATAAATTTCTTTAATTTTTTTATCAGCTTTATTAATTTGCAATAATCTTATAAGGCCCCTAAAGGCAACAAACTGATGCATTTTACTCATATCAATACCATAACAATCAGGATATCTAATCTGAGGAGAAGAAGAAACAAAAATTACTTTTTTTGCTTGGAGAGATGATAACAAAGTCAATATACTTTTCTCTAAAGTAGTACCCCTAACAATAGAATCATCAATTATTACCATTGTATCTTTATTTGGAATAACTACTCCACTTGTAGTATCATAAATATTTGAGACTAACTCATTACGACTATTATCATCAGTAATAAAGGTTCTCATCTTCACATCCTTGCTGACTAATTTTTCCATTCTAATTTTCAAAGAAATAAGGTCATCTTTGGAACCCTCATAGAATTTATTTTTGATAAAAACATCATTTTTTAATGAGTTAATATGGTTTTTTAAACCATCTATCATTCCATAAAAACAAGTCTCGGAGGTATTAGGAATATATGAAAATATTGTATTTTTAATATCATGATTAATAGAACTTAAAATTTGAGGTATTAATAATTTACCTAGTTTCTTTCTCTCTTCATATATTTCAGGATCATTTCCTCTAGAAAAATATATTCTTTCAAAAGAACAAGCCTTATCTTCTTTTTGATCAACAAATTTCTCAATAGAATAGCTTGCATCTTTATTAATTATTAATGCGTGTCCCCTCTCCACCTCTTTAATTTCATTAAATTCACAACCAAATGCAGTTTTTATAGGTGGTCTTTCACTTGTAGCTACAATAATCTCATCATTTACATAATAATACAAAGGTCTAATTCCATTTGGATCTCTAGCTACAAAAGATGAGCCATGACCAATCATTCCTGCTAATGCATATCCACCATCAAAATCTTTAAATGAATTTTGTAATATATTTTTCACATTAATTTCTTCTTCTATTTTTTTGGATATTTCCTTCTTAGATAATTTTTCTGAATATTTATTATAAATTCTATTATTTTCTTCATCTAAAAAATGTCCTACTTTTTCTAAAATTGTTACAGTATCAGATTTCTCTTTTGGACTCTGTCCAAGATCAACTAAGACATTAAATAGCTCATCGAGATTCGTCATATTAAAATTTCCCGCAAAAATTAAATTTTTTGATCTCCAATTATTTTGTCTTAATGTAGGAGCACAGTTTTCAATTGAATTACCCCCAAAAGTACCATATCTAAGATGACCCAGACATTGTTCCCCAGTAAATGCAATATGTTCTTTAACCCATTCTTCATTTAATTTATAATTAGAGTTTTCTTTTGCCTTGATAAATTTTTTATTGATTTTATTAAAGATATCTTGAATGGAATCCTTTTTAACAGAACGATATCTACTTATATATCTTAAACCTGGTTTTGTATCTAGTTTTAAACTAGCTAAACCCGCTCCATCCTGACCTCTATTTCTTTGTTTATGCATCATTAAAAACATTTTGTTTATAGCATAAGAAGGGGTTTTATACTTATCTATGAAATACTGAAGTGGTTTACGAAGACGTATGAATGCAATACCACATTCATGTTTAATTTTATATTTCATCCGTAAATCTCTAATTTTATTTTTTTTGAATCATATCCCAATTCTTTAAGATTACCTCTTGCCTCTTTAATCATATCTCTCCAGCCACATAAATAAAATATAGGATCTTTTAATTTATTACTTTTAATTAGATCTAAATACTGATCATGGACATAACCTCTCATACCTTCCCAATTTTCTCTTGATAAGACTGGAATATATTTATAACCTTTTATCAGACCCTCAAAACTTTCCATCTCTTCAAGAAATAGTATATCTTTTTTCTCTCTTGTACCAAATATCAAATAAATATTTTTATGATTTATTTTTTGATTGACTATATTCTGAAGTATACTTCTAAATGGAGCAATACCTGTTCCAGTGCATATAAATAAAATGTCACCACTAATAGTTTCTGGCAAAGTAAATTTACCTAAAGGTCCTTTAATTTGTATATCATCTCCTTCTTGTGCATTCTCAAAAAGATAATTAGTCATTTTTCCACCTTCAAGCTTAACTATAATTAGTTCAAAAATATTACCATCTAAACCATAAGAAGATATAGAATAACTTCTAACTAGATCATTGACTTTAATCTGAACAAATTGACCAGGAATGTATTTGAAATCAGAGTGTACTTTTATCACAAATCTCCATGTGATTTCTGTTTCTTTTTCAATAGAAATAAGAGTTGAGTCTAGCCACATTTTTTATCAAATGAAAAACAAATTTAATTCCTTAATTCTAGAAAAAAAACTTATTGTACTTTTCAAAGATTTTTAAAAGTTAATGGGTTTAAATATTAAAAAATCAAATGTTTTAAAAAGTCAATACTTAAAAATATTTTTTTAATTAATAAAAATCTATAATATTTGGGATCCTATTTAACAAATAGCATTTTTTTTAATAAACCACTAATTCTAATTTAATGCAAAATAAGCATTGGGAAAACTGTTTGTCTATAATTAAAAGTAAAATAAATTTTCAGAGTTATATTACTTGGTTCAAACCTATCAAGGCAATTCAATTTAAAAATAAAACTTTAACACTTCAGGTACCTAATAAATTTTTTTATGAATGGATAGAAGAACATTATTTAGAATTATTGAATGAGGTAATAATTAAAGTTTTAGGTAATGAAGGTAAAATTGAATATGAAATTTCTAAAAATGAAAAACTCAATTCAGAATCAAATGAAATTAAAGAAGTTGTAATTAATAAAAAAAATCCAAAATCAAAATTTGATAATCTCAATAAAAAATTTAATTTCAAAACCTTTATTTCTGGTAAATGTAATAGTGTAGCAAAAGCTGCCGGAAAAAGAATATCAAAAAGTCCAGGTAATAATCCATTTAATCCCCTAATGATATATGGAGGAGTAGGACTTGGAAAAACTCACCTATTACAATCCATAGGAAATAAAATCTCTAAGAATTTTAATCTATCAGTTTATTATATAACATCAGAAAAGTTTGCCAGTCAGTTTATAGATGCACTAAAAGAAAATAAATTAAAAGACTTTACATCTTTCTATTCAAATATTGAATGTTTAATTATAGATGACGTCCAGTTTTTTAAAGGTAAAGTGAAGACACAAGAAGTGTTCTTTCATATTTTCAATCAACTAAACTTAAATAGAAAACAAATTATTATCGCTGCTGATAAATCTCCTGTAGAGTTAGAAGGACTAACAAGTAGACTGGTTAGTAGATTTAAATCTGGATTAACAGTTGAACTTGAAAAACCTGATTATAAAACAAGATTAGATATTCTTAATAATAAAATAGAAGAAGAGGGACTTTTAATTGAGAAGGATATAGTAGAGTTTATTGCTTTTCAAGTTGATACTAATATAAGAGAGCTTGAAGGAGTTTTAATTTCATTATTAGCTCATTCTACTATTACTAAGAAAAGTATTGATATAGATTTAGCTAAATCAGTTATCAATAAGATAGTTAAGAATACTAAAATAGAAATTGATATTAAATATATTCAAGATATTGTTTCAAAATATTTTAATATTAGTATTGAGGAGATGAAAGATAAAGCTAGAAGAAAAGAAATTGTTATTGCAAGGCAAGTTGCAATGTATTTCTCCAAAGATTTTACGAATAATTCTTTAAAATCAATTGGTTTTCATTTCGGTGGCAGAGATCACAGTACGGTTATACATGCAGTCCAATCTGTTAATGATATGATAGATACAGATTCTATATTCAGAAAAAGCATAAAAGAAATCAATAGAAGAATATCTGTTAATAATTAATCTAAAAAGTATTATTTTTTTTTTGCATATTTGAAATGCAAAAATTATGATTTCAAAATTTATAATTTATCTTTTAAGAATACTAAAGTCTTTTGATAGGTCTTATTCTATTCAGAATAAAAGTCAAAAAGAAGCTAATAGTATCCAGAAAAATTTATTGAATCAATTGATTAAAATATCTAAAAAAACCGATTTTGGTAAAGATCATAATTTCAAAAATATTAAAACTTTTAATGATTTTAAAACTAATGTGCCAATCAGAGATTATGAAAAAATAAAAAAATATATTGATAAAATTAGAAAGGGAAAGAAAGATGTTTTATGGCCTGGAATACCTTTATATTTAGCAAAAACATCAGGAACAACTTCAGGAGCTAAGTATATACCACTCACAAAAGAATCTCTAAAAAATCAAATAAATTCTGCTACCTATTTATTAATAAATTATTTAATTAATAGAAAAAAATTAAATGTATTATTCGGAAAAGTGATGTTTATATCAGGATCGCCTATACTTGAATTAAAAAATAACATTAAAACTGGGAGATTATCAGGAATAGTAAATTATCATGAGCCATTTTATTTAAAACCATTTGTTTTACCATCTAAAAAAACAAATAGAATTAATGACTGGGAAAAGAAAATTGATAAAATAGCAGATGAAACTATTGGAAAAGATTTAAGAATAATTGGAGGAATACCACCATGGATTCAAATGTATTTTGATGTTTTAGAAAATAAAACAGGAAAAAAAATAAAAGATATTTTTCCAAATTTAGAACTCATTTGTCATGGAGGAGTCAACTTTGAGCCTTATAAAAACAATTTATTTAATTCTTTAGGAAAACAGATTAATACATTAGAAACATTTCCAGCATCAGAGGGATTCTTTGCTTATCAAAATAAAACCAAAGAAAAAGATTTAATTCTTCAAATTAATTCAGGAATATTTTATGAATTTATTGAATTGAGTGAGTTAGAAAAAAAGAATCCTAAAAGGTTAATGGTAGGAGAAGTAGAATTGGATAAAAATTATGCTATGGTAATTTCAACTAACTCAGGATTATGGTCATATGCTATAGGAGACACTGTAAAATTTACGAATCTGAATCCCCTTAAAATTAAGGTAACTGGAAGAACAAAACATTATTTATCAACTTTTGGTGAGCATGTAATCGTTGAAGAGGTTGATAAAGCTTTAAATATAGCATGTAAAAAATTTAATAATATTCAGATTATTGAATATACGGTTGGGCCTAAAATAATTAATAAAAAAGGAAAATCACACCATGAATGGTTAATTGAATTTAAGAAGATTCCTAAGAACATTGACTTATTTGAAAAAGAAATTGATAAAAACCTACAGACTTTAAATCCCTACTATTATGATTTAATAAAAGATGGAGTTTTAACTACTCTTAAAATTAGAGTTATGAAAAAGAAATCATTTATTAATTTTATGAAATCAATTGGAAAACTCGGTGGCCAGAATAAGGTTCCTCGAATTTCAAATGATAGAGACTTGATAACAAAAATATTAAATATAAATTAATTGAAAAAAGTAGCAATACTAGGATCAACTGGTTCTATTGGCACACAAACTTTAGAAGTCATATCTCAAGTAAAAGGTCGTTTTAAAGTAGAGCTACTTTCCGCATATTCCAATTACAGATTATTGATTGAACAAGCCAAAAAATTTAAGCCTAAAACATTGATATTTGGTGATATCTCCAAATCAAAAATTCTAGAAAAAAAATTAAAAAATGAAAAAATTAATATTTTATATGGAGAAAAAGCCTTAAATAACTTTCATAAATACTCTAAACCTGATATTGTTCTAACCGCTCTTGTTGGAAAATCTGGATTATTACCTACAATAAATGCAATTAATAATAATATAAGTGTTGCATTAGCAAATAAAGAAACTTTAGTTGTAGCTGGTGATATTATTACTAAGTTATGTGAAGAAAAAAATGTAAATATATTGCCAGTTGACTCTGAGCACTCTGCAATTTATCAGTGTTTACTTGGCGAAAAACATAAAAATATTGACAAAATTATACTCACGGCATCAGGAGGACCATTTAGAGGTAAAAGCATTGAAGATTTAAAGAATATTAAGAAAGAAGATGCGCTTAATCATCCAAATTGGGATATGGGTGATAAAATAAGTATTGACTCTTCAACTCTAATGAATAAAGGTTTAGAAGTTATAGAGGCAAAGTACTTATTTAATATTGATATAGATTCAATAGAAGTAATTGTTCACCCGCAATCAATAATTCACTCAATGGTTGAATTTAATGATGGATCAATAAAAGCACAAATGGGTGAGCCAGATATGAAATTACCTATTCAATTTGCACTAGGTTATCCTGAACGTTTAAGAAATAATTTCAAAAGATATAATTTTTTAAAAAATAATACCTTAAACTTTGAGAAACCATGTCTTAAAACATTTAATAATCTAAAACTAGCATTTGAATCAGGGAAAAAAGGAGGAAATAGTCCATGCATATTAAATGCCGCTAACGAAGTAGTAGTTGAAGCATTTCTTGACGAGAAAATTAATTATCTAGATATGACAAAATTTATTGAAGATTCTTTGAATAAAATATCATATATTGCGACTCCAAATCTGGATCAATTAATTGAAACAGATTTACTTACGAGAAGTTTTGTTTATAAAAAAATTAAATCTTTATAGAAATGGACGGTTTTATAATGGCAGCTCAAATGATTTTAGCATTATCAATTATAGTTGGAATACATGAATTTGGCCATCTTCTTGCTGCTAAACTTTTTGGAATGAGAGTTGAAAAATACTTCATTGGATTTCCACCCAAAATATTTAGTTTTAAATACAAAGAAACTGAGTATGGTTTAGGTTCAATACCGCTCGGAGGATTTGTTAAAATTTCTGGTATTATTGATGAATCAATGGATACGACCCATCTAAAAAAAGAACCTGAAGAATGGGAATTTAGATCTAAACCTGCATGGCAAAGATTGATTGTAATGTTAGGAGGAATATTATTCAATGTGATTACAGGATTAATAATTTTTACCTCAATTACATTTTATAATGGAGAAATTTATCTATCAAAAGATGAAATAAATAAAAATGGAATTTTAGCTTTAGAATTAGGGAAAGAAGCTGGCTTTAAAACTGGTGATAAAATTTTAATGATAAATGGTAATGATTGGGAAAGAGATGCAGAGTTATTTAATCCAAATTTGTTTTTTGATGATAACACTACTTTTAGAGTAGAAAGAGCAGGAAAAGAAATAGATATACTTATTCCTAATAACTTCATTAATAAAATGAATAACAGAGAAGCTTTATCCTCTTTTCTAAAAGCAAGAACTCCATTTATAATTGATAGTGTCTATAATAATGCACAAAAAGCTGGAATAATTAGAGGTGATAGAATAATAAAAGTTGAAGAAAATTATATTGTAGATTTATATGAACTTAAATCAATACTTGAAAAAAATAAAAGTTCAATAATTCAAGTAACTATTGATAGGGACAATAAAATTATTGAAAAAGTTGTTGAAATATCTAAAGAAGCTACAATTGGTATATTAGCTGTAAATGAACCTCTTAGTTTCAGTGAAAAAAAATATAACTTATCAGAATCCTTTGTTTTAGGAACCAATAAAGCTTTTGGTATTGTATTTCTAAATATTAGAGCTTTTGGTAAAATGTTTTCAGGTGATATAGACCCCTCGAAAAATTTAAGTGGGCCTATAGGGATTGCTCAAATTTTTGGTTCAGAATGGGATTGGGGAAATTTCTGGAGAATTGTCGGTCTACTTTCAATGGTTTTAGCATTTATGAATTTACTTCCTATTCCTGCCCTTGATGGTGGACATGCTACTTTTATTTTATATGAGATGGTATCTGGAAAGAAACCAACAGAAAAATTTTTAGAATATTCTACAAGATTTGGAGTTATAATATTACTTGGTTTAATGTCATATGTTATTCTAAATGATATTTATAAATTATTTATATGATAAGTTGAAAATTTTTTTTCAGCAGTCTTTTCTTTTCATTTCAATATTATTTTGTTTTAGCGCCTACTCTCAAGAACAAAGTTTAAGATTTTTAGAAATACACGATGATGCAAGAATTAATGCATTAGGAGGTAATAATATTTCTTCACATAAAAGGAATCCTTATTTTTTTTTAAACCCTTCATTTATTGGTGAAAAAAAAATATCAATCAATTATCTAAAATATATATTAGATATAAATTCCTCTAGCATATTATATTCTGACAGTATAAATTATATTGGAAAATTTGGAATTGGTATTAAATATTTTTCACATGGAAAATTCAAAGGATTTGATAATCAAGGTAATTATACAGGTGATTTTTACCCTAAAGAATATTTGATAAATCTTGGAAAATCTTATAGCTTTTCAAATGTATCAGTAGGTACAAATATTAAATTTTTTAATTCTAAATTGTATGATGAGTCATATTCTGGATTTCTTATAGATATTGGAATGAATTATATACCAAATAATATAAGAAATTTAACATTAGCCCTAGTTCTATCTAATTATGGATTCTTAATAACTAATAATTATTCAGATATACCTTCTAACATCAAATTTGGATTAACTTTTAAGCCAGAATATATGCCAGTAAGGTTTTCATTTACATTTTATCAACCACAAAAAAATAATTTTATTAGTCAAAAAATTTCATTTGGTTCAGAAATTTTAATTTCAAAATATTTTAATATTTTGATTGGATATAATCATAGAAATAATAAAAGTTTTAGACTAAACACTGAAAAATTAAGAGGAATATCATATGGTTTAGAATTAACATTAAAAAGAATTAATTTAAATTATTCTAGATTAATTTTGAATTCTATAAGTAATTCGAATAATATCTCAATTAATTATAATTTGAAAAAAAATTAAATTTTAAGTATGGAAAAAATTAAGAATATGACTCCACAACAAATTGTCAATGAACTTGACAAATACATAATAGGTCAAGGAGATGCAAAAAGAAATGTAGCAATTGCTTTAAGAAATAGGTGGAGAAGATTAAATGTTCAAGATGAAATCAAAAATGAAATAATACCAAATAATATTTTAATGATTGGAGCAACAGGAGTTGGAAAAACTGAAATAGCAAGAAGGCTTGCGAAATTATCAGATGCTCCTTTTACTAAAGTTGAGGCATCAAAGTTTACTGAAGTAGGTTATGTTGGAAGAGATGTTGAGAGTATGGTTAGGGATCTACTAGAACAATCTGTAAATCTTGTCAAAACTTTAAAAAAAGAAGAAGTAAAATTAAAAGCTGAAGAAAGTGTAAATAAACTAATTTTAGATGTTTTAATTCCTCCAGTAAATAATGTTCAATCTAATATTAATTTGAGTCTTGAAAAAAATAGTAATAATAACGACAAGGAAATTAATGAAAAAACAAGAGATAAGTTTAAAGAAAAAATAAAAAGCGGAGAGTTAGATGATAGAAAAATTGAAATCATGGTTCAAAAACCTTCTAATTCAGGTATAGGAATGGTAGGTGGAGGAATGATGGATGAGTCTTCAATGATTAATCTTCAAGACATGATAAGTAATATGATGCCAAAAAGAAATAAAAAGAGAAAGGTTACTATTGGAGAAGCAAAAAAAATACTTTTAGAGTCTGAGGTCTCAAAACTAATTGATATGGATGAAGTAAAGGAAGAAGCAATAGAAAAAGCAGAAAATACAGGAATTATTTTCATAGATGAGATTGATAAAATAAGTGGAAATTCAAATAAAGGAAGTGGTCCAGATGTAAGTAGAGAAGGAGTTCAAAGAGACTTACTACCAATTGTTGAGGGTACAGCTGTTACAACTAAATATGGTGTAATAAAAACAGATCATATACTTTTTATAGCTGCAGGAGCATTTCATCTTTCGAAACCCTCTGATCTAATTCCTGAACTTCAAGGAAGATTTCCAATAAGAGTTGAATTAGATACTCTAACACAAGAAGATTTTCTCAAAATTTTATCTGAGCCAAAAAATTCTTTAACTAAACAATACAAAGCATTAATTCAATCAGAAAATGTAGAAATTATTTTTAATGAAGATGCACTTAAAGAAATCTCACATAAAGCATTTGTAATAAATTCAGAAATTGAAAATATAGGAGCGAGAAGACTTCATACAGTAATGAGTAAGTTATTAAATGAAATTCTTTTTGATATACCAGAAAAAATAGGTCCTAATGCAAAAATAGTTATAACAAAAAAAATGGTTGGAGAAAAACTAAATTCAATAACTGAAAATAAGGATTTGAGTGAATATATATTATAGCTTGTAATCTTTGGGGAATTTTATCCATTCTAAATTGCCTTTCTTATCTAATTCTGATATTTTGCTCCATGATGATACATTAAACTTAACTATAATGATCCCTGTTGTCGGCAAATTATATAAATGGTGATTAGTTAAGTAATTAACTGTTTCTGTAAGTCCTGGATTATGCCCTAATAACATTAAAGAATTAATGTCAGAATTAGTATCCTTAATTATAGATATAACTGTTTTTGAGGAGGCATGATATAGTTCATCTGTAAATAACTCATTATTAAAATTGATTTTATTTTTAAAATATTCATATGTCAATATTGTCCTTTTAGACGAGCTTGAAATTATAAAATCAATTTTATTTATTTTTTCAGAAAGTTTAAGAGACATCATTTCTGCATCTTTATTACCCCTTGAATTTAAAGGTCTATCAAAATCTGATAATTCTGGATGATTCCAACTAGATTTTGCATGCCTAACAATAATAAGTTTTTTCATACTAGGAGACATCATCAAATTTTAAATCTTTCATACATTTAAAATGACCAGCAGGACATTTAGCGTATCCTATTTTAGTACAAGGTCTACAAGATAAATTATTGTTTTCAATAACAGAGAAAGAAGTTCTAAAAGGGTAAAAACCTAAATTAGAATGTGTTGATCCAAATATTGAAAAAATTTTCTTTTTTAAAGCAGAAGCTATATGCATGAGTCCAGTATCATGAGTAAAAACTTTATCCGACATTTTTATGATGTATGCTGATTCTTCTATATTAAGTTTTCCACATAAATTATAAATATATGTTTTC
>Ga0315315_10003446_pt1 | contig 14525 bp, 20 predicted proteins | sample M140m3416metaG_FD_203699 | JGI IMG/M metagenome (GOLD analysis project Ga0315315, IMG submission 203699) | Ammonia-oxidizing marine archaeal communities from Monterey Bay, California, United States - M1 40m 3416 | ecosystem: Environmental > Aquatic > Marine > Intertidal zone | place: USA...
GCCGTTCGGCCAGTCCTCGTGCTCTATGGCTAGTCCTAGGAGGCCATCAGCACCTTCCTTTGCTATCAGCTTCCCCTCTCCCGCCTTCAGGCATGTCGAGTCCAGCCTGTTGAAACCCCCGATCAGGTCCGGGTGCCTGTTCATCGACTCCCATATCCAGTCCTTGTCCTTCTCCCTGACGAGTCCGGAGAACATCAATGCCAGCTCGTCGACGGTGTTGGAAACTGTCGGCAGACCACAACCGTCCTTGGCGACCCTCTGGGGCTCCCAGTCCGGCTTCCCCATTATGTCTCTGAGCACGTCTATGAACATCGGGAACCAAGGAGAGTTGGGGAGCGTGTAGCCAGCCCGGCTGATCCCCATTATCCTTAGTGCCTTCAGCATGGCAGCGTGCTCTCCGGAGCAGGTGTGGAACCATCTTCGAGGGCGTCTAACCTGCCTCCCGAACTGTATCAGGGGGACGTCTAGCGGACACTGCATCAGCCCCCATTCTGATTCGGTCAGGAGGGATTGGGCTGCAGCCACGTGCTCGGTGTCCCCATTGTGGGAGGAGCAAGAAATCGCCTTCTGCTCCCAGGTAATTCCCTCGGCCTCAAGGACGTCTGCGAATGTCTTCATTATCAGCGGTTTCATCATCGAACGCCCGTAGACTAGGACGTTCCCTCCGAACGAGTGCACTATCTCGGTCCCGTGAGACCATGAGATCGCTCCGTGGATTGTGTTCTCCGAGACGTCCAGACGGCGGAAGTCAACCAGTGGCTCCCACTCAACGTCTCGACCCGTCGCAATCCCTTCGAACTTCTCGCCCAGTGGGTTGGTGGGGTAGACCGAGGAGCCAGGCCTCCCTGGTGAAACGCTCGACGGCCTGCCACTCGCTTCATCTCCCATTCACAATCCCCCATTGACCCCGGGTGCGACTTTGGTCATGAATGCCGTCATGTCCCTCATCACTCTCTCACTGTCGTGATTGAAGAAGTCGAACCAGCACATCAGCCTATCCTCTGGATTGAATCTCTGCGATATCTGCTCGCTAATGCTTTGGACGCTCCCAATCACTGCGTTGTCCGTGGCGCGATCGATTTTGCTTGGATCGATCGTCCCCTCCAAGGCACTCCAATAAGTCGAAAGAGCTGAACGCGCCTCCTCCATGGCAACCTCGTCCTGCTGCTCTCTAGTCAGACCTTCCTCGTCGTTTACGAAAACCATCACTGTACGAGGCATCATTCTCCGAGTCCAGGGACCGCCGTCCTTGTGGTAGCTTCTTTTCATCCGTTCGTGGGTTTCTTCGATGACATGTGGGGGTGTGATGCTGAGGTTGAATACCTGAACCGCCCTGAACCTGTTCACCTTCTCCTGGAGGCTAGGGTCGTGACTCCCTATTACCAGGTTAAGCAAATCCCTGCGCCAGTCTTGGGGAATGGTCTTGATTTCCTCGAATACGTACCTGTTTCCTATCTCGATAGATTCAGGAGGAGATTCTAGGCCATGCTGTCGGACTGCTGCTCTCTGGACTCTATCCCAATCTTCATCCGTCCTGAAGTTGGACCTGGTTAGGTTTGTCGGTGGTATCGATTCGCTTGACACGACCTCCCCATTCAGCAGTCTGAGGAAGATCTCTGATGCCTCGGAGAAGATCTGCCCTCTCAAGGCGGGCCAAGCCGCCTCCTCGACCGAGTCACGTGGGACTATGCCATAGGGTCTGGCCATGAACTCGAATCGACCTGCCGAGAATCCGATGTGCAACTTCCTCTCCTCCCTCGGATCCATCCCATGGAGCGCAAGGAAGGATCCGACCCTCTCCGCTTGGGCAATCGGACCCCCGGAGGCTAGGATTGACATCACAGCGCTGCCCACGTCCATCCTCTTGGTCCTGGAGAACATCTCACGAGCGACTTGGAAGAAGTCTGTGCAGAGACCGACCTCGCCTGGGTAGTGTGGAACTACCGGGTCCTTGTTCTCTTTTTGCACCTCGGTTGAGAGGTGAGCCTGAGCCACCCAACCAACCCCGAACCCCAACTCGTCTGCAAGGGTCACTTGATCGAAGAAGTTCGCGAACATCTCGCTCTCGGATGGCTTGAAACCAGAGGTGTCTGGTGTCTGGGAAATGGAGAAGAAAATATCGAACTCCATCGGATCCCTCTAGATCGATCGCATTCGGCCGCCATCAACTGCCAGGCTGACTCCTCGAACTCCACTGCTGCTTGGCAGGCAAAGCCAAGTGACCGCAGCCGCGGTTTCCATCGGATCGATTAGGCGTTGGATTGGCACGCTGCTCATCCACCCGTCCTGGACATCGTCCACCGATCTCCCGGTCCTCTGGGAGATAGAATCCGCCAGAGAACCAAGCCTGTCCGTGTCCGTGAAACCTGGTAGGATGTTGTTGATTGTGATGCAGGGCGGCAACTCCCTAGACATGGACTTGGACCATGATGCCATCGCGCCCCTTAGGGTATTCGAGAGCCCAATGTTGTCTATCGGCTCCCTCACTGAGGTGGAGATGATATTCACTATTCTCCCAGTTCCCTCTGATTCCATCTTCGGGACAAGGGCCTTCGTGATAACGTGAGATGCATGCAGATGCCGCCGAAATGGCCCCTCGAAGTCATCCAACTCGTTCTCGAGAAGCGGCCCTCCCGGGGGGCCTCCCGAATTATTCACTAGGATGTGCACGGTGCCCAAACCAGAGACGACCTCCCCCACCTCATCTAGGTCTTCCAGATCAAGCTCGATTGCTTTATGCCCTTCCCCGTGCATCTCTTCGATCAGTGAGCTCAGGTCTTCTATGGTCCTAGCGCATGCTATCACCTTCGCACCCGCCCTTGCTAGCATTAGAGCGCAAGAACGACCGATCCCCTTCGATGAGCCGCAGACCAAGGCCGTCCTGCCTTCCAGCACCCCCTCCGCGAATGGAAAATCTGCATCTGCAAGCCCCGCTCCCATAGAATCACCTAGTCCGAGTAGTGCGCATAAGTCTGGTCCCTAAGTTTTTGTCGGACAACTTCGAGGACCTCTTCCGGTGCATTTCGGAATGTCGGGTGCTCGCCTTGTCCCTGGGGGGCCCTGATTTCTGGCCACCTCCCTCGTTCGTATGCCATCAAAGCCTCCTTCATCAGAACCCCAGCGAGAACCAGGGTATGGTAGCATAGGTCTTCGTATGTCATCCCTCTCTTCACTTCTATCTCCCTCCTCATTAGGAGGTCGCCAGTGTCGACTCCATTGTCACAGAAGTGAGTCGAGGAGCCTATTGGGATATCGTGGTAGACGGACCATGCAGGCGAGGCAGAGCCACGACATTCCGGTAGAAGTCCGGGGTGGGAATTAATCACCCCGTCAGAAGGGAAATCGAGAATCTCCCCTCTTATGATACGAGTCCCGCCGAAAACGATCAGGTCTAGGTCCAAGCCCTCCAAGTGAGGCATTACCTCCGGAGACTTGTGAATCGGTACGGAGATGATCCGCACCCCATTCTCACTGGCTTGCTCCTCTATTGGGGGTGCAATCGGATTCCCCTCGATCCTCTTCAGGAACTTCTCCCTCTCTTCGTCAGCAATTCCAGAGTCCTCTTCGATGATGATCTCCGGAAAGAAACCCTCTGAGAGTATCTGCTTCAGCATTTCCCTGCCGTACGGGTGCTCCTTGAGGAGTAGGTAAGCGAACTTCGGTTTGCCCATGTTACTGAACTCCGGAGGGGTCATTGATACCCTTTATTTTCGGTCAAAATACCTCAAATCATCCATCAAATGCAAGTATCCGCCTCCCCAACCTTCAAAATAGGGCTTTGGCTCGCCCGGCTTGCTATGTCAATGGTTTACAACAGCAAGATGAAGGAAGCAATAAAGGCTGGCGGGTGCAACACCGCTGGAGACGCCGCAGGCGCTCTAAACGCAGCAGTAGAAGCTGCAGTTGCATCAGCAGTGGCTCGATGCGGCTCTAACGGCCGCAAGACGATCCGCTCTCACGACATCGGAAGCGGAAGCTCAGACTCCGGTATGGTCGTAGCTAGCAGGGTCAAGGAGGCCTTCAAGGCACACGGCTGCAACACCGGTGGAGACGCAATGGGCGCAATGAACGCTCTAGCAGAGTCCGCTGTGTCCGATGCAGTGTCAAGGGCCCAGGCAAACGGCCGAAAGACCGTTCGCGCAAGCGACTTCTGAAGTCCCAGGACTTCGAGTCAGATCGGCAACGTCCGAACGTAACCCCTGACGGGAGATCCGTAAGAATCACGGAACTCCCGACAGGGGCCCAAGATCATACCTCAGCGGTCCCAACTTAATTACGTGGGCGAAAGGCTCGCTTCGATGGTTTCACAAGTGATAGTTATCGCGAACCGCCATGGCAAGAGAAACAGATGGGGAGAAGCCTTCATCCGGCGTGCAGGATGTTTTGGTCCCGGAGAGGGTCGTCAACGGCCTGCCCACGATGTACTGTTTCGAGACATGTCCTTTCTGCTTCAAGGTCAAGGCCTTACTTGGTTCACGCCGGATAGAGTATTCTAAGGTGGAGGTTGACCCCACCTTCAAGACACAGCTCAAGTGGTCCGAGTGGGGCAAAGTTCCAGTTTTCGTGGATAAAGACGGCACACAGGTGAATGACTCAAACCACATCCTACACTACATAGACTCAAGTGGCCAGCCCTCGTTCCCTAGGCTGGGCGAGGATCCAGAGCAGGATAGGTGGATGGATTTCTCCAACAACGTGCTCGGGAAGTCTATCGTAGCTGTAATTTACACCTCGTACAGGACTTCCGTTCAAGCACTCGACTATGTGACTCGAGTGGACAATTTCTCTTTCGGAAGCCGCTTGATCAACAAGTGGGTCGGCGGTCTAATAATGCGGATGGTCGGAAAGAGCAGGGCCAAGATGTTCGACCTCCCTCCTCGCGAGAACCTCGAACACCAACTGGACCTAATGTCGGAGGGAATTAGGGGCGACTTCTTTGGGGACGGAGAGCCAAATGGTGCCGATTACGCCAACTTCGGGATTCTCCGGTCTATGCAGGGTCTGAATGGTTTTGACATCGTAGAGGGTCACAGCGTGGTGTCCGGCTGGTACTCTCGGATGCAACGGCACTCTGGCGTTTTCTGAACGCAGCAATGCGGATTGAAGAGTTAATAGGTCTCTTTGCCGACAATCCTCCATGACAATACTGCCCGATGAGGACCTTCCCTTCGATACAAGCATGCTAGACCGCCTCGCATCCGTGTCCATCCGAGTAGGGCTCAACCTCCAAAAAGGACAGGATCTGATAATCACCTCGCCAGTCGAGGCACTACCCCTTGTGAGGAGGTTGGCAGCCGAGGCATACAGGAACGGTGCCGGAGTTGTCACGACGCTCCTCTCCGATGACCAACTGTCGCTGGCTCGATTTGAGAACGCAACGGACGAGAGCCTGGACAGAGCCCCTGGTTGGATGTTCGAGGCGATGGGCAAGGCCTTCAAAGACAATACCGCCAGGCTCGCTGTCTCGGCTGCCAACCCCCTTCTCCTTGCAGAACAGGACCCAGCCAGAGTAGCCCGGGCTGCCAAGGCGACCTCTCTCGCAGCGAAGCCAGCTATGGAGCCGATCACAAACTTCGCCACGAACTGGAACATCGTCTCATACCCGGGTAGGGCATGGGCCAGGCAGGTGTTCCCTGACATGAGCGAGAACGACGCAGTCTCAGCCCTCGCCTCAGCAATCTTCTCGATCTCCAGGGTTGATTGCGACGACCCGATCTCAGCTTGGGCAACTCATCAGGAGACCCTCACGGAGAGGCAGGGATGGCTCAACGAACAGAACTTCCACTCGCTCCATTACAAGGCCCCCGGGACTGACTTCACCCTAGGTCTGGCCGATGGCCATGAGTGGAAGGGCGGAGCAAGTACCTCGCTGAATGGGATCTCCTGCACTCCAAACATCCCTACCGAGGAGGTCTTCACAACCCCCCATTCCCAGAGGGCAGAAGGGACAGTAAGGGCATCCAAGCCACTAGTTCACATGGGGACTCTGATCGATGGGATAGAGGTGCGGTTCGAGGAAGGCAGGATAGTCGAGGCCACGGCGGATGTCGGGGAGGAGGTTTTCCTGAGGTTGATAGAAACCGACGAGGGTGCCAGCAGGCTCGGGGAAGTCGCCCTTGTTCCACACTCGTCACCGATTAGCGAATCGGGTCTGCTGTTCTACAACACACTCTACGATGAGAACGCGTCTTGCCACATCGCCCTCGGGCAATGCTACTCCAAGTGCTTCAAGGGTGACATCGGCAATGACAAGGATGCCGTAGTCGCAGCAGGGGGCAACTCATCGAATATCCACGTTGATTGGATGATAGGCTCAGACGATCTCGACATCGACGGAATCTCCGAGGATGGGGTGAGGACACCAGTAATGCGCAGAGGAGAATGGGCCTTCTGAATGGGTAATTGGCCAGGCCAACCTTCCAATCAAGCATGTTAACCAAGAAAACTGAAAACCTGGGCTGCAATCATTATTGCCGCCACGACCAGGAACATCGGCCTCAGAAGGGAGTAGCCATATTTCAGAACATAACCCGGAGCTAGGAAGCCTCCAATCATATTGGCAAAAGCAAATGGAATAGCAACCTCGTAGTTCACCGAAGCGGCTATGGCAAAAACTGCGAAAGAGCCAATATTACCTCCGAAATTGAGAATCCTACCTGTAGCAGCCGCCCTATCCATTCCAAAACCGGCCCCTTTGATGTAACCGGCCATCAACATGCTTCCAGTCCCGGGTCCGAGCAGCCCTTCATAGAAGCCCAATCCAGCGCCCATGCCAACGGTCACCGGAATCACCTTCTTTTCCTCAATCTCTTCTTCCTTGCCAAATTGAGGATTTAGCAAGACATAGAGAAACAATGCAGAGAGGACAAATACGACAATCCCAAGAAGAACATCAGCGCTAATTGAGAGGACCACCTTGGCTCCGATAATCGAAAAAACAAGCATCAACGACCACCCCACTAATGCTGCCTTTCTTGGGACAATTTCACTCTGCAGATACTTTGCGCTCGCAACTGCCGCCGCAGCAGTAGATGCAAATTTGTTCGTACCCAAAGCAACGTGCGGAGTCAATCCGGCACTGAGCATCGCAGGTAGGCGAAGCAAACCCCCCCCTCCAACTGCACTATCGACGAATCCTGCGAATACCCCTACTAGCATTAGTAGCAGGAAAGCCTCGGCTTCCATCGCATGCTCTAGGTGGCATACCAATAATACCCTTGTTACTCCGAAAATTTCTGAAGTCTTCTCAGCATCTGGGAAGATTTGTCAATCTTCGTTCCGGCAGTGGGGTTATGTGCCAGAAATCTGTTTCGGGTTGTTATGGTTTGGACGGCAAACCTTCCTTGCTCGACCAAATAATGGATGATAAGATAGGGCATAGACTAAATCCAATTTGCGTGGCGGCGGCATCATGACAGGCTGGATCAAGGCAATGACAGAGGGTGGAATGACGAGAATAAGGATGGATGCAATTTGCGCATACCAGGAAACCGATGGTGGAAGCAAACTATTGGTTTACACTAAGGACAATTCACTTTTCGAGATCGTAGAGGATATCGAAGGCATGTCCATCAAACTAGACTCCGAATTCGGCGTAAACTGATTCGATCCGTTCGTCAACAGAACATTAAGTCCGCTAACCGACGAGATAATCACGATGCAACCCGCCTCGCTGCCTCTCTTTGTACTCGGACCTGACTTCATGCCAATGTCGAGTACTTCATTGAGGGTTTTCGAGCCCAGATATAAGCAGATGATGGACGATTGCATATTGGCGGGAAAGCCATTCGGATACATCCCATACGACCCTAATGTCGAAGATATCCGAGGATGGACCCAACCAGCCAAATATGGCGTATTGGCAGAAATAGAGGACTACCACGAATCAGGGTCGAACATAATGATCAATGTTATTTCTGGAAGGAGATTCAAGTCTAAGGAGGTAATTCAGCCGGTATTGGAAAATAATGTAGATGCCGACCACTTCCCTACTGTGGACGAACTAATGGACAAAGCCGAACATTCCCCCGATGGGAAACTGTACCTATCATGCCAAGCCGAGATTATGGAGCCAATCTACCACAATCACAACCAGGGCGACTACGAATACTTCGTCGACCATATTTCCCCCTTGTCGACCTTGATTGAAGTTAGTTGCATGTATAGGGGCCAGCAAATAGACTACATGGGCTGCATATCATCCACGTCTCCAAGGGAGCAGGAATTTTTCCTGTGGCAAGTTTCAGCCTCTCTGTCCAGCTCAGTGGAGATTCAGCAGCAGATGCTCTCCTCAATCACTACCATGGAGCTAATGCAAGTTTGCATCGAGTCGGCGAGCGACATAATGGGAGCAATAGCACAGGACGAGTAGGCCCTAGTGGCCTTCAATCAATATAGGACCTACAGGTGAGGGGATTATGGCCGACTTATGGTGGACAGAAGAAGATGAGAGCCAATTTGATTTTCCTAAGGGGGTGGGGGGGTTTCCGATAATGGGAAAAAGAAGAGCAACTTCTTCCTCAGTGTCGGGTTCTTCTTCTACGTTATCGCCGCAATGAATGCCGCCGGGTCCTCTGAAACATTGTTTCTTTCCGCTATATGGGCTATCGCGGGAACCGTCTGCCTCGTTATCCAACATCTGGTCAATGCCGGGCTAGTAATCGTTGGCGAACAGTAACAATACTTCGGACAGGTCCGGGGTATGGGGGATTACATCAGAGCCGAGTATAGGCAGATAGCAATCATAGTCGGAAGCACAATCATCGGGAGGGTTGGGATGCTGTCCGTATACCCTCTGAACTTTGGAGTCGCTACTGTGGCGAAGAAGGCGGCCAATCCCATTGCAGTACCAGTCAGAATGGCCTCGCCCGCCGCAGCATCTTCGACATTGAAGCTGCAGTAGATGTTGACCATCGCGAGCGCCAGCAAACCCCCCCCAATCGCCATCCTCATGGCAGACGATTCTCCACTGTCGATTCCTTCGACGTCTCCGAAGATGCTCTTGTTAAATCCTACCGGATCAATATTCATTCTCAGTCCAATAAGCAGCGCTACGCCGCCCACTATTTGCATGGCTAGGGTGTGTTCCATGTGATTTCCTGACACTTGGGGGTCCTTCATGATACGGGAGTAATTTAGAGTACGAATATGGCAATCCGGTGAATAACTAAATGCTTGGGAACTAATCAATAGTCATGGGTCAAATAATGCCAATGGAGCGGTTTAGAGTTGTATTTATTACCTCGATCTTATTGATTGTCATATTTATTCCGAGCCCCGTTCAAGGACTGTGTATAGGCCCCGAATCATGTGGAATTATTGTTGGGGCATGGCTCTCGATGCTAACGGTACCACTCTGCTCAGTCGCATTCTTATTCGTGTGGTGGCCAAGAACCAGACGATGGCTCCAATTCGTTGCAGTTATTCCGGGAGGCATGGCAATACTTACTGGGTACCTAATGGTCATTAGAGTAAATAGAGTTGATTTGTTGTATATCCCCCTTCTTCATTTTGTACTAATGATTGTGATGATTGGCATTGGTCGTCTTGATCGCAATAAGGAACCAAAGAAAGAAGAAACAAAGGTCGCATAATGGGTTCGTAGTTAGGGCCCAGGATTACGTAATACGTCACAAAGGTTACTTTGTGACGTAGGAATAACTATCCGGGGGGTTGGCAAATTAAGGGCGTGACTGAAGAAGGCAAGGAGCAACCCTGGTGGGAAAGCAACGTAATCGTTGTATCCGTAATCCTAGGGCTTCCTATTATTGGCTTGATCTCGAACGGCGTGTTATCCCTAATCGGGATCAATACATCGGAATTTCCCAGTATGTTTAGTACAGAGTTTTTCATGACCGATCTTTTCCTAAAATTGCTGTCTCTGCCAATAGGAGTTGTCATTATTCGCGCCCTGATGCGAAGGATGGATATTGAGTAACCATTGTTTGAGGAGATTAAACAAGCGTATGGTTCACTAGTATGCGTCATTGAGGGCTTGGATTATATGCCTACTAGCAGGTAACGAAATATGGAAAATAAGAACTTGCTAAAATTGGTTTTAACCTCCGGAATTTTATTCCTTACCGGTCTATCATTGTTCATTATTTTCGCACGTGATGAAGCACAGGAGTTCTATGGACTCACATCTACTACAGTTACTGGTGATGCTAACTTCTTGTTCTACCCATTGGCGATTTACATGTTCCTAATTGTCTGTTCTGTGATGTATTTCAAAACTGAGCAATTGAAGTATGTAGAAGCCATTCTTTTCATGTGCGGGGCGTTTCTCACCGTTCGCGTCTTTTCATTGGCTATATCTGGAGTCGAAATTTCAGATTTCACATTGATTGCCGTACCAGCAGAGATATTATTGTGCCCAATTATCGGATATTTGTGGCACCAAGAGAAAGAGAATTCGAAGGTGTGAATCTAGCCTGTATTAAGAATGGGACACAAAGTAACCGAGGTACTGGGGGGCATCATTCCCCCCGGTGTAATTGATGGCCCGTATGCAAGGGCCGGATTCTGAGATTTCAGGTACCTAAATCGAAAATGAGGCCGATCATGAAAGCAATGCCCATTACAATCAATGGTATGATGGTCAGCCTAAGCAGCAATTTCTCATTGTCCACACAATTTCTTCTCTGAGTTGCTTTATGGTGTATGCGCAATATTCTGTGCGAATCTTACGCATCCATCAACTGAAAACGCCAGTTAACCCGCCGTCATCGTCCATGTCCATGTCTATTGCCGCAGGACGAACCGGCAAACCAGGCATTGTCATCATGGAACCGCAAACTGCAACGATGAATCCTGCACCCGAATTTAGTCTCAACTCACGAATTGGCAGGGTGAATCCAATTGGTGCCCCCAACTCCGTGGGTTCGTGACTGAATGAATACTGAGTTTTCGCCATGCATACTGGCAGATTCTCAAGACCCCATTCTCGCAATGATTCGAGGGTCTTGTTAGCTTCGGGCGAAAAGTCAACAGTACGGGCGCCGTATACTTTAGTCGCAATTCGGAGAATTGTCTGTTCGGCTGGCATTCCAGGTTCCACAATTGGATCATATGGGCGACCTGCTGCATCATGAGCAGCACAAGCCTCGACTACAGCATCAGCTAGGTTGACTGCGCCTTCTCCGCCTTTTGCATGCCCTTCAAAGATTACTACATCTCTCGCACCTGCGGCAATTGCCTCCTCGCGTATAGCCTCTACTTCGGCATCTGTGTCGCTGGAAAAACGATTGATTGAAACGATAACGGGAACATTAGTCGAGGATAGGTTGAGGACGTGTCGGCGTAGGTTCGTCGCAGCTCCGCCCCTTGTGGCTTCGACATTCTCTCCTTCTATTTCCTCCTTTGGTGGTCTTTTTCCGCCACCAGTAGAAAATCCACCTCCGTGCAACTTCATCGCACGCACTGTGACATTTAGAATTAGACAATCTGGTACTTTTCCAGCGGCTTTCGCTTTAATCTGCAGAGCCTTCTCAGCACCCATTTCTGCTCCAAACCCAGCCTCGGTAACCACATAATCGGCGCATGAAAAAGCGATTGAATCCCCAATGATCGAGGAATTTCCATGAGCGATATTCGCAAATGGCCCTCCATGAATGAATGCTGGATCCCCCTCTAGTGTTTGTACAAGGTTAGGCAATAGGGCATTCCTCAGAAGTAGGGCCATTGCACCCGCACAACCCAAATCCTCAGCGGTCACGAGGTCGCCGCCTGTTGATACGCCAATAGCAATTCTACCTAGTCTAGCCCGAAGGTCCGCGTAGTCCTTTGAAAGTACTAGAATCGCCATTACCTCGCTTGAGGCAGTAATATCAAACCTCTCGTTTCGGACGATCCCATTTGCCTTACCCCCAAGTCCGACAGTAACCTCACGTAAACTGCGATCGTTCATGTCTATGACACGCGGCCAAAGGATCCTGTCCAAGTCCAGATCCAGAGAATTACTACGATGGAGATGATTGTCGAGCATTGCGGAGCATAGGTTGTGAGCCATCGTTACAGCGTGTAGATCTCCAGTGAAATGCAGGTTGATTTCCTCCATCGGTAACACCTGGGAGAAACCACCGCCAGCAGCTCCGCCCTTGATTCCGAAGACAGGGCCCATCGAGGGTTCACGAATAACACAGGTCGCATTATGGCCGCGACGGTTCAGGCCCTGATTGAGGCCAATCGTGGTCACGGTCTTACCCTCGCCGAATGGAGTCGGATTGACACTTGTCACTAAAACCAAAAATCCTTGATTTTCTCCACCTGCTTGCTTGAGCCTGTCCCAAGATATCTTGGCTATCGAAGGCCCCTGTAAAACTAAGTCACAACCCTGTAAACCTAGCTTTTTCGCTACTTCCTTAATTGGGCGAATCTTAGCCTTCCGGGCGATGCTGAGGTCGCTTTCCATCATCAATCGACTCGCCCTTCCTTTCTTGAAATCAACGGCCCCTTACTGATGCATCCCCCATAATGGGTACCTTGGTTAGCCCCTTTAGCCCAATTTTGTAGCATAGTGACCTTGCCACTCCTAGTCATCTAATTCCCTACCCAACCAGAAAGATGAGGCATCACATCGCCTGACCTTGTTATGACTCCCATGTGGCCTCCTGGGACCTCGACAATTCGTGCATCCTCCAAGGATTCGGCTACTATCCTGCAAGCCTCTATCTGATGGGGGGGTGACTCTTTGCTGAGCGTGATCAGGATAGGATGGGCGATGCTATTGTAGTACGAGGGCGGCGTCCTATCGTAACACAGCAACCTTACTTCGCTGAGGATCTTCTCCCCCAACTCAAACCACATATCCTTTCTTTTCTGAGGCATCCCATCCCAACTCCCTTTGAAGTTCCAATAGTCGACGAAATCCCTGAGAAAGTCCTCCGGTTTCAGATTCTCCGTGAAGAACGTCTCCACAACCTCGCCGAATTCGTCCTTCAAGTCATCACGTTCGGTGAATTGCAGGCAACCCCAGACAATTGGTTCATGGAAGGCCATCTTCCTTATCCTGCCGGGGTGTTCCTTGGCGAGCCGAAGTGCGATGAAGCCACCGTAAGAGTGTCCCACTATGTCGATTGGCCCGCTCTCAGACAGCAGCAGTTCCTCACAGGCCAGGTAGTCCACCCATGAGTCGATTTCCCCCTCCCCGTGCCAATAATCAGTATCCGGGTAGCATAGGTAGTGTGGACAAATAACCCTCCTCCCTTCCAGTAGTGGCAGTATTCCTTTCCACTGCCTAGAGTCCAGGCCGGTGCTACACAGGAGCATCACCGGTGGTCCGGAACCGTCCATTTCTAGGAAATGGAAACTGTGGCCAGATACCTCAATGCTAGGCATGAACGTCATAATGGGGGGCGCTTTATGATGCAACCGTCAACTAGGGTATCGTTACTGATACTAGTTCCCCTTCGCGAAGGAGACCAGCCTGTCTATGGGCAGGTGGTCCACGGTGTCCCTGCAGTAGTGGGCCTCGACGACCTTCCCATCCTTGTCGATCAGGACGTCCACAGGCATGGTGGAGAGCTTCGACATCGACATCGTCATCGGGACGTACCCGCGCAGCATCGCCTCCAGCGTCGTCAGCGGTGCCCTCAGAGGGGCCAGCATCAGTCCGGCCATGGACTTCGAGACCCCATTCTCTCGGAATGTCTCGTAGCTCTCATCCGCGACTATGGTGAACTTGGGCTCGTGCTTGGCCATCCTCTTGGCGAGGTCCGACACCTCCGCGTCGAAGACCCCGACCATGACTGCTTCATCGGGGAACTCGTCCCACCTCTTCATTATCCGGTTGATCCTGATGTTGCAGAACGGGCACGAGGAGAACCTGAAGAAGGTCAGGATAACCCTCCTCCCCTTCATGGAGGACATCTCGAACGTGGAGCCGTCGATGGCTGGCAGTGAGATTTCGGGGGCCGGGTCGCCTTTCTTGAGTCTGGGCATGCGTCCCGGCCGGAAATACGGTGTAAAAAATGCACCCAGGATGGTTCTCCTCCGAGTAACATGGTTACTTTATGACGTATCCATAATCGAGGGACTACTGAGAGACCTAATCAATGATGAATATAGCCAGCAAAACCAGAATCCACAAAAGAAGCCACATATTTGCAAGAGAAATAGATCTGTCTTTGTTTAGGACTTGTGCAATAGCAATTGCAAGAACCCCAAAAATACCGTACAAGAAATATGTGGCACTATCGCCATCACAACTCCCCGAGCCACCTAATCCGCATAAAACAGACATAAAAAATGAAAAAATCGCCAGAGCAATAAGAGCAAATCCAGCAAGAGTGAAGATTTTAGGTAATTTCAATTGGGTTTTGTTATTACTATCATCTTCCATGGTCATCAACATAGGCCCCCCTCTATGATGCATGCGTCATTCAGGGTAGGGAAGATGATGCCCGCATCACGTTCCGGTACCCATTGTGTTTTACGCGCCGCTCATTACGAACACATGTACCGGTTCTGCATGATTATCGTTCTGGGGCATTCAATGGGGCGATTAAATGTCAAATTTTGAATCT